>OLXE01000036.1_pt1 | contig 94489 bp, 72 predicted proteins | sample 1644571 | NCBI WGS metagenome assembly OLXE01 (sample SAMEA103958161, study PRJEB25191) | human gut metagenome | biome: human-associated habitat [ENVO:00009003]; feature: intestine environment [ENVO:2100002]; material: feces | place: Germany | collected 2013/2015
TTCACCGGAAACGGGCAGGTTTAGCTGACCGATTTTCTCTTCTACAGTCATCTTCTTCATCAGTGCGTCGATGAAGCGATCCATGTCCTGCGGAGCTTTTTGTGCCTGCATACCGGTAACACCCATCAGGGCAGTAGCCAGCAATAAGCTTGTTTTTCTGAAAACTTTCTTCATGATATGTTTTGTTTGGGCATTTATTTAAGTTTCGCAAGTTAAAAAGAAGAGTTCATATGACAGCATAAAAAGGTATAGGGGGTTCTGTATATCGCAGATAATGAACATCTTTAAAGTAATCAAGCAATATAATACTCAGCCCTATGCCGGTGCATAAAGTTACAGACTTTCTTTCAGAAATCAGCGCATTCTTAAAAAAAGATGATGCGCACAATGCAATGTATTCCATTATGAATGTGATAAAATAATTAAAAATGACAGAGAGTTCCTTATTCGGAATGAAAAGCAAGTGCAATAACGTATATTCGTTACTGCAGGTGTTTCCAGGCTCTGTTGTTATATCCTTGTTTCATGATTCATGATTCATAATCCTTAATCATTTTCATAATTCTTGTTTATACCCAATTTAGAGCATATCCATTTTATAAGGCACCAGAATGGGTGCCTCACAAAAAATTGCTATTAAATTCGATAGGTTTTTAACTATTGGCATACAGCCAAGTCTATATTTTGCGGTGCCAGACTCAAAAAATCTCTGCAACCGTTAAAAATTCCGGTAAAAAATTTGCCAAGATAATCCCAGGTGGACCTGCTTTGCAGCTTCACCGTGCTGATTATGCTATGGTATACGGCAGCAATCTCCCCCCCCTCGTCGCTGCCGAAGTGCAGCGAGTTCTTGCGTTTGGTCGTAAAGAGACGGACAGCACGTTCTGCAAGATTGTTAGAAATCGGATAACGACCGTCCTTGATATAAGTGAAAGCCTCCTTCCAAAACTTATGAAGATAATTAAGGGCCTCACGCATATAACAACTTCTCTGCTCCTCCTCACTTTTCAACTCCTACAGCAGGTTTGCCCGCAGGTTTATCATCGCCTCCAGAGTCGGTAATCCCTGTCGTCGTCGGGTACGCTCCTCATCCGTAATCATCTCCCTGCCATACTCCCTTTCAAAATGGAAGAGATGGTTGATATTGTCAAGGAATACATCAGCCCTCGTGTCACCTCCTTCCATCCAGGCCTTCACGAACTTAGCCCGCACGTGCGACAGACAGACTTGATGGTCCGTATCCTTATACCTATCCGTTTTCAACTCATTACCGATGAAGACATAGGCGCTGTAACCGTCAGACATGAGGGACTTCAACTCGGCATCACCTAAAAAATTTGTCAAACCTCATGGCCACGGAAACCGTCCTCGTAGAAGAAAATCACCACACGTTCAGCCTTGTTGACCAGGACCCACATGTAGCATTTCTTGTAACGGTCATATCCAAAACCGGACGCCGCTTCGAATACATCGGAAGAGTGCATTTCCATGTTCAAAACAAAAGTATTCTGTGATTCAAGGCATTGTTTCTAGTCATAACAGACGGAACATCCCAAATGATTCTCGATTTTGCACTTCTTGATAAAAAAGGAAGAAATGGAAACTTTGGGATGTCAACCAAGGAACTCAAACAACGTTTTACCAAGCCCCATAACGGACAAGATGCCTTGCAGGAACGAATCAATGAATATACGACAAGCAAAATCAGTTTTATGATTGACATGACAAAACGAGCCATAGGCAAAGGCGTGAAATTCAGATATGTCCTGGCTAACAGTTGGTTTGCATGCAAGGATATTATTCGATTTATCCGTTCTCACCATATGAAATGTGACTACTTGGGGAATGATTAAAGTCGGTGAAAATGGAAAAACGAAATATCATTTTGAACGCAAAGACTTTACAGCACCTGCTCTGATAAAGTTGCTCAGCAAACGGAAACAGCGTAAATACAGCAGAAAACTGCGTTGCTACTATATGGTGGCTGATGTGATTTTGCAGATACCAAGGTACGTTTGCTCTTCGCCAAGTGAAGCAAGAATGGCGTTTGAAATGGATTGATAACCACAGACATCATTCTTGACTTCTTCAGCACATACAAAATTATTCCCAAAGATGGGCCCTAGAAGTTGTCTTCAAGGAGGCGAAGGAATTGCCGGGACTCGGCAAATGCCAAGCAAACAATTTTACCTCTCAAATTGCAGAAAACTCCCTAACTGCGTTGTAATACAACATCCTTTCCATTGTGAAAAGATTTGCAGCCTATGAAACGATGAAAGAACTCTTTGAAAAAGCCTCCAAGGATTCTTTGGAACTGTCTATTGTAGAAAGAATATGGGGAGCTCTCCAAGAACTGATCATAGCAATAGCAAAACTCTTCGATTTGGTCGATGAGGTCATCTATGATGCGATGATTAACAGGTCGGAGGAGATGAACCACATATGCGAAATTTACCAATTAAGACTTGCAAGCTGAACTTGCGAAATTTAAATTATTTATATAACAAAAAATTATTTAGCTTTCTTTCCAATTCGTATATAATCAAAACCCTCAATCTCTAAATCATCTTCATTATAAATATTCCGACCATCAATAATTACAGTTCCCCTCATCACCTTCCTGACAACCTTCCAATTTGGAATACGGAACTGTTTCCATTCAGTAATTAGCATAAGTGAATCTGCATCAACAACTGCCTCATACATATCTTCACAATATCTTACAAGATTACCTATTCTTCGCCTGCATTCATCCATTGCTACTGGATCGTAAACATGTACTTTTGCTCCCGCTTTTATCAACTTATCTATAATTGTCAGAGCAGGTGCTTCACGCATATCATCTGTATCCGGTTTAAAAGACAATCCCCATAAAGCAATAGTTTTACCTTCTAAATTACCACTAAAGTAAATGAAAAGCTTTTCAAATAAAAGATTCTTCTGATATTCATTTACTTCTTTTACAGCCTCAATAACACGCATTTTATAACCATATTCCTGACCAGTATATATCAACGCTTTCACATCCTTAGGAAAACAGCTACCACCATACCCACAACCCGGGTAAAGAAATTTGTTACCGATACGACTATCACTACCTATACCCTTACGAACCATATCCACATCAGCCCCCACCAACTCACAAAGATTAGCGATATCATTCATGAAGCTGATACGAGTGGCAAGCATAGAATTAGCCGCATACTTTATCATTTCTGCAGAAGGAATATCGGTAAAAATAACACGGAAGTTATTCAATAAGAAAGGACGATAAAGTTTTGTCAGCATTTCCTTAGCTTTCTCGCTCTCCACACCTACCACTACACGGTCAGGGCTCATAAAGTCTTTGATAGCAGCCCCTTCTTTCAAAAATTCAGGGTTACTTGCCACATCAAAAGGTATTTCCACACCTCGTTGCCGCAACTCTTCTTCAATAACAGCTTTCACTTTTCCAGCAGTCCCCACCGGAACAGTAGACTTAGTTACCAATACGGTATACTTTTTTATATTTTGTCCAAACTGACGAGCCACAGCAAGTACATATTGAAGGTCGGCACTACCGTCCTCATCCGGAGGGGTACCCACAGCACTAAAGACAATATCCACATCATCAAGTACAGAAACCAAGTCTGTAGTAAAGTTTAAACGTCCCTCCCAATAATTACGTAAGACCATTTCATCAAGTCCCGGCTCATAAATAGGAATTTGTCCACTGATAAGCGTATTAATCTTATCCTCATTCACGTCTACACAAGTGACGTGGACTCCCATTTCTGCAAAACATGTTCCAGACACCAAACCTACATAACCGGTGCCGACAATCGCTATATTCATAAAATCAAGTTTTTTCTAGTTAAAACTAACCAATATCACTGTTCAAATATGCCAGATAAGATTCCACATCTTTCTACTTTTTTCTTGAATATGAGGTAATTGAGCATTCAAATGTTCACGAATTTGCCTATTCACATCAGACTGCAAAAATTCATCAATCTTCGATAATGTTTTATCTATGGAAGTAATGTCAAGCACACAGTCTCTTTGTCCATAATCTTTAAATAACTCCTCATATTTATGACTCCAACTCGTAGCCAAACAAGGAACACAAGAATTCAAAGCTGAAGCAACTCCATGAAAACGAGAAGTAACACAAAGATAAGCAGTAGAAATCAATCCCTTTACTTCCAGCCCATTCAAACCTGTTACCACTTCTACCTGATTTTTCAATTTACCTCTACACATATAGGCCAATTTTTCATCTCCCACACCTTCATGATTAAGGAGATAAACCTGCTTTCCAAGCTTTTGAGAGACATAAATCACCTCTTGTAATATCGTTAGATAATCACCAAGTGAAATAATCCCTTTATCAATCATACGAAGGTTGGGGATTATACACACTCCCCCTTTTAGATGAATATATTTCTCGGGCACTTGCCCTTTGACCAATGAAGTAAAATCAGAAAACAACTTGATTTTTTGCGGATTTACATGACATTGCTTTAAATATTCCATTGAAACCTTTTCACGAGGCATTATTAAATCTGCAAAATCATTCAAATAAGATATCAATTTTCTAGTATTATCCATTTTCACTGGACCAAAAGCTTGTGGCAGAAATATTATTTTGGTGTTCTGAGCATGATAGTACTTTAAAAAATTATACCAATAGCTCAAAGTATACTGAGTGGTTTTCCATTGATCTGAAAAAGCAAATCCACTCCCGTCTATCAAATAATCTGCATCTTCTATTCTCGGATACCCTTCAAATACGCCAACTGGCAAGTGTAATCGTCTGAGTATTCCGTAAATCTTCAATTTTATACAAAGTTTTTTTAGAAATGATAACGATATCAGATGTAAATGAAGAGAAGTATCTACATAACTCCTTCCTTGCAAAATGGCAGTTTGTCTTATAAAAACTTCCGCTTGTGGAAATTTTCTCTCAATTTCTTGCAAAATAGCATAGAGCATCAACTCCGCTCCCTTATTATTGGTTTCAACACCAGACAATACAATTCTCATTTATATCTCTTTAATATGGATATTATCTTATTACGCACTCTTGACAAGAAATGAAAAAAAAGATTCCCATGAATTCTCTCATACTGTTCTATCATTTTCAATGCTATGGCAACAATCTCCTTCTTGGTTTTCTTCTCCAAAGACAGAAAATTCAAGAACTCTCGTTCACATTTATTCTTTTCTTTGTCACTAACGGAAATATCGGCAAAAGTATTCAACAAATAGCTATTAACAGATACGGGTAAAACATGAAACGCTCTTGAATAAGTTGCCACAGATTTCTTTCGTTCATTGATAAGCTGACCGTGAATAACCTCAGTATTTCCACGACGAATTAATTTCAACAATCTTCCTTGCTTCATCTCTTGTATTAATTCATCACCTTTTGTTGTACGAGTAATTATTATTGATTCACCATAGCATATATCTATATTATTCATACGCCATGGATCACCTAACACAATATCTGCTGATGTATTTAGTTTATCTCCACATACCCGACATCGAGGAGACGTAAAAAAATCCTTTAACAAAAATCTATGAATATTCGAAACTACATATTCTTCAAATTTTGTATATACAACAATAGGTGCATTCTCATAAGAATAGAATTTACCATTCGCTGTAAAAGCTTTACGCCGCCAATCTATCTTGAATACAAATGGTTTAACCCCCATTTGTTTGGCCTTTGTCACGAAAACATCTTGAATACCTTCACAAAGAGTACGGTCGCATATCAACCCCAGCTTATATTTGACATTTTGATAAAACTTTGATGCTTTCTGAAGATGGGTTAATCCTTGTATCTGACACGGTAATCCAACTAATGCCACACTTTCCTTATCCTTCACATTTCGAAGTTGTGAAAGCATATCCACAGGGGTATAACATGATTTCTGGGTTAAATACAATTGGCTCACATCTTCAATCGCCACACTCTCCACAATAGGAAATTCACCAAATGACATTCTGCAAACCACAGCGCAATCAATTTTATGATGCTCAAATAAATACTTCAAAATAGCGGTACAGACTCCTCCACTCTGAGCATTCCTAAATATTTCTTCATCAGTTGCCCTACCCGTAAAGACAGAGTTTATACAACCGATGTGAGAATCTTCAACAAGAGGCAGATTTAATGAAGGACAAACCTTAGTGCATAAACCGCAATCTATACAATTTTTGTCTACGGAGGCATACATTCTTCCCATTGAAGACAACCTCATGGTAATGGCTCCCCTAGGACAAATCGACTTACAAGCACCACAATTAGAGCATAGAAATGAATCAGAAACCAATTGGATATTCTTCATCCTCGGATTTTAATTATAGCTTTTACTTTTGCGAAAACAAATACCCTCTCTCTCCCCTTTATCCCCATAATATAAATTGTTCCAACAGATATTAGTACTGATATAAAAATTTCCAATACAGAATGTAATGGAAGTATTTCCATCAACAAACGGGAGACGGATAACGCTATAATGAAAACACTCCAACATCTAAAAATCACTTCTATAATGTACCGTCCTACATTCATATTTAACAGTTTACTATTATATCTGAGCCGAAATACCAAACACACACACTCTAAAAGAATATTTACCCAAATACCAGCCAAAGGTCCAATTCCTAATTTAAAGCAGACATATACAATCGGTAAGGCCAGCATCTTTATTCCTCCTACCACTATTTGATAATTACGAATTTTACCTATCGCCATAATCGAAATGATGAGAAAGCGAGACTGGGTGTCAAATAACAAATAAACCATTGTCCATTGTATAAAATATACTGTAAAATCAGGAACGTCGACCAGCCACAATGAAAGCACATATTGAATATGTAATATCAATGGAACAGACAAAAGCATTAAAAGATAAAAGGAAAAGCGGCTTCCTTGAAATATCAATGTATGGGTACGGACCAAATCATGCTGGGCTACAGATTTTGTTAGTTGGGGATTAACTGCAGACTGGAAATTAGTAACAAATTGATATACGGCGTTCTGCACTTGATTACATAAGCCTTTGGCTGCATTTATTGTTACTCCGAAAAAAACATTCATAAGTACATCAATTCCTTGATTCCGCAATACCACCGAGCCAGATCCCCAAATATTCCAACCGGCAAAAGAGGCCATTTCTCTAAAACACTGTTTTTCAATACCCAATTTCACTCGTTTTGCCTCCTCAAACTGTCTCTTACAATAGATTGTATAAAGCAAACGAACCAAACCGGATGAAAACAATATGGCTATAGAATAAACAACAAGCTTATCAAAAGAAATAATATATAATAAATATACGGGCAATAATTTCAACACACCATCAAAGATGGAGATATAAGCAAAAGCCTCCATCCGCTCGTAAGCAATAATTAATGAATTGTAAGGTACAGAAATAATATTAAGGTAAAATGCTAAAATACTGCACTGTAGAGTCCAAAAAGCAGCAGTCAAGCGTCCGTCAGGTATTTCAAGATAATTGTATAAGAAATAGACTCCACAGACTTCGAGTATGAGTATCAATAGAGCCCCTATAATAATATGCAAGGTAATACTAGTAGCAAAAACTTTCTTTACATCATCCTTATTTTCACGTCCCAGTGCATAAGTGATAAAGCGCTGGGATGCTGAAGACATAGAGCCACTCAACATAGCAAACATAGCTACCATTCCCCCAATAAGCTGATATATTCCATAATCATCCACTCCTAATACTTTCAAGATTTCCCTGGTAGTATATAAAGAAATAATGATTAATAATATAGATCGAAAATACAGAAACAACGTATTTTTCGCTATTCGCTTATTGTCGGATAATGATTTTTGCAAGGTATACTTTGATGAATTCGAGCAAGATGTAACCACTCAATTTAGAACATCCCACTTTGAAAGGGCACATAAATGTGCCCTAAACCGAGTTTTGTTAATTAATTAGTTTGATTTTAACATTGACCTATGATCAAAGTGATTTTGTCAGGAATCATATTAACATAATCCCTGCATCCGTTAAAGATATTTTTGAAAAAAGTCCCAATAAAGTTCCAGATAGAACAGCTATGAAGCTTCACTGTTCCAATCACACTGTGATATGTAGCTACCATCTCAGCGCCGGCGTCACTACCGTAATAAAGTGAATTGTTTCGTTGAGTACGTATCATCGGTACCATCATAATCATCTTTCTGTTTTTGTCGCTCTGAATCACTTTTGTTACCCTAAGTTTTTACCTTTTGCAATCTATTACCAAAACGCTCTTGATTAACATAATCAAGCTTTTCTTGAAGAGACTTTATCCTACGTTCTGCCGATTTGCGGAGCTTACGTTCTTCAAAAACCGTTCCTCCAAATCAAAGTGTTCCTCTCCTGCCAGCCTGAGATCCAGGTTCTGCTCAGCTAGGTACTGAATGTATCAGCCTTTTTGATTAGCTGCCATATCTTCGCTATAATTTATAAGACTTCGTGAGTAGGTTTCTATACTCAACAATTCCTGTTTCGTTTGTTATTATTCTTCAACAAAAAAAGAAAAAACTCAAAAACACAATATGTTTTCCCTTCTACCCTTCTCCTATCTCCTCCACCAGCGACGCATGCACAAACGTCGTCGCCACCGCCATCACCCCCTCGATGTTCACCACCACCCTCCGGTCATGGCGCACACGCACAAACACCCCTTCCACTCCTTCGAAGATGCCGCCGGTGATGCGTACCCGGGTTCCTTGGGAGAGGTTCAGCTCGGTGGGTTCAAGATAGAGCACAGCCTGGTCGTAGGTGCCAGACACGGCGATGAAGCTGCGCATCTGCGAGTCCGGGATGACGATGGGCTGGCGGGTTTCGCGGTCCATGATATAGCGGATGGGGATGTTCATGCCCGGTTTGTTCTTTATTTCATCCATACGCTCGCGGGTGGAGCGGACGAAGACCAGGTTATGGACCGCAGGAACAAGCTTGCGCAGGCGGCGCTCTTTCCTCACGACATACTCATAGCGCATGGGAATATAGTTTTCAATGCCCTCTGCATCCAGGTATTCCTTGAAAAAAAGCTCTCGGCTATAGGTGACACGCACTGCATACCAGTGCATTTCTGCATTCTCGTTCACGAAAAAATATGATTGGGGGACACCGGAGTAGCGAAGTACCTCCCGGTCAAGTAATGTAATGCGGTTACTTTAAATAGGCTATATGCATTCATTTTATTTCAAAACCCTCCACCATCTCGGAAGGAAGGCGACGAAATAGTTATATTCAAGCTATCTTGCGATAAGCCGTTATCAACGAAACGTTTATGATAAAAGAAATGTTTTATAACACGTTCCGTTTAATGAACGCAAAGGTAATGTCAAGAAATGAAAGTACAAAATATTCTGATTGATAAAATGATAATCTTTTTTAATGCAGACATCATCACACTATATATCAAAGAATTACGCTCATTAGGTAAGATACACGCGCACGCGCGTCATTTCTTATCTTTTTAAAAAAAGGGTGTGTTACATATATAACCATAGGTTCCGGTACCTCACCCTATACATACAGACTACACACACGCTTCACTAGTTCACGGAGAGGGGCACCACAGATTACACAGATTGGCACAGAGGAGCACAGAGAAGAATTCTTCGCTACGTTCTGAGTGACGGATACTCACGGAAACAAAAGGATGATACGCACGGACATACACAAAAGTGATACGCACAGAAACTACAAAAATCCGTGCCAATCCGTGTAATACATAGTACACAGACTTCTCTTTTTTATTAATTTTGCACCCGATTCGTTAACTTAATATAAAATTATATTTTCAAATTGTAGTTATGAGAACAAAAAAACGCCAATTAGCGTGATGCAAATCAAAGGGAGGGATTACCAAGTGCTGTACACCAAAGAGAGCAAAGAGGTGCAAGTGGCCATCGACCTGCTTTCTATGGTAGAACACAAGTCGTTAACCGTGGAATACAAGGAGCGGAAGGCTTTCCTGACACCCTTCATACCACTGCTGATAAATCCCCAAAAGGAACACGGACTGAAGGGTGTAAGCCCCTTCGCCAAGCTGCTGCATCTGCTTGTAAACTTTATGGACGCGGACGGAAGCGGCAATACGCTGAACCCCGATTGCATTGAGGATGAGATATATAAGCTCTTCAATGAGCTATATCCCAAGGAGTAAAACGGACCAAGGAATTCAAATTGTAAAAAAACGGCTGTCCCACTGCGGATGGCCGTTTTTGCTTCCTAAGGAAATAAGCGGCATCTTTGCGCCGCCAATAAGGCAAACTTAATACAAATCGAATGGAAAACATTCCAGTGACCACCTACCGTGGTTTCAGCACCGTCAGCGGGGAGACAACCTTCACGCAGGACATGGCTGACATAAGAAACGGCAAGCATGCCAAGTTAATCATCAAAATCGCCAGCCTCGTGGCGCAGGGAAAGGTGGAGGAAGCCAACCACGTCAAGAAGCAGCTTCCCTTCAGGACCCTCACGGCCAACTACCGGGAAAGAAGGCTCGCACCGAGCATCACCCGCTACAACCCCGTCATCACGCTCGACATCGACGACCTGGAAGAGAGACAGTTGGAGCAGACCCGGACCCTCATCAACGAAGACCCGCACACCCTGGGCAGTTTCCTCTCCCCCAAAAGGCACGGCTACAAGCTGTTCGTCTTCATGCAGACGGAATACACCCGGCGTCTGTATGACCGTCTCCGACAGGGCGAGGTGACCTACGCCACGCTCGAGGAGATACACCTGAAGCTGTACAGCGCCGCCAAAGAGCACTACGAGGCCCTTCTCGGAGTAGAGGTGGACGGAAGCGGAAAGGACATCTCGCGAGGATACTTCATGTCCTTCGACCCGCATGCCTATATCAATGCCGCACTGCTGGAACAGATTTCCCCGTTGCCGGCACGCATCATCCCGCCTGCGAAGAAGGAAAGCGGCAAGAAGAGGACGGCTGCCGAAACGGTACACCCCCTCCCCGCCTCCTCTGCCGCCACACCGCAGGACGCAAAACCTTGGGAGAAGCTGATATTCTCCCAAGCCGTGACTGCCGTGAAGCGCACCACCAGGTTCCGGGCAGGCAACCGCGACAACTTCCTCTTCGCCCTGGGCAACAAATGCTACAGCAAGGGCCTGGACGAGCAGACAGCCATCAGACTGGCGAAAAACGAGTTCGGACAAGAGTATCCCGACGTGGAATCTCCCCTGCACAATGCCTACATCTATACCGACAAGACCAGCGAAGCCGCTACAAAGAAGGAAGAGAAAAAGCCCGTCATCAACCAAGTGATGAGCTTTCTGGAAGAGCACTACGGCATCCGCAGGAACCTCATCCTGGACCGCCTCGAATTCATGCCCTACACACCGCCCGAAGAAGCCGGAAAAGGTTACCGCCCCATGCGCGGAAAGGACTACAACACCATGTTCGTAGACCTGCAGATGGCCGGCATCTCCTGCTACCAGAATTTCCTCAGAGCCGTGATAGACTCCAACTACGCCAAGGAGTTCAATCCCTACACCGACTATCTGTACGCGCTTCCTCCCTGGGACGGGACGGACTACATCGCCCAACTTGCCGACACCCTGACGACCGAGAACCGGGAACTGTGGCAGGAGGGCTTCAAACGGTGGATAGTGGGCCTGGTGGACTGCGCGCTGAGCGACGAGGACATGAACCAGCTCGTCATCATCCTCTACAGCGAGCAGGGAAAGGGAAAGAGCAGCTGGATTCGGCGCCTGCTGCCGCCCGAGTGGAAAGAGTACTTCTACAACGGCATAATAGACCCGAGCAACAAGGACGATGCCCGCCTGCTCGCCACGCGAATCATCATCAACATGGAGGAGTTCGAAGGCGTGAAGCCCGGCGAGCTGGCAGCATTGAAGCGAATCATCGCGCAGGACAACGTGACGCAGCGCAAGGCCTACGACATCGAAGCCTTCACCCTGCCCCGCCACTGCTCCTTCATCGCGAGCACCAACAACCGGCAGTGCCTGCAGGACATCGGTGGAAACCGGCGTTTCCTCCCCATCACCGTCACCGGCATAGACTACCACACCCCGGTGAACCATCCCGGCATCTACGCCCAGGCGCTCGCCTTGCTGAAAGACGGTTTCAGATACTGGTACGAGGGCGAGGAGATAGAACAGCTGAACAAGCACAACGAACGGCACCGCATGAAAGACCCCGTGGAGGAGAACCTCTTCGTCTTCTTCCGCAAACCGCTGCCCGAGGACCTGCAGGTAAAATGGCTCCCTGCCAGCGTCATACTGACCAAGCTCAGCATATTCGGGAAGGTGCAGGTGAACCCGCACACCCAGCTGGTACTGGTGCAGGCACTGGAAAAATACGGATTCGGTACACGGACCAACGAGCAGGAGACGACCGAATATGAAGTAGTGGACATCCAGCTATATCAGTAACCGGTATTCGAGGAGAAGAGAGAAGCCCCGTAACATATATTGTTGTGCATGACAACATATATTGTTACGGGGCTTTACATATATTGGCGTTTTCTTTACAAGGTTTCCCTATTTCCGGCCGACATCCTGTCAGGGTTCTCCCAGATACTTCACCAGCACTTTCACTTCCAGAGGAGTGAAGGTGCGCCGGTATTTGTTGTAGCCCACCTTCTCCAGCTCACCCTTCAGCGCCTTGTTGTGGCGTATCCATGCCGCCAGGGTATAGATGGCATTGCTGATGCAGTAAGTCGGGTTGTAGAGCATGGCAAGCTCCTCCTTCGAATAGGCGTGGATGCGGAACGGACGAAGGTCTTCCTCCTCCTCTTCCCTCTTTTCTTTTTCTGTTTTCATTCTTTATGTTATTGGTTGATTATTACACCATAAATATACTGAATATCAGTGATATGACCAAGCATATACAGACATAAACGGGCATCGGACGAAGAATTTTTTTTGAACAGAAAGGAAACGGGAAAGAGACGGCGTAACCCGAAGAAAGCCATGAGCAGAAAAAGCCGGAGGAGTACTTTTGCAGCACCCCTCTTCCCCCCCTAAAGGAGAAAGAGAAGAGTATTGCAATACGGGACTTTAATTTCTAATTGTTAATTTTTAATTATTTAATTGTTTATGGGAGTACCATTCAAGAAGATTGCGAGGAAAGATCCTCGAAAGGCAGATGCGGTGGCAAAGTTCTACCCGCAGCTGGTGACACTGGGCGACAATGCGACGCTGGACGACATTGCGTATGTGATGAAAGAGAAGAGTTCGCTGACACTGGGAGACATCCAGAGTGTATTGACCAATTTTGTGGAGGCCATGATAACAACCCTCTACAGCGGCCAGTCGGTGAATATCAAGAACTTCGGCGTATTCAGCCTGTCGGCGCGTACGGCAGGCGTACTGGATGTAAAGGAGTGCACCGCCAAGAACATCAAAGCGGTGAAAATCAATTTCCGGCCTTCCAGCACCGTAAGACCGGACATCGCCGCCACGCGTGCCGGGCAGAAGATTGACTTCTACGACCTGGAAGCATTGGTGAACAAGGGAGACGGTGAAGGAGGAAGCTCCGGCGGCGGTTCCGGCTCGGGAGACGGAGGCGGTTCGGACGGAGACCAGGGCGAAAATCCGTTGGGATAAGTATGACTGATTTTACTACCGATTCGTATGTTCAACTTTTAAAACGTATATAGCATGAAAAAAAGTATCTGGGATAAAATTCTGAAAGTCGTAATTGCAGTAGCCTCCGCCATCTTAGGGGCATTGGGAGCCAATGCGATGAACGTGAGCATTTAAGTCGCCGGAAAGAAAGGACGGCAGGAAGAGGAAACCCCGAAAAAGGTTTCCTCTTTTTCTTCCCTCTCTATACAGCGCAGGATACGCCAGTCACAGCTACGCACCCAATAGCGGAAAGCCATGTTCGGGCGAAAATGCTCCGAGAAGTCCAGCAGACGTTCCAAATCGAACTCCTCGGAGATGACACCGGCACCGCTACGGAATGCATCGTAGGCGTTACAGTCCTGCTCGATATGCGCCGGAACCATCAGCAAAGGCTTGCCCAGATACATCGCCTCGCAGACCGACTCGAAGCCGGCAGTGGTGGCATAGGCCTTGCAGCCTGCCATGTAGCGCAGGAACTTGACGTCATCGAGCTGATGGAAACTCAAGGTGTCGTCCACACGGTACACCTCGGCTTCGTCCTGCTTGTCCCAGAAGAAGTGGAGGGGCGTTTCCGGATGGGCACTGTGCCAGTGACGGATATTCTCGCCAAAACCGGAGTTTACCATGTATCCGTGGAGATAATCCCCTTCCGTACCTTCGCACGACAGCACCTCCCTCCGCAGCAATGGCGGAACCACGCGGATATGCGCTTCTTCGTCATCCTCCATCTCGCGGAAGGAAAGGGCGAGCTTTTCGCGGGCACCTATACACGTGAGGCGGGTGAAAAGGCAGAGCAACCACAGATGGAAGCCGTTCTTACCAGGAAACTCGAAATCGCGGTGCAGGAACAAGTACTGGTGCCCGACGCTTATTTGAGGGACGGAAGGACGGAACAAGAGATAGGTCAGCCCCGTGAGCAGTTCGTAGAAGTTGATGACCAGTTCGGCGCCACTCTCCTCAATGCGGCGGTGTATATAGTGCATGCTTTTCAGATAGACGGGCAGACGGGTGAGATTATAGGCCACACTGCGCGCAAGACTTGCCCGCTTGTTGGCAGGCGTAGGCAGGAAATTGGGACTGAGAAAGCGTTTCACCGGAGCTTGGATGCTGCGGTTGAAGAAACCGGGCAGACAGCGCGAATTGCTTTTACCCACCAACACTTCCACTACTTCGTGACCGTTGCGGCGCAGCAGCTCTTCCATTGTAATGGCTTGGGTCAGATGCCCGCGGCCTTCTCCTTGAACGATAAAAAGGACTTTCATTGGGACGACTTGATGATTTACAAATTACTGTTGAAACACATGCAGCACATGACGTTGCATTTAGTTGATGCAAATATCGCACCTCCGTGTTACGGCAGAATGTGAAGAATGTGACAATTCGGTTATAAATGACAAAAGCCACACCGGCATCGCGCAGACATGACTTCAAGAGAATTTATGGAATAAATACGTAAAAAGGATAATTCGGTCGGCATATGATGCCGGAATATCAGACAAATTCCTCGACCATATACATATCACTGACAAAATCGTCAACAATCTGTTCCAGGTTTTCGCAGGCTTCGTCAGGCGTTTCACCGTAGGCGCTGCACAACACATTATTCATAAAATAAGCGTAAAAACCACCGCCGGCTGCCGCCTCTACGGTATAGTCATTTCTGTTCAGTTTCATATTCGGGCCTCCTTTCTTTTTTTACGCTGCAAAAATGAGGGAAAGTTGTTACGAGAAGATGTGAAGGAGGTTACAATAGTATGTAGATTGGTTGGCTTTGATGCAGTGGAAAATAAATGGATTGAATATTAGGAGTTTTCATTTATTCAGTTTACCTTTGATTAAAAATAAAAGCAATGGGTAAAATTAAACCATATAAAGAGCAGGACTCTCCCAAACAAACGGCACAAGAACCGATGATGGCAACTTATCATCAATCAGCCATACCGATGGACGACTTTATCAACAGTATTCCCCGAGATGCTTTGGCTGAAGCCCTTCTATTTGCCTTAGAAGAGAATAAAGCAGGACACTGTATATCAAACTCCCAAATAGAGAGTATGATAAATGAACGCATGGGATGGAAATAGTCTGGTCTAAGTTGGCTTATGAGCACTTTTTAGAGATACTTATTTATGTAGAGAATAATTTTGGCATGTTGACGGCACAGAAAACACGTCAAAAGATACAAGACAAAGTAAATCTTTTAGCAAAACAATCTCCGGAAACTGTACGCAAAACAATCTCAGAATTTCTGAAGCAATATAAATAGCTGTTCATCAATTCATGATGAGAGATAACTCTATAAATTTAAAACCGAGAGGACGTATCAAGATATACAATCACCCCAGATTACGCGGATTAGCACAGATAAAAGTTTCTGATTATCAGAACTCCTAAAATCATCTGTGTTAATCCGCGTAATCCGGGGTGGGTATTATTAATAGGAACGTGCGAAAATCACGCGGCAGGCAGAAGGCTTGCCGGTAACCATACACTTGCCCGGTTCCTTGTCACCCGGAACAAATGAATCGAAAGGAATACAACGGATGGTTGCTTTGGTCTCTTCCTTGATTTTCTCTTCGGTTTCGGTAGTCCCGTCCCAATGAGCCAGAATGAAGCCGCCTTCTTCAATCTTTTCCTTGAATTCCTCGTAGCTGTCCACGCTGGTGATGCGGCTGTTACGGTAATCGAGTGCTTTCTTGTAGACATTTGCCTGAATATCCTCGAGCAAATCCTTCACGTACTCTTCGATACCCTCGCAGGAACGCGTCTCCTTCTCCAGTGTATCGCGACGCATGATTTCCATTGTATTGTTCTCCAGGTCGCGGCCACCCATCACCAGACGAACGGGAACACCCTTCACCTCATAGTCGGCAAACTTGAAGCCCGGACGTTTGTTGTCGGCATTGTCGTACTTCACGGAAATACCCATTGACTTCAGCTTGGCAACAATGCCTGCCACTTTCTCGTCAATCTTAGCCAGCATCTCCGCATTCTTGTAGATAGGTACGATGACTACTTGTATCGGAGCCAGGTGCGGAGGAAGTACCAGACCGTTGTCATCGGAATGCGTCATGATAAGCGCTCCCATCAGACGGGTGGAAACACCCCAGGAGGTAGCCCAAACATACTCCAGCTTGTTCTCCTTATTGACGAACTGTACATCGAACGCCTTGGCGAAGTTCTGTCCCAAGAAGTGGGAAGTACCGCTCTGCAAAGCCTTTCCGTCCTGCATCATCGCTTCGATGGTGTAGGTGTTGAGGGCACCTGCAAAACGCTCGTTGGCAGACTTCACGCCCTTTACCACGGGCACCGCCATGTATTTTTCAGCAAACTCGGCATATACATTCAGCATCTTTACCGCTTCTTCTTCGGCTTCCTCGCGGGTGGCATGTGCCGTGTGTCCTTCCTGCCAGAGGAATTCGGCGGTACGGAGGAACAGACGGGTACGCATTTCCCAACGGAACACGTTTGCCCACTGGTTGCACAAGATAGGCAGGTCGCGGTATGAATTGATCCAGTTCTTGTAGGTGTTCCAGATGATGGTTTCGGAAGTGGGGCGGATAATCAGCTCTTCTTCCAGTTTTGCAGCAGGGTCCACCACCACACCGCCGCCATTCGGATCGTTCTTCAAACGATAGTGCGTCACGACGGCACACTCTTTGGCAAAGCCTTCCACATGTTCCGCTTCACGGCTGAGGAATGATTTCGGAATAAGCAAGGGGAAATAAGCGTTGACGTGTCCCGTTTCCTTGAACATATCGTCCAACTGACGTTGCATCTTCTCCCAGATAGCGTATCCGTAGGGCTTGATCACCATACAGCCGCGTACAGCCGATTGTTCTGCCAAATCGGCTTTTACCACCAACTCGTTGTACCACTGAGAATAGTTCTCACTACGTTTGGTAAGGTCTTTCAATTCTACTGCCATTCTATTTCGTTTTTTAAAGTTTTTCCTACGTTTAAAATGGCTTGACCCGAACATTTTCCTTGATATTTAAAAAAAGGCAGCCGCTGTGATGCAACTGCCTAACTCTAAATGGAGGAGCGGCAAGCGAGACTCGAACTCGTGACCCTCAGCTTGGGAAGCTGATGCTCTACCAACTGAGCTACTGCCGCATAAACATTTCCAAGGTCATGCCTTAAAAACGGTGGCAAAGTTAATAAATTCCTTCCTAAAAAAACAAACGTTTCGTCAAATATTTCTTATTTTTGCTCGGGAAAACAAAGATATTCTTTCAAAATACAGACTAAATACCAATGAAACGAATCATACTCATCACCGGAGGAGCACGTTCCGGCAAAAGCACCTATGCGGAAAAGCTGGCACTCGAGCTCTCTCCCACTCCCGTTTATCTTGCCACAGCACGCATTTGGGACGAAGAATTCCGCCAGAGGGTAATCCGGCATCAGGAACGCCGGGGACCGGAATGGACAAACATCGAAGAGCAGAAAGAACTCAGCCGCCACCGGCTGGAGGGACGGATCGTCCTGATAGACTGCATCACCTTATGGTGTACCAACTTTTTCTTCGACCTGCATTCAGATACCGACCGGGCACTTGCCGCAGTAAAGGCAGAGTTCGACCGCTTCACGGCACAAGACGCAACCTTCATCTTTGTAACCAATGAAATAGGTATGGGAGGAGCTTCCGAGAACGAACTGCAACGAAAGTTCACGGACATGCAAGGCTGGATGAACCAATATGTAGCCGCCCGTGCCGACGAAGTGATACTGATGGTATCCGGCATCCCACTTACCGTAAAAAACACTCATTCATAAAACAACAAACAATTAAAATTCAACAGACTGATGAAAACATTTCATATCACCCGTCCGGACGAGTCAATCCGTCCCGCATTGATTGACAAAATCAACAACCTGACCAAACCCAAAGGTTCATTGGGCATTTTAGAAGAACTGGCACTCCAAATCGGACTCATACAACAGACATTATCCCCCACCTTGAAACATCCGCAAAACATTATCTTCGCCGCCGACCACGGCATTGTAGAAGAAGGTGTCAGTCTGTCTCCAAAGGAAATCACCTGGCAGCAAATCAGCAACTTCCTTCATGGAGGGGCAGGTGTCAATTTCCTCTGCCGGCAGCACGGCTTTACCCTGAAAATAGTAGATGCAGGAGTAGACTACGACCTCCCCTACGAGAAAGGCATCATCAATATGAAAGTACGTAAAAGCACCCGGAGTTATCTGCACGAGGCAGCCATGACGGAAGAGGAAATGGAGATGTGCCTGGAACGGGGTGCCAAGGTGGTGCGCCAATGCCATGAAGAAGGCAGCAATGTCCTCAGCTTCGGTGAAATGGGTATCGGAAACACCTCTTCATCCTCCCTGTGGATGACCTGCTTTACCGGCATTCCTCTGGAACAATGTGTCGGCGCAGGCAGCGGACTCGACAGCGCGGGCATCCGCCACAAATACGAAGTGTTGAAGCAGTCTATGGAGAATTACAAAGGCGACGGCTCTCCCCGGGACATCATCCGCTACTTTGGTGGACTGGAAATGGTAATGGCCATAGGCGCCATACTGCAAGCTGCCGAGCTGAGGATGATTATCCTTGTTGACGGATTCATCATGACCAACTGCCTGCTTGCCGCCGCCAGGCTCTACCCGGAAGTGACGGATTACGCCATCTTCGGACACTGCGGAGACGAGTCGGGCCATAAACTGGTGCTCGACGCCCTGCATGCCCGTCCGCTGCTGAATCTGGGGCTGCGTTTGGGAGAAGGAACAGGGGCCATCTGTGCATATCCCATTGTCGACTCGGCCGTGCGGATGCTCAATGAAATGGATAACTTTGCACATGCCTCCATCACTAAATACTTTTAACATGAACAATGTCTTGGCTGCATTCATAATGCTCACCCGACTGCCCTTCTGGAAAATCAAGGAAGTACCGGCAGAGTGTTTCAAGCATGTGGTTCCCTATTGGCCGCTTGTAGGCTGGCTGACGGGAGGCGTGATGGCGGCAGTGCTGTGGCTTGCCGGACAGATTATGCCGGTGTCATTGGCATGGATTCTTGCCCTCATCGCACGCCTGCTTGTCACCGGTTGCCTGCACGAAGACGGACTGGCGGACTTTTTCGACGGCTTTGGTGGCGGCACCACCCGAGAACGGACTCTTGCCATCATGAAGGATTCCCACATCGGAAGCTACGGTGTCATCGGATTGATATGCTATTTCCTGCTGTTGCTCCAACTTCATCACCTGCCACTGGGACTTCTCTGCATCCTTGTGCTCAGCGGTGACTGCTGGTCCAAGTTCTGTGCCTCCCAGATTGTCAACTACCTGCCCTATGCCCGGAAAGAGGAAGACAGCAAAAGCAAAACCGTCTACAACCGCATGAGTCGGCACGAGTTACTGGCCGGATTTCTTTGCGGCCTGCTTCCTTTCGTACTGCTGCTGCCTATAAAACTGTGGATTGCCACCCTCTTCCCACTGCTCACCTTCTTCCTGCTCTACCGATTGATGAAGCGACGCCTGCAAGGATATACGGGGGACTGCTGCGGGGCTACTTTCCTGCTATGCGAACTGTCCTTCTACTTGGGAAGCCTTATCCTAATTATAAATTAAAACCAAAAATTAAAGATGGAAGTAATACTCATTCGACACACTTCGGTAGATGTTCCTCCGGGCGTATGCTACGGACAGACCGATGTTCCCCTGAAACCCACGTTTGAAGCGGAAGCCGCCGTGACAGCAGAAAACCTGAAGGCATACCTTCCGTTCGACCACGTCTACACCAGTCCCCTAACCCGCTGCGTGCGCCTCGCCACCTATTGCGGCTATCCCGATGCAGAACGGGACAAACGGATTATGGAAATCAATTTTGGCGACTGGGAGATGAAGCCGTTCGAGCAGAATGAGGACCCACGCCTGCAGGAATGGTATGCCGACTACATGAACGTGGCAGCTACCGGTGGAGAATCTTTTACCATGCAATACCGGCGTGTCAGCCAGTTTTTGGACGAATTAAAGAAGAAGCCCTATACACGCGTTGCCATCTTCGCACACGGAGGCGTATTAATCTGCGCACAACTCTATGCCGGAATCCTTAAAGCCGAAGAAGCCTTCGACGCATTGACGCCCTACGGCGGCATCGTCCGCATCAATCTCGACAAGGAATAGTGAACGAAATAGTAGGGCCTTCCTCCGCTTCGGTTTGCACCTTGTAGATACCTCCAAAATAATGAATAAAATGGGCATTGATTTCATGGCGAATCAAGCTCGTTTTATTCTCAAAATGTACCTTTGCAAACGGGGCGTTGACCACGTCGAAATAAAGAAGCGGTTTACTCCGGTCGCGTCTGATGCGGATAATCGCCTCATAACGAGAAGTGTCATTCTCTGACGGAGTCAGCAGGCTGACAAGCAATGTATCGAACCACCTCCGGTCCGTCCTCGCAAACTGTTCCTTGAGGTCGGTCTGCAGGCTGACAGACACAGTGCTCTCCTCACGGCCGTTCACTTTATCCAGCACCTCACTGCACAACTGAATAATGTCACACTCCTCGTCCTCATACTGAATCTTGCCGGACTCCAAGCGAGACAACTCCAGAATGCTGTTGACATAATTCAGCAGACTTTCCGCATTGGTCTGAATCATCTGTCCGTACTCCCTCTTAGTCTCTTTATCCAGCTCCTCTTTCCCGATCAGCAATTCGGCAAAGCCCACCACCACATTCAGCGGAGTACGTATATCATGGCTGATTTCCGATTTCAGACGTTCCTTCGCGATGTTGTCCGTCTCTGCCTGCAAAGCGGCTTCAGCCGTCTTCTTCTCTATGACAGCAATCTTTCCGGAGACATAGCGAGTATACAAGTAGAAAAGCAGCATCAGCAGCAGGCAGACACCCAGGAATATAAATCCTATACGGTAATTCATGTCCTGAATCTTCTGCTTCTCCAACAACAGCTCGTCAATGTGGTAAATCTCCTTCACCTGCTTCAACTGGTTGGCCGAGAAGGCATTGTTCAGCGAATCCTGCTTGCGTATGAGGTAGCGCCGGGTCTCGATGGCCCCGTCAATGTCCCCCTTGTCATATTGCGTACTCGCCTTGTAGTTTATCAAAGTGGCAAAGGTGGAGACGTAGTTGTTCAGTACCGTAGGGGTCACCTCGTCTATCAATGCGATGCTTTTGTCATACTCATCGGTCTTGGCATAGTATTGAAGCTGTATCAACTGGACATTCAGCCAGAAGACGGGATCTACATGCGGTTCAAGCAGTTTCTTTACTTTCTCGATATGCTCGTGCGCCACTGTAAAGTTCTTCCGGTTCATGTAGTGCAGGATATACTTCACTTCGCAGTCAATCTCGAAATTGCTCCAGTTCTTCCTTGTCTCGGGTTCTTTGGAAATAACCGTCTGCAACGTCGTGTCCATTTCATGCAAATAGGGCAGCTTCAGGCTGTCTTTACCGCCATTGCCGTATACCTGGGCAATACGCGACAGTATATCCACCTTTAGGCTGGCCTTTGTCTGGGGAGAGAAATTCCGGTAAGCCTCCAAGAAAGAGTCCAGTGCCTCATTCGGGCGGCTGGACACTCCGTAGGCACATCCCAAGCTGTTATACGCCGCTATCATCCCGTTATTGCTATGGCGGAGTTTTGATTCCTCCAACGTCTCCTTAGCCACATACACCGCTTTCTCTATCTGTCTCTTGGAAGCCAGGGCGCGGCTGATGGCAGCCTTCTGCTCCAGATAATAATCGTAAGTGCCTACCTGGGAGACAAAATCCTTCAGCACATCCACCCAATACGACAGACTGTCCGGGTCGTGTTTCTTGTCATAACATGCCGCCAGATAGTAAGCGCCCATATTCTCATAGAAAGCGTTCTTCTGCCGCCGCGCCTCCTCGTACAGACGGGTGGAAAAAGTCATGTTATAGGGAGCATACTGGTGCTTGTAGGCCATGTCACGGAGATACGTCAGCCGGACAAGGGTGGCCGGCAGAGTATCGGCAACCTTCAGGATGCTGTCTTGATACCGGGCAGCCCCCGTGTCTTCTGCCAGCAGCGGACAGATATATCCGCAAAACAAAACGTGGATGAGAATCAGTATTCGTTTCATTGCGCCGTTCCTCCGTGTAATGCGGGATTATACTTCAAAGGATGCGTAAAACAGAAACGCGCGCCACGGGTATACCCACTGTCCACCCACAGCTTGCCGTTCATATATTTCACAATCAGTTGGCAGATGGAAAGGCCCAGTCCGCTTCCCTGCACAAAATCATTCAGCTTTTCAAAGCGTTCAAAAATCAAGTGCTGCTTCTCCGGTGGAATGCCGCATCCGGTATCCGTCACGGAGAAAAGTGCCGTATCGGCATCGGCCATCTTCAGTTCCAGCACGATGGAGCCTTGCTCCGTAAACTTGGCGGCATTCACCAGCAGGTTTATCAAGACTTGGCGGAGGCGCGCATCGTCCGTATCCAGCATCAGGACGGACAAATCCGTGTCAAAACGCATTTCAACCTCCAGCTTGCGCGAGGCCATCACGGTCTCCACGACCTCATTACACAACTTCACGGCATCATGCGTGCGGATGTTGAAGGTTATATTGTCATTCTCGAAATCCGAGAAATCCAGAATGTCATTGATAAGTTTCAGCAACTGAAAGGAATTCACCTTGATAATTTCGGAGAACTCCCGGCGCGATTCGTCATCGAACGACTCGTCCTCATCCGTCAGTACCGCCGAGAATCCGACAATGGCATTCAGCGGCGTACGTACCTCATGGCTCATGTTCGAAAGAAACATATTCTTCCGTTGTATGGCTTGCACCGCTTTCTCCTTCATCGCCTCCTGCCGCATCTGGGAACGCTTCAAACGGAATATCTTCTTCCAGCCCAGCACCAGGAGGAATATCAGAAACAGTACGGACACAATGATGCCTGCCAGATAGAAACGCATGGATACAATGCGGTCGCGTTCGTTCTGGTAGGCCAGTTGATCGGCCTGGAAACGGGTACAGAGCCGGTCTATCTCCTTGGGATAGTTCTTCTCGAACGAAGTCTTGATATACGAAAAGACCTTGCCGTACTGTCCGTAGGCTTCTTCCTTGTTCCCCATCTTCACCAGTAAATCCGCCTTTTCGAGCAGAGCTTCCTTGTAGATATTATGGTTTATCCGGGCATATTCGGTTTGAAGGAAATCATTGTAGGCGGTCAAGGCTGCCTCATGCGCTCCGGTGGCCACCAGATAACGGGCATCTATAATCAGAAGGTATTGCCGTATCTCCGGAATCAGTTGCGCTTCAAGCTGGCCTATCTGTGCCAAACAATGGCTGGCGGCCTTCAAGTCACCCTTGAATAATTGGCAGGAAGCATTGGAGATGTGACGCATGGCCAGCTCCAGCGGAGAAAGCCGGTCTTCCGGATAGAGGTTCAGACGTGCAAGATAACGCGAGGCACCGTTTACATTCCGTATGCGCAGGTTATAATCTATCAGTTCCACCAGTAGCATGCGGATATGCACATCCTCCCCGTCCATCCCATCCAGCAGTCTCAAAGACTCTTCGTAAGCGGCACCGGCTTCCCGAAGCCTGCCGGTATAGCTGTACACCTCTCCCATGGCATTCAGCGCCAGGGCATTGCCGAAGGGGTAGGCAAGCGCGCGGGCTTTGGAGTACATCTGGTCGCTCTGGGCAATGGCCATACGGATTTCTCCACGGAAAAGGGAGGATTTTATAAGTATCCTTTCCAGTTCGAAATAGGTGTAATAGCGCTGGGATTCATCCAATTGGGACAAAAGGCCGTCGGCATTCAGCGAGTCACACTCCTCCCGGGTCAGATAGTCGAAACCGAGGCTGTTGTGAAAAGTGGAGATGACCTCATGGACTATACTTTCCTTTTCTTTAGTCCAAGAATCCGCTTTATCTGTTGCCGATGCAATTATTGTGCTCCCGAACCAAATAAAGAAAAGGAATATATATAGTTGCTTTATCCTCATTTATAAGACTTTGTCTGCTTTAAAAGTTACATTTTTTAATGCAACGCGGTCTTGCAAAGATATTATATCTTTTTGGAACGGACAAAGAATCAGTTAAAATAACAACATTTTAAAAACAAAAGGAAGCCAAGGTCGATGTCACTATTACGGCAACTACCATCCACCACTCCACACGCCGGTTGATGCGGACAGCCACACGCATATCTTCTGTCTTCAGAGGCCGTTCATTAGAACCGATATAAGGTTTCCATACCTCCTCGCCGAAATAGTTGTGCGGCCCCCCGAAACGGCAATTCAAAATACCGGCAAGGGCGGCTTCCGGATAACCGGAATTGGGACTGGCATGCTGGCTGCCATATCTGCCCACAAAAGCAAACAAGGAAAGGCGACCGGAAACCAGTACCATCAGAAAGGCTGTCAGACGAGCAGGAATATAATTGGCAACATCATCCAGACGGGCGGCAAAACAGCCGAACCGACGATAGCGTTCATTCTTGTAGCCGACCATGGAATCCAGCGTGTTCACCATCTTATAGGCAAGCATGCCCGGAACTCCCAACAGCAGATACCAGAACAAGGGAGCAACCACCCCATCGCTCAAATTCTCTGCCAAAGTCTCCAATGCCGCGGTTCTCACCTCCTGCTCCGAGAGTGCAGACGTATCACGCCCTACGATACGTGCCACTTGCATCCTCCCTTCCTCCAAGGAACGGTCCACCGCCTTGAACACCATACGCACCTCGCGAACCAGCGTAGTGCCCGCCAAGCAATAGAATATCAGCAATATTTGCACCGTCAGAAGCATGCCCGGAGAAAAGAGTGCCGCCAAGCGGAGCAACAAAAGCGTAATGACATATACCCCCAAGACAAGAGACACCGCCACAAACGCACCTTTCAGGAAACACGAATCGCCCCGGTTCAACCGGTGCTCACAGAAAGAAATGGCTTTGCCGAAAGCCACAACCGGATGGGGCAGCCACGCCGGGTCGCCCAGCCAATGGTCGAGCAGCCAGGCAGTGAGAAGCGGCAGGTTCAAGTTGAAGGCGACACCCAAAAGTATAAGTACATCTTCTTCCATCGGTTATTCCTCCTCAAGCCATTGTCCTATTGCTTTTACAAGCCTGTCATTCTCCTCCCGGCTCTGGGCGGCTATACGGAAGAAATGCTCATTCAGTCCGTCGAAGTTGGAGGCGTCCCGAATCAAGATACCATGCTCCCCTGCCAGATAGTCTTTCAAAGCGGAAGCCCTACCCATACGGAGGCACACCAGCATGAAATGGGTTTCGGTGGCCCATACCTCCAGTCCTCCCAATGCCTCGAGCGCACTGCGCAGGCGGGCAGCCTCTTGCAAGTAAGACGCCACATCCAGCGGATTGGGAACATCATGTTCCAGCAGATGGAGCCCTGCCTCAATGGCAAGCTGGTTGACCGACCAGGGCATACGGTTGGTACGCAGACGGTGCAGCAGGTGGGGGGCGCCGGTGACATATCCCAGTCGCAGACCGGGAACGGCATAACGCTTGGTCATGGAGTGCAGCAGCAAGACGTTGGGAAACTCCGCAGCCTCGGCAGCAGAGAAAAGCGGACGCAAGGTGAAAAACTCGTAGGACTGGTCGATGACGAAACAGACCTGCGGATTATGACTGATAAGTGTTGCCAGATATTCCTTCTCCACAACCGTTCCGGTAGGGTTATTGGGATTGCACAGCCACAGCATGCGCACCTCTTCCGGCAAGCGATACCCCTCGCTCTCCGCAGGAAGCCGATAGAGGGAAGTGACCCGATGACCGTGCATGCGGCAGGCATCGGCATATTCACTGAAAGTGGGCTGCACAATGGCGGTGTTTGTCCCGCGGAAAGTCTGTGCGGTAAGATAGATGGCTTCGGTAGCTCCATTCGTCACGCACACTGCCTCGGCAGGAAGACGGTGGTGGCGGGCAAGGCAGGCCTCAAGCGTGTAAGGCTCCGGTTCGGGATAGTTGCCGATGCCGTCAATCCGGGCACACAGATGCGCCTTCAAGGCAGAGAGGTCTACCCTGTTGTAAACGTTCGAGCTGAAGTTTGCCGTAATGGGACGGCTGTATTTATAGGAATCGTCTCCGTGTCCTTCAATCATGGTTCTTTGTCAATATTTGGTAGATAAGCGGCAGGTTGACGTGGCGGCGCACGTGCTCGGCAAGCCTATCGTATTGTTCTTCTTTGAATGTATGGTAATCGAAAGCGCCGGCATTCCCGGACAGTTTGTCTGCAAAAGGCGCAAGCAGGAAATCTATGAATTCCGGATTGTCGAGAATGCCATGAATATAGGTCCCCATGCAGGTGGAGTCCACGTAGTAACCGTCGGTAGAGCCGTTCTCCAGAAGATTCAAAGGAGAATCGGGAGTACCTTCCACAGGGGTGGTCACTCCCATATGGATTTCATAGCCCTGCATTAATGGAGAATGGAGAGTGGAAGATGGAGAATGGGGATTGCACAGACCGAACTTCACCTGACGGGTCACCTTCTCTCCCGACATGCGGGTACTGATGGGCAACAGCCCCAGTCCGGGCAGGCGTTCGATGTCCCCCTCCACATGCTCAGGGTCGAGCACCTCCTGCCCCATCATCTGATAGCCGCCGCAGATACCCATCACGGTGGCACCTTCACGGTGGGCACGGATGATGGCAGCCGCCACACCGTTACGGCGCAATTCGTAAAGGTCATCAAGCGTGCTCTTGGAGCCGGGCAGCAGGATGACGTCGGCCTTTGCCAGCTCATCCACATTGTTGGTATAGAACAGATGTACGCGCGGGTCACGCTCCAGCACATTGAAATCGGTGAAGTTACTGAGGTGGCGCAGCAGGATGACGGCGATGTTCACCTTTCCCTTCTCGGCACGGACAGACTTTGCGGCAAGCGCCACGGAGTCTTCTTCTTCAATGTAGATATCACGGTAGTAAGGCACCACCCCGACAACGGGAATGCCGCAAAGCTCCTCCAGCATCGTAATGCCCGACTCGAAGAGACGTATATCCCCCCGGAACTTGTTGATAAGAATTCCTTTAATTCGCTCCCGCTCATGGGGACGAAGCAACATCAGCGAACCGTAGACGCTGGCAAACACACCGCCACGGTCAATGTCGCCCACAAGAATTACATCGGCTCCGGCATGCAGGGCCATCGGCAGATTGACAAGGTCGGTATCCCGCAGATTGATTTCGGAGATGCTTCCCGCGCCTTCCAGCACAACGGGATTATAGCGGGCGGCAAGGCGGTCGTAGGCAGCACAAACCTCCCGGCGCAGTTCGTCGCGTCCTTCCTTGCGGAAATAATCATAAGCATTGCGGTTGCCGATAGGACGCCCGTTGAGGACAACCTGCGAGGTATGGTCCGACTGTGGTTTCAGCAGTAGCGGATTCATGTCCGTGTGGCAAGGCACTCCGGCGGCTTCTGCTTGCACAGCCTGGGCACGGCCTATCTCCAGCCCTTCGGGAGTGGCAAATGAATTGAGCGCCATATTTTGTGCCTTGAACGGTGCGGGCTGATAGCCGTCCTGCTTGAAGATGCGGCAGAAGGCGGCAGCAATGATGCTCTTTCCCACATCACTGCCCGTCCCGGCAAACATAATCGGATGAAGTTTCTCCATAAATTCCATTTTAGCGAATGCAAAGATAGTGCAAATCCGAATATCTCTCCCATTCATAAGCCATATCTTCGGAAACTATTCGTTATATTTGTAACGTTCTATTCAAAAAGATGACTACTGAACAATTCCCACCTCCTCTTGTTTAGAGAAACAAGAACCCCTAAACCGAACGAACTTATGAATAATCTATTATGCCGGAGATTTTTTCCGGCTGCTGCCTGCGTGCTGCTTGCCATCGGTGGAGTGGCCGCACAAACCTCCCTTCCCCTTAGCTTCGGTGATGCCCTAAGGCAGATGCAAAACGGCAACCGCAGCCTGAAAATAGCCGACAAGGGAATTGAAGCCGCCCGTGCGGAACGTGACAAACTGAATGCCCTCTGGTACCCCTCCCTGCAAGGTGCCGGTACGTTCGTGCATCTTTCCGAAAAGATAGAGGTAAAACAGCCCCTTTCCCAGTTCACCGACCCGGCAAAGGACTTTGTGCACAACATCGTGCCGGACGACCAATTCATCAGCAGCATACTCGACCAGATAGGCTCCCATACCCTTGCCTTTCCACTGGCTCCACGCAACCTGACTTCCGTCGGCCTGACCGCCGAATGGGTCGTATTCTCCGGCGGCAAGCGCATCCGGGCCTCGAAGATAGGCAACACCATGATAGACATTGCCCGCGAAAACCGGGGACAGACCGATGCCACGCAACGCACCCTGCTGGCAGAAAGCTACTTCGGGCTGAAACTTGCGCAAGAGGTAGTACGCGTGCGGCAGGAGACTTACAACAGCCTGCAACGCCATTACCAGAATGCCCTTAAACTGGAAGCTGCCGGCATGATAGACAAGGCAGGCCGGCTCTTTGCCCAAGTGAATATGGATGAAGCTGCCCGTTCACTGGAGGCTGCCCGGAAGGAGGCCTCCGTCGTGCAAAGTGCCCTGCGCACCCTGCTCAACCTGCAAGACACATGCAGCATCCATCCTACTTCGGAGCTTTTCATCAACAACCAACTGCCCGCCAAAGAGGAGTTCCTGCAAGCCATGCGGGTGGAGAACTACACCGTGAACCAACTGCAACTGCAGTCACAGATTGCCCGCCAGCAGCTCCGCATCGACCAGAGCGGCTACCTGCCGGACATCGCCGTATTCGGCAAGCAGACCCTCTATGCCCACGGCATACAAAGCAATCTTGTCCCCCGCACCATCGTAGGTGTGGGCTTCACCTGGAACCTGTTCGACGGACTGGCGCGTGAGAAGCGCATCCGCCAGTCGAAGATAGCCCAGCAGACCCTTGCCCTGGGACAAGAAAAAGCCAAAGAAGACCTGAGCGTAGGCATCGACAAGCTCTACACCCAACTGCAAAAGGCACAAGACAACGTACGCGCCTTGAATACCACCATCGAGCTGAGCGAAGAGCTGGTGCGAATCCGCAAGAAATCCTTTGCCGAAGGCATGGCAACCAGTACCGAGGTCGTAGATGCGGAAACGATGCTGGCAACCGTCCGCGTGGCGCGTCTGGCAGCCTATTACGAATATGATGTGGCACTGATGAACCTGCTGGCTATCTGCGGAACGCCGGAACGGTTCGAGAAATATTTCGAGACAACTTATTAAAACCTACCCTTTATGAAAATCAATAATAAAAGCATCAGCATTGCATTCGTCATTATCCTGGCCGCAACGGTCATCATTTCGCTTGCCGGCATGTTACTCATGAACCGGCAGCCCCTGGTCCTGCAAGGACAAGTGGAAGCAACGGAAATACGTATCAGCGGAAAGCTACCCGGACGTGTGGACTCCTTCCTCGTACAAGAGGGCGACTGGGTGAAGGCAGGCGATACGCTTGTCGTCATCAACAGCCCCACCATCGAAGCCAAATACCGCCAGGTGAATGCCCTGGAGCAGGTGGCCCAGGAGCAGAACAAGAAGATAGACGCCGGTACCCGCCGCCAGATTGTGGCCACCGCCAGGCAACTCTGGAACAAGACGCAGAGCGACCTTGCCCTCGCCAAGACCACTTACCAACGCATTGTAACGCTTTATAAGGACAGTGTCGTCACCTCCCAGCGGCGTGACGAGGTGGAAGCCATGTACAAAGCCGCCCAAGCCGCCGAACGTGCCGCCTACGAGCAATACCAGATGGCCGTGGACGGAGCGCAGAGCGAGGACCGCGCCTCGGCCCGCAGCCTGGTGGAAGCGGCGCGAAGCACTGTCGATGAAGTCTCCTCCCTCCTCGTCGACTCCCGCCTGACTGCTCCCGAAGATGGCCAGATAGCCACCATCTTCCCCAAACGCGGAGAGCTGGTGGCCCCCGGTACTCCCATCATGAGCCTTGTCGTGATGGACGATGCACACGTGGTACTGAACATACGCGAGGACCTGATGCCGCAATTCAAGATGGGAGGCACTTTCCGTGCCGATGTCCCCGCCATCGACGGCAAGGACATTGAATTCCGCATCTATTACATCAGTCCGCTGGGCAGCTTCGCCACCTGGAAATCCACCAAACAGACGGGCAGCTATGACATGCAGACGTTCGAGATACACGCACGTCCCACACAGCAGGTAGAGGGATTGAGACCGGGGATGTCCGTACTCTTAAAAATGAAGAATAAAAAATGAAAGATAAAGAATTTGGCTACGCAATGAAAGCGCTCCGCATGGTTATCCGTCGCGAATGGCACCGCATGACCTCCCGCCGTCTATACCTCGGCGTCTGCGTCGTGCTACCCTTGCTCTGTCTGTTCTTCATGGCCACCATCTTTGGAAACGGACAGATGGAGAACATTCCCGTGGGTATCGTCGACCTGGACAACACTGCCACTTCGCGCAATATCTCCCGACGCATCTCTGCCGCCCCCACCTTCCGTGTGACGGAGCACTTCACCGACGAAGCCGACGCCCGCCGGGTATTGCAACAGAAGGACATATACGGCTACCTCGTCATCCCGCCCCGCTTCGAACAGAAGGCGGTGACGGGAACCGGCGCAACGCTCACCTATTATTACCACTATGCCCTTCTTTCGGTAGGTAGCGAGCTGATGGCGGCGTTCGAGAATACGCTTGCCCCCGTGGCGCTCTCGCCCATCGTGATGCAGGCCGAAGCTCTGGGAGTCAGCGGAGAACAGATACAGACTTTTCTGCTCCCCGTAGAAGCCAGTACCCATCCCCTCTACAACCCGGACATGGACTACTCCATCTACCTGAGCCAGCCTTTCTTTTTCGTACTGTTCCAGATACTCATCCTGCTCACCACCGTCTACTCCATAGGCAGCGAACTGAAATTCGGCAGCGCCGGCGAATGGCTGGAGATGGCACGGGGCAATATCCTCACTGCCGTAGCAGGGAAACTGCTGCCCTATACCCTCATCTTCTCGTCCATCGGTATCCTGGCAAACTATGTACTGTTCGGCCCGCTACATATCCCCTTCGCTGGCAGTCTGTGGCTGATGAATGCAGTGACCGTGCTCTTCATCATCGCTACCCAGGCATTGGCGGTCTTTATCTATTCTGTCTTTCCCAAGATTGCCTATATCATCAGTGTAGTATCCATGGTGGGGTCGTTGGGGGCTACGCTGTCCGGAGTCACGTTTCCCGTTACAGCCATGTATGCGCCCGTGCATGCGGCCTCCTACCTCTTCCCCGTGCGGCACTTCACGGAGGCGGCACAAGCCATGATTTACTTCGATGCAGGGTTTGCCTACTTCTGGCAGTCGGTAGCTACACTCTTCATCTTCCTATTGGCAGCACTGCTGATACTGCCATTGCTGAAATGGTGGATAAAAAAAGAGATAAGGGAAGAAGCAATCTCCGCCTCCCCATCACCTTGCCCACCTACCGCATTGTCAACAGCTTCTGTCATCCGCCACGAGTGGCATGCCATCGCCACCAATCCCGCCATCCTGCTCGTGCTGGCAGGCGGTATCTTCCTCTACGGACTGCTCTACAACTACATGTACGCCCCCAACCTGGTGCGCAAGGCTCCCGTCGCAGTGGTAGACCTCTCCCACTCCGCCCTCAGCCGCGAATACATCCGACTGCTCGACGCCACTCCCCAGACCGCCGTCTACGGCCAGACACCCAACATCCTCGAAGCCCGCCAATGGATGAAGCAGGGCGACGTGGCAGGCATCCTTTACCTGCCTGCCGACTTCGAGGCACGTGTGGCACGGGGCGAGACTTCGGTCTTCGTACTCTATGCCGCCACGGACGCTTTCCTCAACTTCAAAGGACTGCAAGAATCCAGTGCGCGCGTCATGCTTGCCGTGAACGATGCCCACCGCATGGAGGGCACCGTATTCCTACCTCCGCAAGGACTGCTGGCAGTGGCTTCGTCCGCTCCCGTCAGCGTGTCCGGCACGGCGCTCTACAACTATACAGAGGGCTACGGTTCCTATCTGATTCCCGCCGTCCTAATTGTCATCATCTTCCAGACGATGCTGATGGTGATTGCCATGCTGACGGGCGAGGAAGCGGAAGCCCGAAGAAAAGGAATACGGCTGATGCGTGCCGACTCATTGAAGGATACATTACGGATTGTCGGAGGCAGGACCTTCGTATACTTCATGCTCTACGTGGTGTTTTCCCTATTCCTGCTGGGACTGTTGCCGCACCTGTTCAGCATCCCACACATCGGCAGCGGAGGAGACATCGTCACAATGATGATACCCTTCCTGCTGGGCACGAGTTTCCTTGCCCTGGCCGTCTCCCGCTGGTTTACAGACTCCGAAGCGCCGTTGCTGATGATAGCCTTCTTCTCTGTGGGCTATATCTTCCTTTCGGGCGTGTCCTATCCGCTGGAGCTGATGCCGTGGTATTGGCAGACAGCCCACTATCTGTTTCCGGCAGGTCCTGCCGTACTTGCTTTTGTAAAACTGAATTCAATGGGTGGAACGCTGGCCGACGTATGGCCGCAGATGTTGACGATGTGGATACAAGTATTGGTCTATGGAACTTTGGCGCTCTGCACTACACGCCACCTCTACGGAAAAGGAAAAGTGAAGGCATAAAAAAAGGCTATCTATCCCAGACAGCCAATCTTTTGTTAACCTTAAATCTAATACTATGAAAAACACATTGCAAATATACGGACTCCTCCGAATTCTCCAAAATTTCAGCTCATAACGGTCTTATTTATAACATGGTTTAATAGGAATATGCCGTTGTTAACAGATAGAGGCTGGTCAAATAAGAAATTTTCACTATCTTCATCCCCAAAATCGAACATCATAACTAAAGAATATTTTGCCATGATTCATACCATACTCGATACAGACCTTTACAAATTCACCACCTCGTATGCCTACATCAAATTGTTTCCCTATGCCATGGGCACTTTCAGCTTCAAGGACAGAGACGACACCGCCTATACGGACACGTTTCTGAAGGAACTGCAAAAGGCGGTGGACAGCCTGGCACAGACCGTACTTACTGCCGAAGAGCTGGAATACATGACCCGCCACTGCCGTTTCCTGCCGAGGGTCTATTGGGAGTGGCTCTCCTCCTTCCGCTTCCAGCCGGAGAAGGTAAGCATCCATCTGGACGAGGACCGGCACTTGAACATTGAAATCACGGACTATCTGTACAAGGCCACCCTTTACGAAGTCCCCCTGCTTTCCATCGTATCCGAAATAAAGAACCGTTCTTTGGGAAACGTGGCCGACATGGACGGCATACTCTGCAAACTGTCCGAAAAGGTGGCACTCTCCAACCGACACCAGCTATATTTTTCGGAGTTCGGCACCCGGAGACGCTTCTCGTTCGAGGTACAGGACAAAGTCATAGACCGTCTGAAGGAAACCGCCGAATACTGTACCGGGACTTCCAACTGCCACTTCGCCATGAAATACGGCATGAAGCCTATGGGGACGCATCCGCATGAATGGTTCATGTTCCACGGCGCACAGTTCGGCTACAAACACGCCAACTACATGGCCTTGGAAAACTGGGTGAACGTGTACGACGGTGACTTGGGCATCGCACTGTCCGATACCTATACCTCCGGCATTTTCTTAAGTAACCTGAGCCGCAAGCAGGCCAAACTATTCGACGGTGTACGCTGCGACTCCGGCGATGAATTCGATTTCACCGACAAGCTCGTTGCCCGCTACCGCGAACTGGGTATCGACCCTACCACTAAAACCATCGTCTTCAGCAATGCGCTCGATTTTGGCAAGGCACTCGACATCCAGGAGCATTGCAGGGGCAAAATCCGCTGCTCCTTCGGCATCGGCACCAATCTGACGAATGATACCGGATTCAAGCCCTCCAACATCGTAATGAAACTGACGCAATGCAAGATGAACGTCAACCAGGAATGGCGCGAATGCGTGAAGCTGTCCGACGATGCAGGAAAGCATATCGGCAGCGAAGCGGAAGTACGGGCATGTCTGTATGATTTAAGGCTCGGACAGCAAATAGAACCCCTATGCTGAAAACAGCTTCCCGGCGGTTAGCGATAAGTGCTTACTGTCTTTTCCTTTTGTAGGCAAACTCTTGCCATTTCTCCTCCGGCCAGTCCTGCCGCTGCATCTCCATGCGGGCCATGACGAAGAACAAGTCCGAAAGGCGGTTGATGAAGCGCAGAATATCCTCGTTCACGGGGTCTTGGCGATGGAGTGTCCACAAACGGCGTTCGGCACGGCGGGCCACGGTACGGGCAAACTGCAGTTGGGCTGATATGGGAGTGCCACCAGGCAAAAGGAAGTAGCCGTTGTCCGTCAGCAGGACGGTCATGGCATCCATCTCCTGCTCACAGCGCAGCGTGAGCTCTGCGGCAGAAAGCGGATTAGGGTTCACCACTCCCGAGGGAGTGGCCACATGGCTCATCACCACCATCAGTTCCCGCTGGACAGCATGCAGCAACTCCTGCCAGGCATCTTTTGCCGCCAGCATGGAGCGCACGATACCAATCACGGCATTCAATTCATCAAGACATCCGTTTGCCTCGATACGGATATCGTCTTTCGGCACGCGCATGCCACCATGAATACCTGTTGTTCCTTTGTCTCCAGTTTTGGTATAGACTCTTTTCATTCTCTATTTGATAAGGAACTGTGCCCACTGCGGGATTTCCTCTACATATTGTTTGAAGAGGGTCCCGTTTACAGTGCGGAACAATAATCGAGGAATTTGATTTTCTATTGAATTATCGTAGACATATACCCTATCAACCAAGGATATTGCTTTGCCTATATTCAATAACGATTTATAATAACGGGAAATAATTTTGGAAATGGGAACTTCATGCCCTCCATTCAAATAGCGCTGTGTAATACGCCGTACATTTATCTCAGGATTATTTGTACAGACAAAAAAAATGCGAATAAAAAATCCTGCTTTTTTTGCTTCTTCAACAAATGCAAGTTTTTCGTCTGAGGAAAAGACTGTTTCAAATACAAAATCTTGCCTTTTCCTTAAACACTCATAACGCATTTTAGTCGCCAATTCTGCTGCCTTCAATACTGCAACGGGAGAATTCCAATCACCATATTGTTCTTGCGCTATATTATCAGGATTAATGTAAAGGCTATTTTCTGCCCATTCATTATGAAGCAGTTGCACTGTCGTAGAAGTTTTACCCGAACCATTCGGACCAGCTACTATACAAAGTGTCGGATTTTTTTCGTTCATCACATGGATATATCACTTACATTTTTAGCTCTATATGCTTTCAATTTTTCTCTCACCTCTTGCATTCTCCGCTCCAATTCTCTTTTTGCCTTGCGAGAACTTTCACGGGCCGCAACAGCCACTTGTTCCATCAAAGCATGCAGTTGTTCATCAGTAGGGTCTTCCAAAGAAGACAAGCGATAAGTATTCAGTTTCATAATCATAATATATTTAAATGAAAACAAAGATACTCCACTATTTCGAGAACACAAACGAAATTACATAAAATATCAATGCGCTATCCGGACTTTTTCATAATGAATTCAAACTTAGATTAGGACTATTTTTAATCAAGGAATGATTAAAATGCAAAAAACGGCCGGACATGCCATGCAGAAGTCTTATTATATCCTTGTAAGCAAACCCTTTCCCACTTATATAAGGGATCATCAATATGCCAGAGAAGCATCCAGCTTCTATCTTTATCATATTGAGAACTGCAACTGAAACCAAGTCTGTAGTTCACGTTAAACTGCGGTAACGATTTACCAACTTTGGATAACTGTCCTTCTAATTTATCTAACGTTTCCTGTCCCCACTTTTCATCTTGTAAACCATTACCGGTATTGTGTTGGAAGTTTTCCGGAGATCTTCCACAAATATTCACCAACATATCAAACCATTGCCCTATACTTGGCAGAAACCACGGACTGCGTTCAATCCCATCCGGTACCTTATTGCTGTTATTGTAAGTTTTCACCAGATAAAAAGCACGACAGTCGCTTACAAAAGATGCATCACCCTCATGATTTGCCAGCATCTGTAAAGTTTCAGAGTAGCCATTCATGTTATTCTTGATTCTACTAAAATCATGCTTTGACTTTACATCAGCTATTGATATTGTGTCAATACCCACTTCGATTAAATCCACCGGTCCCCAATTCCCTTCTTTCAAACTATCCAACATCATCACATAGGCATGATTCCATCCCTTTTCATTGCACTTCTTGTCTGTCATCCTTTTCGGATCGCAAGTAATTACCATTCCGATAGCATTTTTATAATCATAGATTTTCCCATCTTCTTCCAACATTCCATTTCCTGGATGTACCTCTATTCTTCTATCGATTTCGTTCTGAAAGATAAAATCCCCGGGATAAAGCTTTCTTTCTATACTTCCTTTACCGGGTACGGGACTGATAACTTTCAGAGTATAGCATTTTCCAGAAACAAGAGTGATGGAGCTGCCCGAATAATTTATCTTTATATTCGTATCATCTCTTCCATTGGTAGTCGTATAGTTTCCGGTAACCCGTGCATTTGCTTGTGGCGGAACAATGGCACAATATTTCAAAGAATCTATCTGATATGGAGTAATACCATTCAGACTCACATTAATAGCTACCGAGTCTGTTCCTAAAACCCTCGATTCCATATGGTAAACAAAGCCTGCCTTTTCAGGAGCAAAACAACCTACGTATACTTGCGGTTGCAACACAAGCAATGCAAACTGGTGTTGAAACTGCAAGCTCAAGATTATTCCGGAAGAATTGTCAATAGCAGGTACGCCGGTGGCAATCAACAAGTCGCTGACAATATGCTTTTCTGTTGTGGACTGGTCTTTCGAAGGTTGCAGTTTTTCATTCCCGGTCAGTGAGGCAATAGCTCCGTCCATACCCTTTGAGACATCTATTGTGATATTCCTCCTATATGGATAGTATGCGACATAACTCACTCCATCATACCAATAAAGTGTACCATTTCCCACCGGATTCCAACTGCCGCTTGACCTATTGTAAACCAATTTGGCATTATCAATATCATCCATTATAGCACCGTCCTTTATGGCAAAAACACCAATCGAATCACCATCGACAAACTCCATTTTAAGATGTTCATCCTTTACAGAGGTACGTGTAGAGGACTTTCCTGCATGGGATAACTCTTCAAAATCAGCTACTATAGCCCGGATTGTAAAGGGGACTCCCTCACAGCCCGTAGACCTTTTCTCTATCGCAAAGATACAAACAAATTTGGAATATAAATATGCAGAAATACCGGGACTTTTCAAGCAAAACATGAAAGGAAAAAGAAGGAAAGTCCAGCAGATTCAAAAGATGTTTTACAAGATTAGGCTCCACCGAACAAAGACATCACATCCATCTCGCCCCAATACAGATGTGTATAGCTGGCAATCAGGTTCTTATAACGAAAAATGGGAGTAGCGACCTTCTCTCCTCTGGCATTGAAAACCTGCACTATCGAGGGAGTAAGACTGTACGCACCACTTTCTTTTCCACCAGCTTCGGGCACAGCAAGCTGCGTATAATGGAATTCGTGTCCTTTAAGCCGCCATCCGTTATAGTCGAACCGACGGTATCCCAATGTCAGTTTCCTGCGTTTACGCTCGTTCGTGATGCTGAAAGGTAATACTCCCACCATCTCATTTCCGACATTGCTTACACTGTTCCCGGTGCTTCTTCCGTCTGTATCACTGCCTCCCCCGTCCGTATCCCCATCAGAAAGAACGGACTGCGAAAGATATATCATCCCCCCGCATTCTGCCAGCGTCCTGCCACCAGCCTCTATATAGCTGCGGATAGACTCCCTGGCAAGCCTTGCCCCGGCAAGTTCCTCCAGACGGTTCTCGGGATAGCCGCCGGGCAGATAGAGCAAATCCGTCTCTTGCGGAATAGCCCGGTCCTGCTCCGGATTGAAGAAAGTGACCGTGCCCATACAGCGCAGAATATCCAGATGCTCCGCATAGAGGAAGGAAAAGGACTCTTCGTTGCGCGCTACCGAGATATGCAGCTTCCCCGGCTCTGATAGTACCGACTTCTCCTCCACAGCCGCCGCAGGCAATGGAAGCCCGATTGTCGAGAGTAGCAGTTCCCAGTCCACATGTTCCTCCAGCAAGCCTGCCAGCATGTCCAGCCCCTCCGTCTCCTTAGAACGGCTGAAATCCAGCCCCAGATGGCGTGACTCCTGCTCCAGTTCCTTCCGTTTGGGCAGATAGCCCAGACAAGTCACGTTCAAGTCTTCACAGACCTCCTGCAGCATCCGGTAGTGGTGGGGTGAGCCGACACGATTGAAGATAACTCCCGCAATACGTATATCCGGACGGAAATTGATGAACCCCGACAACAAAGGAGCCATGGAATAGGCAGCCGACTTGGCATCGACCACCAGCACCACAGGAATACCCAAGAGCCGTGCCACTTCTGCCGACGAGCCCCGGTCGCGGTCGTACCCGTCGTACATCCCCATCATCCCCTCGACCACGGCAACATCAGCATCTGCCGAATAGCGTGCATACAGACTGCGGACATGCTCCGGAGATGCCATGAAAGTATCCAGATTGATGGAAGGACGGCCACATACCGCCTCGTGATACTTAGTATCTATATAATCGGGACCGCACTTGAAAGGCTGCACCTTCAGACCTTTCTTCACAAACAATGCCATCAGTCCACGACTGACGGTGGTCTTTCCACTGCCCGATGTAGGGGCGGCTATGAGAAACTGAGGAATGGAATCCATTATGAAGCTATCAAATTAAATATTTTCCTCCTGCAAAGGTAAGCATATCTCCGACAAAAGTTTTATCTTAGCTGCGAAAATAAAACATACCACCATGATAACCGAAGAACTTAAGAAACTCTACATCGCACATACCGGACACGAACCGGAACAGATTGACGAACTCCCCTCCTCCGGCTCCAACCGCCGTTACTTCCGCCTCATCGGAAGTCCTACACTTATCGGCGTCAGCGGAGAGTCTGTGGAGGAGAACCGCGCCTTCCTCTACATGGCAGAACATTTCCGACAGAAAGGGCTGCCCGTACCGCAAGTGTTCATCCGCTCCGAAGATGATATCTATTATCTGCAAGAAGACCTGGGCGACTCGCTCCTATTCAATGCCATCGAGAAAGGCCGCAAGACCAGCGTATTCGGCGAGGATGAGAAGCAGTTACTGCGCAAGACCATCCGTCTGCTGCCCGCCGTGCAGTTTGCCGGAGCCGACGGCATGGACTTCTCCTACTGCTACCCGCAGGCAGAGTTCAACAGCCGCAGCATTCTGTGGGACCTGAACTACTTTAAATACTGCTTCCTCAAGGCTACGGGGATGGACTTTCAGGAAGACCGGCTGGAGGACGACTTCCAGAAGATGGCAGACGTGTTGCTCCGTAGCAGCTCCGCCACCTTCATGTACCGCGACTTCCAGAGCCGTAACGTTATGATAAAGGACGGCGAGCCGTGGCTCATCGACTTCCAGGGCGGACGCAAAGGTCCGGTCTACTACGACGTTGCCTCCTTCTTGTGGCAGGCCAAAGCAAACTATCCCGACAGCCTGCGCCAAGAGTTGCTGAAGGAATACATCGACGCCCTGCGCAAGTACCAGCCCGTGGACGAGGCTTATTTCTATGCCCAGCTTCGCCACTTCGTATTGTTCCGCACCATGCAGGTGCTGGGTGCCTATGGTTTCCGCGGTTACTTCGAGAAGAAGCCCCACTTCATACAAAGTGTCCCCTTCGCCATCGAGAACCTTCGCCAACTGCTCCAAGAACCTTATCCAGAATATCCCTACCTCTGCCGGATTCTGCGCGAACTCACCGAGCTGAAACAGTTTACAGACGACCTGCAAAAGCGTCGCCTCGTGGTGAAAGTCACCAGCTTTGCCTACAAAAAAGGTATCCCCGAAGATTCCACGGGCAACGGAGGAGGTTTCGTCTTTGACTGCCGCGCTGTGAACAACCCCGGCAAGTACGAGCGTTACAAACCCTTCACGGGACTGGACGAACCCGTTATCCGCTTCCTGGAAGACGACGGCGAGATAGCCGTATTCCTGGAGCATGCCTACGCCCTTGTCGACGCTTCCGTGAAGCGCTACATGGAACGCGGCTTCACCAATCTGTCTGTCTGCTTCGGCTGCACCGGCGGACAGCACCGCTCCGTATATTCGGCACAACACCTGGCGGAACATCTGCACAAGAAGTTCGGCGTGCAAGTGAACCTGATACATAGAGAACAGAATATTGAACAGACGTTTAAGGCCAAAGTTTAATGTGCTAATGTGAGAATATGCCAATATGAAAGCCATGATTTTCGCCGCCGGCCTGGGCACCCGGTTGCGCCCCTTGACGGACAACATGCCCAAGGCCCTCGTTCCCGTAGCAGGAAAGCCCATGCTGGAACGGGTGATACTGCGGTTGAAGGAAGCAGGATTCAACGAGATAACGGTCAATATCCACCACTTCGGGGAGCAGATTATCGACTTCCTCCGTGCCCACGACAACTTCGGCACGGAGATTCACATCAGCGACGAACGCGGCATGCTGCTCGACACCGGAGGAGGCATCAAAAAGGCACGCCCCTTTCTGGACGGACAAGAACCTTTCCTGGTGCACAACGCGGATATTCTGACGGACATTGACCTTGCAGGTCTCTACCGCCACCATCTGGAGAGCGATGCGGAGTCTACCCTGCTTGTGAGCGAGCGCAAGACTTCCCGCTATCTCCTTTTTGACGACGACTACCACCTGCACGGCTGGATAAACAAGTCCACCGGAGAGGTGAAACCGGCAGGCTTCGACTACCGGGAAACGAAGTACCGGGAACTCGCCTTCGGAGGTATCCACATCATCTCCCCCTCCCTCTTCCACCTGATGGACGATGGGCAGTGGGACGGCAAGTTCTCCATCATTCCTTTCTACTTGTCCGCCTGCACAAAGGTGCATATACAAGGCTATCCGCTGCAAGGATTCCGCTGGTTCGACATCGGCAAACCGGAGACACTGGCACAAGCGGAGGAATACTACAAACAAAAATAACAAGTAATGTAAAGCAGCCTAACATTACTTGTTAGCTCCCTTTACATTACTTGTTATCAAATCAACCTATGTACCATAGATTATCTATGGTGAAACTACGCCAACGCCAGTATCAGCAACTGAGCCGTCAGCACCCGCAGGAACATAGCCAGCGGATAGACTGTGGCGTATCCCACCGCAGGGGCATCGCAGGATGTCAAGTCCGAGGAATAGGCCAATGCAGGCGGATTGGTGTTAGCTCCGGACAGCACACCTATCAGCGTATAGTAGTTCAGCTTCCAGAAATAGCGCCCCATGAATCCTGTCACCAGCAACGGAACGACCGTGATGATGGCCCCATAGCCAATCCACACATAGCCGCCTTCGTAGATAATGGTATCGATGAATCCCTTTCCTGCACCCAACCCCACGCAGGCCAGGAACAAGGCGATACCGATTTCGCGTATCATCAGATTGGCACTCATCGTCGTGTAGGTTATCAGCTTATATTGAGGCCCGAAACGGCTGATGAGGATGGAAACCACCAACGGTCCACCGGCCAGTCCCAGTTTCACGGGTTGGGGAATGCCGGGGAACATGAACGGCAGACTGCCCAAGATACATCCCAGGGCAATACCCAGGAAGATAGGAATCAAGTTGGGATGGTTGAGACGCTTCAGCGAGTTACCCAGCACCTTCTCCGCATGACTCACGGCAAGCTCACTGCCTACAATCGTCACACGGTCTCCCATCTGCAACTGCAAGTGGGGAGTTGCCACCAGATCCACGCCCGAACGGTTGATACGGGTGATGCAGGCACCGAAGTTGTTACGTATCTTGAGCTGAGACAGAGACTTGCCGTTCAGTTCCGGCTTGGTGATGAGGATGCGGCGTGAAATCAAGTTCTTGTCCTCCCGTTCCCACTCCACCGAAATTTTTCTTCCGAAGAAGGCAACAATGGCCTCCACATCTTTCGGGTTGGCAATGAACAGAATTTCATCCTGCATGTGCAGCACCGTATCGGCATTCGCCAGTTCTGTTTCCTGACTGCCGGTGTGCCGGATGCGGGAGATGACAAACGCACGGTTCAACAATGGTTTCACATCTCTGATCCGCTTGCCGTCTATTGCCTCATTGCGTATCTCTACCGATATGGGACGCACGGTCAGCTCCTGCAGATGACCCAGCCCGTGCTCGGCATCCTCCTCTTCTTTTTGGGTATTAATCCGCATGAAGAACTTCAAGGCAAGCAGCGCCAAGATGCAGCCCACCACACCCAGCGGATAGGCAACGGCATATCCGAGTGCGATTTCCGGAGCATCCACCCCGTTGAGGTCACTGTTTGCCTGCTGGGCAGCACCCAGACCGGGGGTATTGGTCACGGCTCCGGACAAGATACCCACCATCGTAGTAATGGGGATTCCGGTGGCAAAGTGCAACACAATGGTGATAACCACGCTGAGGAAGACAGAAAGCATTGCTACCATGTTCAGCGTAAGTCCGCCCTTCTTGAAAGCGGAGAAGAATCCCGGTCCCACTTGCAGACCGATGGAATAGACAAACAGTATCAAGCCGAACTCCTTCAGGAAGTGCAGCAGATGTTCGTCGAGGTTCATGTCGAAATGTCCGAAGACAATGCCCACAAACAAAATCCAGGTGACACCCAGCGAGATACCCGCCACCTTCAACTTGCCCAGCATGATACCGAAGGTGATGACCAGGGACAGAATCAGGACAGAGTGTGCCACTCCTCCGCCCCAAAGATTGGGATAACCCTCAAAGAGGTTTCTTAATAGTTCCATAGTTTCTATCTTTAGTTTTTACTTTTCAGCCTTATTGTTTAATTCTTAATTCTCTATTTAAAAAGTGTATCCCCACAGAAATCACTTCTCCGGGGATACGCATTTCACACATAAAAAATAACTACTATTATAAAGGCATGTTGCCGTGCTTTTTCGGTGGATTGCTCTGATTCTTGTTGTGCGCCATCTCCAATGCCTGCACCAGCTTGTAGCGGGTATCGCGCGGCATGATGACCTCGTCTATGAGGCCACGCTCGGCGGCGCGGTAAGGGTTGGAGAACTTGCTTTCGTACTCCTTGATAATCTCCTGCTTCTCTTCGGCAGAGGACTTGCGGTAGAGGATGTTCACTGCACCCTCGGCACCCATCACGGCAATTTCCGCCTGCGGATAAGCCAGGTTCACGTCGGCACCCGTCGGCTTGCTGGACATCACGATGTAGGCGCCGCCGTATGCCTTGCGGGTAATCAGCGTTATCTTGGGCACGGTGGCCTCGGCATAGGCATAGACAATCTTGGCGCCGTGGCGGATGATGCCGTTGTGCTCCTGCATCGTTCCGGGCAAGAAGCCAGGAACATCTTCGAAGGTTATCAGCGGGATGTTGAAGCAGTCGCAGAAACGAATGAAACGTGCCGCCTTGTCGCTGGCATCAATATCGAGCACACCCGCCAAATAGGCAGGTTGGTTTGCCACGATACCTACCGAACGCCCGTTCAGACGACCGAAACCGATAACGACGTTCTTGGCAAAGTGAGGCATCACTTCGAAGAAGTACTGGTTGTCCAGCACCGGTTCTATAATATCCTTGATGTCATAGGGCATGTTCGGGTCCTCAGGAATGACGGTCTGAAGCGCCTCTACCCGGCGATGGATATCGTCGGAGCAGGGAGTGAAGGGAGCATCCTCCATATTGTTGGACGGCAGGAAGCTCAGCAGCTCGCGGATGCTCATCAGTGTCTCCTCCTCCGTATTGCACATGAAGTGGGTAACGCCGCTCTTGCTGCTATGCGTATAGGCACCGCCCAGTTCCTCCTTGTCCACCTCCTCGTGGGTCACGGTCTTTACCACGTCCGGACCGGTGATAAACATGTGGCTCTGCTCCTTTACCATGAAGATAAAGTCGGTAAGCGCCGGAGAGTAGCATGCCCCACCGGCACACGGACCCAGAATAGCGGATATCTGCGGAATGACACCCGACGCAATGGTGTTCTGATAGAAGATGGAGGCATAGCCTGCCAAGCTGTTCACACCTTCCTGGATGCGTGCGCCGCCCGAATCGTTGAGGGCAATGACGGGAGCACCGTTCTTCAGGGCAAGCTGCTGCACCTTTACAATCTTTGCGGCATTCGTCTCGCTGAGCGAACCGCCATGCGCCGTGAAGTCGTAGGCATAGACAAATACAAGGCGGCCGTCTATCTTTCCGTAACCGGACACCATGCCGTCTCCGGCAATCTGTTTCTTCTCCATGCCGAAGTTGGTGCAACGGTGGTTCACGAACTTGTCCAGCTCATTGAACGAGCCTTTGTCCAGCAGCATGTCAATACGTTCGCGGGCAGTCATGCGGCCGGAGGCGTGTTGTTTCTCTATCTTGTCTACGCCCCCACCCAGCGAGGCACGTTTATCCAGTTCCTCAAACTGGCGGTATATTTCTTCTCTGTTCATATTTGCATTTACAATTTAGTGATTTATAATATACGGACTGAATGCGACTCGGGATTATTCCTCCTTTATCAACTCCAATTCAATCAATACTTGGTTGGCATTTACCGGTTCGCCCTCGCCCACGAGGATGTTGCGGACGATGCAGTCGGCATTTACCTTATAGTTACTCTGCATCTTCATGGCTTCCAGCACCACGGCAATGTCTCCGGCAGCCAGTCGGTCGCCCACCTTGACGGGGATGCTCACTACCTTGCCCGGCATCGGCGCCAGAATCTTGTCGCCCTGCTTCTCGTCGGCTCCTTTCTTCATGTGCAGATACTTGGCTTGCGTGTCCACGATGTCCACATGAAAGGAACGCTGGAGCATGCTGATGTCATAACTCTTGCCGCCCTCGCCGCGCACAAGGCCTGCGTTGAACGAGTTTCCGTTGTGCAGGATGGAGCAACTTCCGTTCTCTGCCATCACAATGTCCACTTCGTAGGGCTTTCCGTCAATGGTAAGTTGTACCTTATTCCCTTCCTTACCCACCAGGGTAATGTCTGCGATACGGTCTCCTATATGTATTTCCATTATTAATTATCCATTATCAATTATCCATTATCAATTATCCATTCCTTAAATCCTGAGCACTCCCTTCTGCAAGCCAAATTCCCTCCAACGGCTGATGGGGCGGGCATCGGGTAGCTGTGCCGAAACATTCTCCTCCAGATTAACCAGATAGTCCATATAGGCAGCTATCATGGCTATGTTCTCCAACTCTTCGTTGGCAGTGTTGGTGCGTACCAGCATGCGGGCGTTCTTCTCGATAAAGAGGGTGTTGTACTCTCCCTTCACAAAGTCGGGCACGTGCATGATGCGCTTCAGATAGGCAAGGTTGGTCTTTACGCCCGTAATTTTGTACTCGTAGAGCACACGGCGCATACGCTCGATGGCATACTGGCGGGTGGTTGCCCATACGATGAGCTTACCTATCATAGGGTCGTAGTAGATGGGAATCTCATAGCCGTCGTACACATAGCTGTCTATACGCACACCGATTCCGTTCGGCTCCGTCAGTTGCTTGATGACACCGGGAGACGGCATGAAGTTGTTTTCCGTATCTTCGGCACAGATGCGGCACTCTATAGCATGGCCGCGCTGGAACAGTTCCTCCTGCTTGAGGTGCAGCACCTCGTCGTTAGCAATGCGGATTTGCTCTTTCACCAGGTCCACGCCTACCACTTCTTCCGTGATGGGGTGCTCTACTTGCAAGCGCGTATTCATTTCGAGGAAGTAGAACCGACGGTTCTTGTCTACCAGAAACTCGATGGTACCTGCACCGGAGTAGTTTACTGCCTTGGCTGCGGCAACCGCCTTCTCTCCCATCTCCCGGCGCAATTCCGGCGTAAGGAAGGGTGACGGGCTTTCTTCTACCACCTTCTGATTGCGACGCTGCACGGAGCATTCGCGGTCGAAGAGGTGGATGACGTTGCCGTGGTTGTCGCCCAATATCTGGAACTCGATGTGGTGGGGTTCTTCCACGAACTTTTCCAGATAGACCGTGTCGTCTCCAAAGGAGGACATGGACTCGGAGCGTGCCGTGTTGTAGGCTTCCACCACTTCGCTCTCGTTATGGATAAGGCGCATACCTTTACCACCGCCACCCATAGACGCCTTCAGCATCACGGGATAACCTATCTCGTTGCAGATGCGCACGGCTTCTTCGGCACTCTGCAAAGGTTGTTCCGTTCCGGGAACCACGGGTACGCCTGCCGCAATCATTCGCTTGCGGGCAGCTATCTTGTCGCCCATCGCCTCCATCGTCTCGGCGGCGGGACCGATAAAGATAATCCCTTCCTCCTTGCAACGGCGTGCAAACTCCGAGTTCTCCGACAAAAAGCCGTAACCCGGATGGATGGCATCGGCACCGCATCGCTTTGCCGTGGCAATCACTTTTTCAATATTCAGATAACTCTCTTTTGCCACGGCCGGTCCTATCGGATAAGCCTCATCGGCATATGCCACATGATGAGAGGTGCGGTCGGCCTCGGAGAAGACCGCAACCGTAAGCAGTCCCATCTCCCGGCACGAACGCATGACGCGCAAGGCAATCTCACCTCTGTTGGCAATCAATACTTTCTTAATCATTTTACTTTTTCTTTAATATATAAAGGATATATATAGTCACACCACAATGCGGACATACCTTTAACAAAGGCATTCCATTTCTTGTTTAAATGTTCAACTAATATCTTCGTACTGTCTTCCTAACCCACGAGCAAAGGCAGCCTTTAATGAATGGCAGGTCTTCTGACTGACTCCTAATCCTGAAGCCTTCCCGATATTTCAATGCATATCAGTGGCAAGGGTGTTTTTCATGATATAAACGGAGCTTCACAGCAGCGGGACTGTCCGGGATTTACACCCGATTCCCTTTTAATCCAGATGATGGAAACATGCATCCGGAACCAATTCGCGGGCAAAGATAACAAAAATTATCAGGAGTATTCGCAAACCTAATAGTTTTTGTTATCTTTGTCCCAGTTTTGGTTTCACCTCTCCCGGTTCTGTTGGAGATGAGTGATGAAAAAGGGAATCAGGTGCAAATCCTGAACAGACCCGCTGCTGTAAATCCTTCCAAAATCTTTGAATATTCTACAAGCCACTGTCCGCCCGGCGGATGGGAAGGCATTCAAAGAGGGATAAGTCAGAAGACCTGCCAAGACAACATAGTTTTAGTGCTTTCGGGGAATAAAGCAACAAAACATTGAGTCGAGGCATTCTTTATCCATATAAAGGAATCTTTCTCTTTGTTCATTTTTCCTTGAGGGCAAGTTACGAACGCTTATAAGGAACTGAAATGAGATTCATCACAGGACTGCTATTTACATTTATCTGCCTACTGCCTGCAGGTAGTATGGCACAGAATAAGGTCACCTTATCCGGAAAAGTCAAAGACCAGCACGGGACACCGGTAGCCCAAGCCACCATCGCAGTGGAAAACACCACCTCCGGCACCTATACGGACGACCGGGGGAAGTATTCACTGCAAGTCGCTCCGGGTAAACATACCTTCATCGTCTCCTTCCTGGGCTACCAAACCGTGAAACAATCCCTCGACATCCGGCAGGATAAAAAACAGAATTTCACATTGCAGGAAAGCGCCGTGGCATTGAATTCTGTCGAAGTATACGGAAAGACCCAAACGCAGAAAGTGAAGGAAGGGGCCTTTGCTGTCAATGCACTCGACATCAAGCCGATAGTAAACTCACTAAATAACCTCAACGACCTGGTGAACCGTACAACGGGCATCAAGGTGAGAGAGGAAGGCGGGGTTGGCTCGGACTTCGACCTCTCCATCAACGGCTTGTCCGGAAATTCAATCCGCTACTTTCTGGACGGAATGCCACTGGACACCAAAGGAAGCGGTGTTTCCCTCGCCAACTTACCCATTAACATCATAGACCGGATTGAGATATACAAAGGAGTAGTCCCTGCCAGCTTGGGAACAGATGCACTGGGCGGTGCCATCAATATCATTACAAAGCAGGAGAAGAAGAATTATCTGGATGTATCTTACGGCATCGGCTCCTTCCATACACACAAGACGGACCTGAACACCCAGTTCGTAGAAAAGGGAACCGGACTAATAGTCCGGCCAACCGTTGGCATCAACTACTCCAAAAACGATTATAGAATGAAGAATGTGCAGATGCGCGACGAAAGCGGAGACAATTTCATATATGGCAATCCCAAGCGTTTTCATGACGGCTACTTCTCGCTACTGGCACAGGTGGAAGCCGGATTTGTCAACAAATCCTGGGCTGATGCCTTCTTTGTTTCCGCCTCCTATTCAAAAACAGACAAGGAACTGCAGACGGGGTCTGTCCAAAACAAAGTATACGGAATGGCAGAAAGGAATTCCGATTCCTGGAACATCTCTGCCCGCTATCAGAAGTACAACTTCATCCTGAAGAACATGCAACTGAATGCCTCCCTCTCCCACACCTGGGACCATTCCTTGACCGTGGACACTGCCTATCGGAAGTACTATTGGGATGGAGGATACATCGTGAGCCAGCGCAACGAGATTATGGGCAAAGAACCATCCATGCGCCACTACAAGCGTCCGCTCACCATTATGCGCACCAACCTGGACTATCAGCTGAATACCCATCACAGCTTTAATCTGAACTACCATTTGAGCCGTACCGGAAACGACCGCTTCGATGACCTTGATACCAGCTTCGAGCCGTCAAAAGATGTGGTTACCAAACATATCCTGGGACTCTCCTACAACCAGTCTCTGTTGGATGGCAAGATGGAAAACGTATTCTTCATAAAAGACTACATCAACCATCCCAATATCCGGCAGACCGACCAATCCAGCGTGACCGGCTCGAAGGATGTGCAAGGTTCCACCACCAAGAACTACTTGGGCTACGGTGCTGGACTTCGATACACCATCGTAGAACCTTTATCCATCAAAGTATCCTACGAACATAGTGTGAGACTACCCATTGCCCGCGAGCTGTTGGGAAACGGTACCACCATCTATGCCAACGTGGCACTGAAACCGGAAAACAGTAACAACTTCAATGCTTCTCTATTCGGCACATGGCACCCGGGCAATGGACATACATTCTATTACGAGATGAGCGGATTTTTCCGCAAGGTAAACAACTACATTCAGACCAGCATTGCCGAGAAAGAAGGCACGATGCAATATACCAACGTCCCTGCCGTCCACGTGAAAGGTGTGGAAGGGGAAATACGCTACGACTGGCAAGGCAGACTGCAGCTCTCCACCAACGTCAGTTACCAAGACACCCGCGACCAGCAGAAGTACAAGGGCGACGGAAAACCCTCCGCCACCTACAACAACCGTGTGCCCAACCGTCCCTGGCTCTTTGGCAGTGTAGAAGCATACTATACCTTCCGCAACATCGCCCTGCCCGAAAGCAGACTGCGCCTGGGTTGTACCTATCAGTGGGTGCACTGGTACTTTTTGACCTGGGAAGCTTACGGCTCGTATGACAACAAGGCACGCATTCCCGCCCAGCACATCTGTAATGCCGACATCACTTACTCATGGAGACGCGGACGCTATAATCTGGCTTTGGAGTGTACCAACTTCCTCGACAAGACAGCCTATGACAACTACAAGCTGCAGAAGCCCGGACGTGCTTTTTTTGCTAAATTCAGACTATTCATTAACTAATCATTTAATAATTCATTCAAAATGAGAAAATTCAAATTTACACTGATTGCCTTTATGGCTGCCATGATGGCACTGTCATTCACAGCGTGTTCCGATGATGACCCGGAACCTAATCCTAATCCGGACCCGGAAGTCAATGAGGATAACTATCACTTCGACCTATTTGTAACCGTAGACAAGCACGGCGGGATGAGTAGCAAGAATACCACTATCGTCCATAGCGTCAACTCATTGGCCGCAGAGCAGGGTGTCATCACTGTGAAAAGAGAAGGTTCGGAACTGGGAGATTACTCCATGGAGACTATCTCTAAAGGAAAATATTACTACCAGATTCCCGCAACCAATGACCGTTTCGTGAAATATCAAATCAAGAACAATGCTGTTCAGGTAATTGCAGAACGTCCCTTCAAGACCAACAGCTATAAGGTGCGTGCCTACACACATGCCTGGATTGACGACAATACACTCATCATCATGTCTACCAATGGCGGGAAAGACCAAGTGATTTATACAAAGCTGAACGCAAAAGACCTGACAATCCTCGATGAAGGTACTCTGAACATACCTGATCCTACCAACTGGACCAAGCTGACAAGCTCCGGTATCCTTACCTACCGCAAATCGGACAATAGATTGTACTACTTCTATTATTGGAAAGAAAAAGCCGGTCTGACAATTGCAAGCGAACAAGAGCCTAATTTCCACACAGCCATCATCAATCCGGTAACTATGGAAGTAGAAAAAGACATCAAATCTCCCGTTGAAGGTGAAATGGCAGGAAGTGCCTATGGAGAGCTGATGCAAAACTGCGTGATGTATGACGAAGCAGACAACCTCTACCTGGCTTGTTTCCATGAAGAGGCAAGTGGTATTGAAAAGGGGATGCTACTACGCATTAAGGTAGGCGCAACAGAATTTGACACTTCCTACAACGGTTATCAAAATGCAGACGGTAAGTTGATGACAGTTCAGTATTTAGGAAACAACAAAGCTTTGGTCTATGCTCGCAATGACAAAGCTCCTATCAGCGATAAAGCAGCTGCTGCAGGAATCAAAAAGCCTACAGCTATCGATGCATTCTCACACTACTATACCGTCATCGACCTTGCCACCAGAACCAAGACACGCTTAAGCTATGATGGCAAGGAAATCGGTTACAGCGGCGGTCGCTTCTCACAGCGTTCTGTCATCTTCAACAACAAAGCATACATTGGTGTAAACACTGAAGAAGATGCCAACGCCGTTATCTACATCTATGACATCAAGACCGGTAATGTAGAGAAAGGAGCCGAAGTGGACGGACGCTTCTACTTCGATATGATACGTGTCATAGAGAACGATTAAAACAAGCATCAGTATTTATGAAGAATTTGTTTGTCTTTTTATTCCTTTGTAATTTCCTCCTCCTCTGCCATGCGCACGGGGGAGGCAATTACGAGCACAGCGATATGCTTGCAAGTATGAAACCCGGTGACAAGGCCGCCCTGCTCATGGTGCACTTCGGCACTACGCATGACGATACCCGTGCCCTCACCATTGATGCCATCAACGCCAAGGCACAAGCCGCCTTCCCGGAGTTGAAGTTCCAAGAAGCCTATACGTCGCGCATCATCATCCGCCGCTTGAAAGAGCGCGGCATCACGAAGCTGACTCCACTGGATGCCATGCTGAAACTGCGCAGCGAAGGTTACACACACCTCATCGTACAGAGTACCAACATCATTGACGGAGTAGAAATGGAATCACTCCGCCGGGATGTGGAAAGCGCACTACCCTTCTTCAAGGAAATACGTGTAGGTACTCCCCTGCTCTACTCTATCGAAGATGCAGAGAAAGTGGCAAGTATTCTGGGGAACCGCTACAACGCCCCGGCACAAAGCAAGAAAGCTACCAAAGAACACTTCGTCCTTGTGGGCCACGGCACCTATACCCCCAGTACCGCCATCTACAGTCAGATGGACTATATGCTGAAAGCAGGCGGACTGACCAATTTCCATGTGGGCACCATCGAAGGTTATCCAACCTTTGACACCATGCTGGCACAACTGAAAGCCGGGAAAGCCAAACGTGTGACCCTCATACCCTTCATGTTTGTTGCCGGAGACCATGCCAAAAACGACATTGCCGGAGAGTGGAAGGAGATGCTCGAGAAAGAAGGCTTCACCGTCAGTGCACAACTGGAAGGACTGGGACAAATTCCGGAAATTCAAGAAATATTCATTGACCATATCCGTTTCGGACTGAAGCACCGCATGCTGGACATCATGACGAAGAAGGCGGCCTATGCTGCCGGAAAAGACACAGAATAATATACCCATTAGTGGGTATTTAGTGTTCTTGAATCATCTTGTACTTTTGCAGGAAAAACGCGAACGACAATGAATGTTATCACCAAACTGATGTACTCTATTCATAGGATACTGGGCACTTTGCTCTGTATCCTATTTCTCATGTGGTTCCTCTCCGCCTTCGTGATGATGTACCACCGCTTTCCCCGTGTCAGCGCCAAAGAGAAAATGCAAAAGCTGGATATGCTCTCCCAAACCGGAGACTCACTTCCGGACATCTCCTCCGTCACAGCCCGCCTGCCCCGTGGCGTAAAGGTCAGGTCTACGATACTGAACCTCAATGCCGGACACCCCGAGTTCAGCTTTAGTACCACAAAAGGCACGCTTCATTTCCTTGCCGATTCCACCATCTCACGACCCTCTCTGGACAGTGAACACCTGCACCGGACAGCAGCTTTGTGGTGTTCTTCTTCCATTACCCGTATCGACACCCTCCACTCTCTGGACCAATGGATTCCCTTCGCTGAACTGAAAAAGGAAATGCCCATTTATAAAATATACTTTGCCGACGATGCCGGGACACAGCTCTATCTGAGTTCACAAAACGGTGAGGCCTTGCAGTTCTCCAACAGAAGCGAACGCTTCTGGGCATGGCTGGGTGCCATTCCCCACTGGGTATACTTCACCTGGCTGCGGCAGGACACCGTCCTTTGGACTAAGACCGTCATCTGGCTCACAGCTCTGGGTTGTCTCATGGTCATTGCCGGCATTTGGGTAACTGTGGATGTATGGCGTAAGACGCACCGAAGCCGCCATCCCAAGTTCTCCCCCTACCGAAAAAGATGGTATCACTGGCACTACGTCAGCGGAATCTTTTTCGGCATCTTCGTACTGACCTTCACCTTCAGCGGCATGATGTCTCTGGCAGACATTCCCGAATGGATTCATAAACCGGCACTGAAGAAAGGCAGCGCCACACGCACGCTCCATGCCCGTGCCCCACAACCGGAGGATTACCCCTTGGACTACCGCCGTGTCATAGCTGCCTATCCCCAAGCTTTGCAGATAGAGTGGCGCAACTTCCGCGAACATCCCTACTACATCGTAAAAGATAGAAAAAACGAGTATTACATCGATGCCGCCGACAGCCTGCCGCGTCCGTTACAACTCTCCGAAGAAGAAATCCTGAAAGGCGTGGAAAGCATTTATACCTCCCAGCGTGATTCTTCACAACATATCCCCGGCATACGTATCTCCCGGCTCGAACATTTCGAGACCTACTATCGCGACATGAGCAATATGTATCGCGGACGACCCCAGCTTCCCGTCTGGAAGATAACGGTGGACGACCCGGACCGGAGCGTCTATTACATTCACCCGGAAACGGGAATCATCCGCCATGTAGACACCTCCTCCCGCTGGAAATACTGGAGCTATACAGCCCTGCACCGCATGCGTCTGCCCGGTCTGAACTCCAATGCCACCCTGCGCAAGACTGTGCTTTGGGTATTGCTGCTTGGAGGTACAGCCGTTTGCATCACGGGTGTGGCGTTAAGTGTGAATTATATAAGAAGAAAATGTTGTAAAAGACAAAAACGCTATTAACGAGAATAAACTTGTATGAATAAGAAAAGACTTGGAATATTCCTCGGCAGCATAGCCCTATTGATTGTCTGCAGCTTTGCGGCCTATCAGTACTGGCTTGCTCCTACACGTATACTTATTATCAACGCAACCCTGGCACAAGCTGCCGACATTGCCCTGAACAATGACTGCGCCCGGATAGAAGTCACCTGCATAAAAAAAGAAGAGGTGAAGGACCTTTCCGGCTATGATGCCATCGCGATGTACAGCAGAGGGCTATACCTTGACGACGGCCAGATTGCCGAAGTGGAACGGGTGGGTGCCAGCGGAGTACCAGTCTTTACGAATACGTTACGAAATTTCACCCTCTCCCTCAATCACAATGTTACCAATGAACAACAGCATACGCTACGGGAGTATCTCAAGAACGGCAACAAGCACAACTACCGGAATGCCTTACTCTACCTGCGCCACATCGCCACTCCCCACCGGTGGGGACACCAGGATTACGAGCCTCCCATCCCATTGCTGGAGAACATGTTCTACCACCGCGAATACGGCCGCTACTTCAGTACTCCGCAAGAGGTGACCGCCTATCTGAAAGAAAAAAATCTCTACCATGAGGACGGACGCAACCTTGCCCTGATTTCCGGACTCAACTTTCCGATGGAAGGAAACCGTGCCCACGTAGATTCCCTCATCACGTGCTTGACACAAGCAGGCTTCAATGTCTATCCTTTCACAGCCGGAGGTCAACCGCGTGCCGATATGATACGTACCCTCCATCCCGATGCAGTAGTCTACCTGCCTATGGGACGGCTGGGCAATGACTCACTCATCAACTGGCTGCACCAGGAAAACATTCCTTTATTCATGCCCTTCCCGCTGATTCAGCCCCACGAGGAATGGCTGGACCCGGATACCCCCGTCAGCGGTGGCACACTGACCGCCCGTGTAGTGGTGCCTGAGATAGATGGAGGCATGCTACCCCTCTGCATCGCTACCCAAAACGAAAACAAACACGGATACTATCTGTACACCGCTGAAAATGAACGGATAGATGCCGTAGTGGACCATATTACCAAGTACATGTCCTTGAGAGACATGTCCAACAAAGAAAAGCGCGTTGCTATCTGTTACTTCAAGACTCCGGGAAAAGACGCCCTGCTGGCAAGCGGTATGGAAGTGATTCCTTCACTCTATAACTTCTTGAAACGCCTGCGTTCGGAAGGGTACGACGTCAGTGGACTGCCTGCTACTGTAGAGGAGTTCGGCAAGCGGATACATCGTGACGGTGCCGTCATGGGTTCGTATGCCAAAGGAGCACAAGAACAGTTTTTGAAAACGGCACACCCGATATGGCTTTCTACCGAGCAATACGAACAATGGGCACACGAAGTACTCCTTCCCGAGAAATATCAGGAAGTAACAGACAGATATGGAGATGCGCCCGGCAATCTGCTGGTAACAGAGGACAGTATTGCCATTGCCTGCTTGCAATTCGGCAATATCCTACTCTTCCCCCAGCCCCGCCCGGCATTGGGAGATGATGAGTTCAAACTGGTGCATGGAATGCCGGTAGCGCCGCCCCACAGCTACCTGGCTCCTTATCTGTATATGCAAAAAGGATTCAAGGCAGATGCAGTGATTCACTTCGGCACCCACGGCAACTTGGAATACACGCCCGGAAAGAATGTGGCACAGTCGCAGGCCGACTGGTCGGATGTACTGATTGGTAACCTCCCCCACTTCTATTTCTATACCACCGGAAACGTAGGCGAGGGTATCATTGCCAAACGCCGGACACATGCCGTACTGGTCACCCATCTCACTCCGCCCTACGTGGAGAGCGGTATGCGCCAACGCTATTCGGCCTTGCTCGAAGATATTCACAAAGTGCTGGACGAAGGTACCGAAAAACACCGAACCCTAGGAATAAGTATCAAAAAAGAAGCTATGCGTCTGGGACTGCATCGCGACCTCAACCTCGACTCCATCTCCAGTGACCCCTACACAACCAAGGAGTTGGAACGTCTGGATGCCTTCACCGAAGAGATAGCCAACGAAAAGATACTGGGTGCGTACTACACCATGAACGAGCCTTATTCTGACCGCGACCTGCTGACTACCACTCTCGCCGTCGCTGCCGACCCGCTGGCATACGAAACGGCCCGCAAGGACCGCGATAAAGGCAAAATCACCACAGAGCAGTTGCAAGACTTCACCTATATAGCCCACCACTACTTGCCTGCCGCCAGGAAAAGGCTGACCGCCTTACTCCAGAATCCACCCAAGGATACTGCATCTGTAGCACCGGAGCTTCGCCCCGCCCTACTCTATCGCGAACAGTTGCTTGCCTCCCCCGTCAACGAACAGAATGCCATGGTGCGTGCACTCAGCGGAGGAACCGTATTCCCTGCGCCGGGAGGTGACCCCGTACTGAACCCGAACGTTCTGCCCACCGGACGCAACATGTACAGCATCAACGCCGAGAATACTCCCAACCCAAGGGCTTGGGAAGATGGAAAGCGATTGGCAGAAGCGACTTTAAAACAGTACATCAGCAAGCACGGCGAATATCCCCGGAAAGTAAGCTATACCTTCTGGGCAGGCGAATTCATCAATACGGAAGGAGCTACGCTGGCCCAGGTATTCTGGATGCTGGGAGTAGAACCCGTACGCGACGCCCAAGGCAGAGTGGTTGACCTGAAACTGGTGCCCAGTGAAGAACTGGGGCGTCCGCGCATCAATGTGCTGGTACAAGTGTCCGGACAGCTACGCGACATAGCCGGTTCCCGCTTGAAGTTACTGACCGATGCTATACGTCTGACATCGGAAGCCGGAGATGAGACCTATCCCAACTATGTGGCATCGGGTACACTGTTGCAGGAAAAATTACTGGTAGAAAAGGGAACTTCCCCCAAACGTGCCCGTGAAATGTCTGTGATGCGTGTATTCGGACCGGTCAACAGCGGATACAGTACCGGTATGATGGCCTATACCGAGCACAGCGGCTCGTGGGAAAGCGAAAAGGAGATAGCCGAAGGATACCTCAACAATATGGGTGCCTCTTATGGGGACGACGAAAATTGGGGAGACGTCCAGGAAGGTTTGTTTGCCTCGGCACTGTCCGAAACGGATGTTGTCATCCAGCCCCGTCAAAGTAACACATGGGGCCCCATCTCCCTGGATCATGTATACGAATTTACGGGTGGACTCTCGCTCACCGTCAAAACCGTGACCGGCAAGGAACCGGATGCCTATATGGCAGACTACCGCAACCGGACCAACCGCCGCATGCAGGATGCCAAAGAGGCCATTGCCGTAGAGACACGTTCCACCATCTTGAACCCTACCTTTATACAAGAGCGGATGAAAGGCGGGGAAGGTTCGGCGCAGATGTTCGGCGAAATCTTCCGCAACATCTTCGGCTGGCACGTCATGCGTCCGTCGGCCATGGACAAAGAACTGTTCAATGACTTGTATAGAATGTATATAAAGGATGAGAATAAGCTGGGCATTCACGAGTACTTCCTCCGCGTCAATCCCGCCGCATTCCAGGCTATGACAGCCGTCATGCTGGAAAGCGCCCGCAAAGGTTACTGGAAAGCATCTGATGAGCAACTGAAAACCACTGCTTCCCTGCATGCACAAATCACACGCGAAAAAGGTGCCGCTTGTACCGAATTCGTTTGCGACAATGACAAGCTACAGTCGTTCGTTGCCGACCAGTTGGATAATAGCGAGAAGCAGACCTATACCCAGAACATGAAGGAGGTACACGAAGCATCCGCAACCGATGGCAAGGATGTCGTACTGAAAGAACACAAACTGACTTCCGAACAAACGGTACGTAAGAACAGGGTGAACGGAGTGGTTGCAGGCAGTCTTGTCGTCATCACCTTCATCGGACTGGTCGTACTGTTGAAGAAAAGAAAAAAAGAATAAATAGAAACAGAGTATTATGGAATACGTCATTCATCTGTTAGCCCTATTCATCGCCCTCAATTTTCTATTAAAGGTGGGGTTCTATCCACGCTGGGGAATGTGGACGGTTGCCGCAGGCTGTGCCTTTTTTGCGTGGCTGGTGACTCCATGGATGACGGAACAGTCCAAGACCGTGGTGGCAGCTTTCTTTGCCTCCCGTCCACAGATGTTGAACTTGTCGGTATGTGTCACTCTGGAAGCCGCCATAATGATAACTTTCTGTTTCGACTGTTTCGCAAAAATGCGTACCCGCAACACGGCCTTCAAACAAGCGGTCACCCTCTTCCTGAAGTTATACCCCGGCATACTGATAGGCGGAGTAATATGCTATGTCCTGGCACTGCTGCTTTTCACTTTTCCCGGAATAGATTTCGGCAGTCTCTCATGGATAGCAGCCGGTGTTACTTTCTTTGCAGTCGGTGCCGGTAGCCATTTGCTGCGATATGCTATCGGTGACAAGCCGCTGCGCTTGGAAGTATTGTTCATTGTCAATATTTTCATTGTTATATTGAGCATCATTGCCACGGGCTATTGAAACGAATTAAAGAATTAAAAACTAAAAAGATATATGGAAACAATCTCAAACACACTGTTCTGGATTTCGAACGGGCTGCTGGTTCCCGTCATAGTCCTGCTGCTGCTATTCTTTCTACGTGCCATTCTCCTTGCGGGAGGTTTCTTCGGGGAATTCTATCAACGGATGAAATTACAGAAGCAATTCGCTGAAACACTGGAGAACATTACCCCAGAGAATATAGACGGACTGCTGCAGCAACTCCCATCGGCAGGCAACTCCCCTCTCCTCCGCAGCATGTCCAAATTGTCCGCACACCGGGATGACGACGCCTACTGCGAACACCTGCTTGCCAATTATGAAGTGGAAGCCGAGAAGGAGTTGGGACGTTCGCGTACTTTCATCAAGCTGGGTCCTATGTTGGGACTGATGGGTACCCTCATCCCGATGGGTCCCGCACTGGTGGGGCTGGCACAAGGAGACATCTCCTCCATGGCCTACAATATGCAGGTGGCTTTTGCCACTACAGTGGTAGGTTTGGTCATTGCTGCTGTCGGCATCATTACCCTGCAAGTGAAACAACGCTGGTATGCCCGCGAAATGAACGACTTGGAATATCTGTACAAAGTGATAAGCCGCCAAACGGCCGAAAAGGAATAACGGACTAACGATACGAAAACTATGAAGAGTAAGAGAAACAGATTACTGCACAGCGATTCGGACTCCGACCCCATGGGTACGGTAGCCAATCTTTTTGACGTAGCGATGGTCTTTGCCGTAGCCTTGATGGTGGCTCTCGTCTCCCGCTTCAATATGACGGAGATGTTTTCCAAAGAAGACTTCACCATGGTGAAGAATCCCGGAAAGGAAAATATGGAAATCATTACCAAAGAAGGGCAGGAAATCAAGAAATACACTCCCAGCGAAGACCCAAAGACCTCCGGTAAAAGAGGAAAGAAAGTGGGAGTTGCCTATCAGCTTGAAAATGGAGAGATTATCTATGTGCCGGAATAAGGGAATACAGTACCTATTAATAGCTATTTGGCCATCGCAGTATAACAACTATTAAGTATTTCACCCTCCGATAATGGTATGTACATTTGCAGCGTTATATAAAATAAAACAATATATGATAAAGCAAAGACTTCTCACAGCTCTCCTTATGGGAGGAATCATCGCCACCGGTGCCTATGCACAAGCAGAAAAAGGTGACAGCGACGATATGACCAAGAAAACTCACGAGTTGAACCCGGTCGTAGTAACGGGTACGGGTACACATCAGCGACTGAAGAACACTCCGTCTCCGGTATCGGTTATCACTGCCAACGAGATAAAGCGTGCCGGTATCACCGACTTCCAGCAGGCCTTGACCATGATGGTACCCTCGCTCTCCTTCCGTCCGAACGCAATGGGGTCCTATCTGATGATGAACGGACTCTCCAACAAGCACGTGCTGATATTGGTCAACGGACGCAAGGTCACGGGAGACATTACCGGTAACATCGACCTCAACCAAATAGACATGACCCGCGTCAAACGCATCGAGGTACTGAACGGAGCCGCTTCTTCCCTTTATGGTTCGGATGCCATCGGCGGTGTAATCAATATCATTACCAACGAGCCTAAAGATGTGGTAGCCTTCAGCAGCAATAGCAGCTATACGAGAAAGAATCAATTCTCCCAAGGCTTGAATCTGGACATCGCCCAAGGAAAAATAGGGTCCTATACTTCCTATAAATACGACCACTCCGACGGTTGGCAAAACAGCCATCTGACAGAAGATGGAGAAGACATCATCGAAACGATTGCCCCGCTCTCCCTGGGCTACAGCTCGAATAACTTTTCGCAGAAGTTTACCTATGATGCTACGGACCAGCTTTCCTTCTATGCCAACGGTGGATACTATAACCGCGGACTCGAACGTCCGGTAGAACGCGAAGACATCACCGGCGGAAGCAAGTACAACACTACCTACGAAGGTTACAACTGGGGGGCAGGCGCCAAATACAAACTGAGTAAACGCAACGTTATCCAGTTCGACTATTCAGGAAACAATTACGCATCACGCTACAAATACCTGATAGAAAACAGCGGATACCTGCCCGGAGAGTATGCGCTTACCAAGCTTCAGAAATTCCATGATGCCGAGTTGAAAGGTATCTTCGGTTTTACAACCAACAGCACTACGGTGTTCGGTGTGGACTATCGCCGTGAAGTGCTCCGCCGTCCCGACTCTGATTTGGACAAAAGTGTCTATACGACATCAGCCTACGGCCAGCATGAAGTGAAGCTATGGAACCATCTGACCGGTGTTGTGGGTGTACGCTACGACCATCACGAACAGACGGGTGGACGCTTCACCCCCAAAGTGGCAGCCATGTACAACATAGGCAACTTCAATGTACGTGCCACCTATGCTGCCGGATTCCGCGCTCCGGGAATCGACGAGCTCTACTACCACATGTTCAAGAAGACAATGGGTACACGAGCCACCATCTCATTGGGTGACGAGAACCTCGACCCCGAACGCAGCAACTATTACTCCATCAACATGGAATACCGCACCAACCGTTTCAGTGCTTCCGTCACTGGTTACCTGAACTATGTAAAGAACATGGTAACTTCCAAATCCACTAAATTCGATGACCTACCGGAAGCAGAGCAGAACCAGTTGCGTGAAGAGTTCCCCGAAATCGGTGACCTTTCATCCACGAAAAACCTAAGTGTCAAGAACTACTTCAATTTCGAGAAAGCTACCGTCAAAGGCTTTGAAGTGAACTTGAACGGCAATCTGTTCCCGGGCTTCACCCTGGCCGGAAACTATACCTACGCCTATGGACGCGGTCTGAACGAAGGAGGCGAATGGCAAAACATCGAACGCAGCATACGCCATACAGCCACCATCACCGGAAACTATACACACAGCTGGAGCGACTATACCTTGAACCTCAACTTGAACGGTCGTCTGCAAAGCAAAGTCTATTATCCGGGTGACGCGGACGGCAATGCTCCGGGCTACGGCATCTGGAACCTCAATACCCGCCATACCTTCGACGGCTTCCGCAACTTTGTCATCGAACCGGGCATCGGCATAGACAATATCTTCAACAAGAAGGACAACCGCCCGCTGAACAAGAACTTCACCTTGTATTCCCCGGGACGTTCGGTAGTAGTCAGCCTGGCACTCAGACTAAAATAATTTCTCCATAACGCTTTTAGAAACAACAACAATTATGAAACATTTTTTCATCACTCTCTATTTACTCGGCATCAGCCTCTTCTCCTCCGCACAACAAGAGGAGAAGGCGGCTCTGCTCATCACCCATTATGGCAGTTCGGACCCTCAGACACGTGCCTTGACGCTCGACGTCGTGACCCGTGAGGCACAAGAAGCCTTTCCGCAGTTTACAGTGCGCGAAGCATACATCTCGCCGATTGTACGAAAAAGACTTGCCAAGGAGGGTGTGTACAAAGACAGCCCTACGGATGCACTGCTGAAACTTCGCGCCGAAGGCTACCAGACCATCTACGTCCAGAGCACCACCTTGATAGAAGGCAGTGAGATGACCTCCGTCCGCAGGGATGCAGACAAGCTCCGTCCCTTCTTCAAGGAGATAAAAGTGGGAAATCCCCTGCTCTACTCCGTCGAAGACTGCGAGAAGGTAATCGGTATACTGACCGCCGAACAGCCGGAAAAGAAAGAAGACATTGTCTATGTGGGGCACGGCAACCAGCTACCCAGCACGGCTACTTACGCCATGCTCGACTTCATGATGAAAGCCCATGGACTGAAGAACTTCCACGTCAGCACCATTGAAGGATATCCTACCCTGGACGCAACCCTGCTGCAACTGAAAGAGACACGCCCCAAGAGCGTGACATTGGTTCCGTTGCTGTTGGTATGCGGCAACCATACCAAGGAAGACATTGCCGGCGTGTGGAAGACGGAACTTGAAAAGCAAGGCTATCAAGTGAATGTACGCATGCAGGGACTGGGCGAAAACAAAGCCATCCGCCAGCTCTATATGGAACACATCAAAGCCATGCTAAAAGATTGATAACCAGCAAGCGTAAAAGGGTTACACCTTTTACATACCAAGGCTACACCCTTTGCTCCGGATGGCTACACCATTCCGGACAAAGGGTGTAGCTCTTTTCAATGTACACAGATTACGGACATTTGTAACCATATTACGGATTCCTCCTCCTGCAATATGGAACTTTCCGGATTATTCTCTACATTTGTACAAAACTAACAGGAACGTTTATGGAAGAAGTAATCAAGCTCAATGCTGTAGACCAATACAACAAGATGTTCGGTCTCGAAACCCTGCATCCGCTGGTCAGCGTAGTCGATTTGTCCGAAGCCACCGGATATCCCAGGCATTTCACCTTGAACTATGGCGTATACGCCCTTTTCCTCAAAAACACCAAATGCGGAGACATACGCTATGGAAAACAGTATTACGATTACCAGGAAGGCACGGTAACCAGCTTCGCCCCGGGCCAGGTGACCGAGGTCAACATGCTGGAAGGTATGCAGCCCAGCGCCTCCGGCCTGCTGTTCCACCCCGACTTGATAAAAGGCACCTCGCTGGGACAGGGAATAAAGCAGTATTCCTTCTTTTCCTATTCCTCTACCGAGGCACTGCATTTGTCCGAAGACGAGAAAGAAATCTTCCTCGACTGTCTGAAGAAGATTAAGATGGAAATCCAACGCCCCATCGACAAGCACAGCAAGGGTCTGATTGCGCGCAACATCGAGCTACTGTTGGACTACTGCATGCGTTTCTACGAACGCCAGTTCATCACCCGCTCGGCAGCCAACAAAGACATCCTGATGAAATTTGAAGCACTGATAGATGACTATTTCCAGAGCGACAAACCGCAGACCGAAGGACTGCCTTCCGTGAAATACTTCGCAGACAAAGTGTTCCTCTCCTCCAACTATTTCGGAGATTTGGTGAAGAAGGAAACCGGAAAGACGGCGCAGGAATATATCCAGAACAAAATCATCGACCTGGCCAAAGAAATGATTATAGGAAGCGGGAAGACGGTCAGCCAGATTGCCTATGAGCTGGGATACCAGTATTCGCAGCACTTCAACCGCGTGTTCAAGAAGAACGTAGGCTATACTCCGAGCGAATACCGGCACTTACAGGTTTAGACAATAAGGATTCACCACAGATTACGCGGATTAACACAGAGTTTTTTCGGTTTCATCAAATATAAGTTCTATCTTTGTATGCCAATAGAACATATGGATATGAAACACCCCAAAATAATTGTTGCCGGCATCGGACCGGGCAATGAATCGGATATAACTCCCGCCGTAATTTCCGCTTTGCAAGAATCAGATGTAGTGGTGGGATATAAGTATTATTTCCAGTTTGTAACCCCTTATCTCCACCCCTCAACAACATGCATAGATACCGGCATGAAGCGTGAGCGCGCCCGTGCCGAGCAGGCTTTCGAGCTGGCAGAGCAGGGAAAGACGGTCTGCGTCATCAGTTCCGGGGATGCGGGCATCTATGGTATGACGCCGCTTGTCTACGAGATGAAGCGGGAAAGGAACAGCGACGTGGAAATCGTTTCGCTGCCGGGCATCAGCGCTTTCCAAAAGGCAGCCTCACTGCTGGGAGCTCCCGTAGGACATGACTTCTGTGTCATCTCCCTTTCAGACCTGATGACTCCCTGGGAGCGTATTGAAAGGCGTATCATCGCAGCCGCTGCCGCCGACTTCGTGACGGCAGTCTACAACCCCAAAAGTGAAGGACGCTACTGGCAGCTTTACCGCTTGAAAGAACTCTTTCTGCAGGAAGGACGCTCACCGGAAACGCCCGTGGGATATGTACGCCAGGCAGGACGCCCGGAACAAGCGGTACACATCACCACGCTGGGAGATTTCAATCCCGAAGAGGTGGATATGTTTACAGTCGTATTGATAGGCAACTCACAGTCCTACGAATGGAACGGAGCCTTCATCACTCCGCGCGGCTATTACCGGGACACGAATACCGAAGCCACGGGCATCGGGCAAGACATCATGATTCGTAGTTTCCGTACCATCGAAAAGGAACTGAAGAACAAGCATATTCCCCTCGACCATAAATGGGCTTTACTCCATGCCATACATACCACCGCCGATTTTGAAATGGAGCATCTGCTGCATACGGACGAAGGTGCCGTGGCTTCCTTGTATCAAGCCATCGAGAAAGGCGGAATCAAGACGATTGTCACAGACGTCACGATGGCAGCCAGCGGTATCCGCAAAGGAGCTTTGCAGCGGCTGGGCATAGAGGTGAAATGTTACCTCGGCGACCCGCGCACGGCGACGATGGCTGCAGAGAAAGGCATCACCCGTACCCAGGCAGGCATCCGCCTGGCTGTGGAGGAGCATCCCGATGCTTTCTTTGTATTCGGCAATGCACCTACGGCACTTATGGAACTCTGCGACCTGATACGTAAGGGCAAGGCACATCCGGCGGGCATTGTTGCTGCACCGGTAGGCTTCGTGCATGTGCAGGAGTCCAAACACATGGTGAAACCCTTTACGGAAATACCCAAGATTATCGTAGAAGGACGTAAGGGAGGCAGTAACTTAGCTGCCACGCTGGTGAACTCCGTGCTGTGCTACAACGATGCGGAGCAGTTGCGCCCGGGCAGGGATGTGTAAGTGAAAAGAGACATTCCATAACATTACTTGTTACGACCGATAACATTACTTGTTATGCCCCCTTACATTACTTGATATTTTCATAAGATTACTCATTGAATGAAACACAGATTTATAATCATAGGAATGGATGACAACCGTTCCCCCTTCTTTCCACCGGAAGCACTGGCGCAGATACGGAAGGGGAAGGTTTTCTCCGGTGGCATACGGCATAAGGAGATTGTCGGTCCTCTGCTGCCTGCCGGGGCCGAATGGATTTCCATCACCGTACCGCTGGACCGCGTCTTTTCCCGTTATGAAGAAATATTTACCCGCTTCGAAGAGACGGCTACGGACAACTCCATCATTGTATTCGCGTCCGGCGACCCGTTGTTCTTCGGTTTTGCCAATACCATAAAGCGTAAGCTTCCCGAGGCAGACATTCTGCTCTATCCCGCTTTCAATTCCTTGCAGACATTGGCACACCGCCTCGTCATGCCGTATGACGACATGCGCACCGTCTCCCTGACAGGACGCCCGTGGCAGGAGTTCGACCGTGCCCTCATAGAGCGTGCCCCCAAAATAGGCATCCTCACCGACCGCGAACATACCCCGACCACCATTGCCGCCCGCATGCTGAAGTACGGATACTCCCATTACACACTATACATCGGCGAACATCTCGGCAATCCCGAAAAGGAACGCATACGCCGGATGACACCCCGGGAAGCGGTTGCCGGCGACTTCGAACATCCCAACTGCCTGCTGCTGGACAGCCATCCCGGACAATGCCGCACAAACTCCCTGCACGGCAGCGTACAAGCCCCGGACTTTCCAGTCCGTCCCTTCGGCATCCCCGATGAAGAGTTTGCACATCTTGACGGACGCGCCCGCATGATAACCAAGGCTCCCATCCGCCTGCTCACCCTGCAGGCATTGGAACTGAACCGCCGCCGCGTCTTCTGGGACATCGGTTTCTGTACCGGTTCCGTCTCCATCGAAGCCCGCCTGCAATTTCCCCATCTCGCCGTCATCTCCTTCGAGATACGCCCCGAAGGAAAAGAGCTGATGGACACCAACTCCCGCCGTTTCGGCGCACCGGGCATTACGGCGGTAACCGGAGATTTCCTGCACACCGACCTCACTCCCTTTGCCCGCCCCGATGCCGTCTTCATCGGTGGACACGGCGGACATCTGGAGGAAATGATAGAGAAAGTGAAACAAGTGCTGCACCCCGAAGGCTGCATCGTCTTCAACTCCGTATCGGCAGAAAGCAAGGAGGCGTTCTGCCGAGGAATCGAGCGGAACGGAATGGTGCTCCACCCTTCCACCCATATCGCCTTGAACGAATATAACCCCATTGAAATTATGAAAGCCACGCTTTCTTAAACATACCCATTATGAAAACAGCTATTATTCTAATCTCCGAAGCCGGTTTGAGCATAGCCCAATCACTACTCAACGAACTTCCCGACTCCGAAATCTTCACCCTCAGGCACGAAGAGGGATGCACACATATAGAATCCGCCGGCAAATTCACAGCGGAAAACTTCAACCGCTATGATGCCTTTGTCTTCATTGGCGCCATGGGAATCTGTGTCCGCACCATCGCTCCTTGCGTGAAGAACAAATATACCGACCCTGCCGTGATTTGCGTGGACAGTACCGGTAAATTTGCCATCTCCGTACTTTCCGGACACATCGGAGGAGCCAACGAACTGACCCACCAGGTAGCGAATATCCTCGGGGCCGAACCGGTAGTCACCACGCAAAGCGACTGCACCGGTCTATGGGGACTCGATACCCTGCCCCAACGTTTCGGGTGGTTTCCGGTCATCAACGCCGAGCCCTCCACCCTCCTGCTGGCAGAACTTGCCAAGACGCCCGAAGAGAAAAAAAGAGTATGCATGAACGAGCATATCAGCCTCTTCGTTTCCGGCAAGCCCACCGCCCTGCTGCTCACGGTGCGCAATGAAGGCACGGACTGGATGGAGGCGCACCTGCCGCCTCATGTAGAAGTATTCTACCGGGTGCAGGACATTAAACCTTCACGCTTCAAACTGATTCTGTGCGTATCTCCCCAAGTCCCCAACTTCCCGGAAATGCCTATGATATGCTACGTGCCCTGTGTCGTACACCTCGGCATCGGCCTTGCCCGGCTGGCAGGCCCTGTGCGGAAAGTGGAGAAAGAGATTATGAACACGCTGAAGGAATACGGTATCATGCCCCAAAGCATCGCCTCCATCTCCACGATTAAAGCCAAAAGTGACGAACCGGTAGTGAAAGCGCTCCAAAAGAAGTTCCCGGTCTACTTCTATACAGCCGAGGAACTGACAGAGATAGAGGTGCCCCATCCCAGCAAAACCGTCATGAAGCACATGGGTACCCCCAGCGTCAGCGAAGCCGCCGCCTTACTGAGTGCAAACAACTCCCGGCTGCTGGTGCCCAAGAAGAAAGGAGAGAACTATACCGTGGCCGCCGCCCTCGACATAAGAACTGTGCGCCAGGGCCACATCGAAATAGTGGGTGCCGGCCCGGGCGACCCGGACCTGGTTTCCGTACGCGGACGCCAAATGCTGGAACGCGCCGACCTCATTCTGTATGCCGGCAGTCTCGTTCCCAGGGAGCTGACTCTCTGTGCCAAGGCCGGGGCTACCGTACTCAGCTCCGCTTCCATGGATTTGGAAGAACAATTTGAAGTGATGAAGAAGTTCTATGACAAGGGAAAATTCATCGTACGCCTGCATACGGGTGACCCTTGTATCTATGGTGCCATTCAGGAACAGATGAACTACTTTGACCAGCACGGTATGAGCTACCACATCACCCCCGGCATATCCTCCTTCCAGGCGGCGGCAGCTGCCTTGAAGTCGCAGTTCACCATTCCGGAAAAAGTGCAAAGCATCATCCTAACACGCGGCGAAGGACGTACGCCCATGCCCGAACGCGAAAAGCTACATCTCATGGCACGCTCACAAAGTACCATGTGCATCTTCCTCAGTGCAAGCATTGCGAAGCAGGTGCAGGAAGAACTGTTGCAGGAATATCCGGAAACTACCCCCGTAGCTGTCTGCTACCACTTGACATGGAAAGACGAACAAATATTCAGGGGGGAACTCAAAGACCTTGCCAGAATAGTGAAGGAAAATAACCTCACCTTGACAACCATGATTGTCGTAGGCGAAGCCATCGGCAACCGTGAAGGTCTGTCACGGCTCTATGCACACGAGTTCAAGCATCTGTACCGGAAATAAATCAACGATTAATCACCCATAAACATTCAAACATGATATTAATATTTGGCGGAACCACCGAAGGACGCATAGCCATCCAAACCCTTGAAGAAGCCGGAAAAACTTTCTACTATTCTACCAAAGGGGATGAGCAGGACGTACTTCTGCATAATGGCATCCGCCTGCAAGGCGCGATGGATGCAATAGAAATAGAAACATTCTGTGCACAGCATCACATAAAGCTGCTGATAGACGCCGCGCACCCCTTTGCCACACAGCTGCATGAGACTCTGGAACAAGTCTCCGTGGAATCGAATATCCCCGTCATCCGTTTCGAGCGTATCTTCCCGAAACGCGATGAAGAACACATCACCTGGTGCAGGGATTATGACGATGCCATCGAGAAGATACAGAAAGAAAAGATTTTCATCTTACTTGCACTGACCGGCGTACAGACCATAGGTAAGCTGAAGCCTTTGTGGCAGAATGCCTGCTGTTACTTCCGCATCCTCGACCGTGACAGCTCGCGCAAGCTCGCCCGGGAACAAGGTTTCTCCGAGAAGAACCTCTACTACTACACGCCCGGAGAAGACGAGCAAGTCCTGATGAAACAGCTTCATCCCGAAGCCATCCTCCTCAAAGAAAGCGGGATATCGGGCGGATTCTGCGAAAAGGTGGAAGCTGCCCGGCAACTGGGTATACGCATCTTTGCCATCTGCCGCCCCAAGACATCCGACAAGTTTATCTGTGTAAACGGCGAGCATGGCCTGCGCCGCATAATCGAGAAACATTTACCCGACTTCTTCCCCCTGCGCAGCGGACTGACCACCGGAACATGTGCCGCCGCTGCCGCCGTAGCCGCCACCTGGGATGTATTCAATATCTACTTCAAAAAGCGTCCTACGGAATTTCCGGTAGTTCTTCCCAACGGAGAAACCATCCAGGTTCCCGTAGAGCCTCAGCACCATATTCCCCACTCCGACCTTCTGGAAAACGGTGACGGCATGTTCGAGACAAGCGCTACCGTCATCAAGGATGCCGGCGACGACCCGGACATCACCAACGGAATGAAAGTTGTGGCCAATATAGCCATACCTTTCCGCATAGACGACCCGCTGCCGGAAGACACTCCCCAGGACGACTACAACATCATCGTCTGCGGCGGCGAAGGCGTAGGTGTCGTCACCATGCCCGGTCTGGGACTTGAGCTCGGTAGCTCTGCCATCAACGACACCCCGCGCGAAATGATAAAGAAGAACGTCAAGCTATGGCTTGAACGCCTCCATATTGCCAAACAGCCCAATCCTATTCTCATTACCATCTCCATCCCCGGTGGAGAAGAAATAGCCAAACGCACCTTCAATCCCCGCCTCGGTATCGAAGGAGGCATTTCCATTATCGGGACCTCCGGCATCGTGAAGCCATTCTCCTCGGAAGCCTTCATCAATTCCATCCGGAAGTCCATGGAAGTGGCAAAGGCAACCCGGAACCCTCGTATCGTCATCAGCTCCGGCGCAAAGAGCGAACGTTTCATCAAGGCGTATTATCCCGACCTCCCCACCCAGGCTTTCGTGCATTACGGCAACTTTATCGGCGAAACCTTGAAAATAGCAGCCGAAGAGCAAGTACCGCACGTCACCCTCGGCGTGATGATGGGAAAGGCCGTGAAACTGGCCGAAGGCAATCTGGATACCCACAGCAAGAAAGTGACCATGAATAAGGAATTCATTCAAGACCTGGCACGCCAGACGGGATGCAGCGAAGAAACACTTGCCGCCATCGGACAGATGAACCTGGCGCGCGAACTCTGGGACATCATTCCCGAAGAGCTGCTGGAAAAGTTTGGCAAGGCACTGATTGAGCTCTGTCACCGGCACTGTGCCCCCTTACTGCCCAATGGCGAACTAACAGTATTACTCATAACCGAAAACGGAAAAATTTACTCATGAAGAAGAAGATAATCATTACCGTCTGTATGGCAATGACCGTACTGACCGGTCTGGCACAAAGCCCGCTGTCCTTTCATGCAAAAGCTGGAATCGGTACCTCCCATTTTCATGGAAAACACTCCAGTAGTGACACCCAAATAGCTTACAAAGCTGGTGTCGGTGCAGAATATGTCCTCAACAAGACCTGGGTGCTGCAATCCGCATTGGAGTTTGTGTCCATCGGCGGTAAAGACGAGATAAGCCACATCGGCAAGGCCAAAATGCATGAACTGTATCTGCAAATCCCCCTCATGATAGCGGCCCGCCTCCATCTGGGCAGGGATTATCATGCCTCGCTGAGCGTCGGCCCTTATGCGGCCATAGGCGTGGCAGGCAAGACCTCCGGCGAGACCTACGATTATAGCAGCAGCAGTATGCAGGGAGGATACCAGTTCAAGATAGACACTTTCGGCAGTATGGTAGACGGGAAAATGGGTAACAACCGTTTCGATGCAGGTATTGCCCTGGGACTTACTTTTGAATACAGAAGATTCATCATCGGTGCAGAGACACAAGTGGGACTGGTAAAAGTCAATGAGCAGATAAACCAGATGATAGGTCATTCGGAAGAAGGAGGATATTTTCCCAAGAACTTCGCCGCATTCTTTACGCTGGGGTACCGGTTCTGGTAAGGGAACATTTTGCCATACAGAGTTGTTTAGTATACAAACAGATACTCAACAATATAAACTGAATAATATGGCAAAAAGAATTCCTATCCTGCTGGCAGCAATGACAGCCCTCACCTTCGCCCCTCAAACAGCAGAGGCATGTACCGGTATCACCCTGACGGCCAAAGACAATGCGCACGTCGTAGCCCGCACCATCGAATGGGGAGGCAGTGAGCTGAACAGCCAGTACGTCATCGTACCGCGCGGTTATTCGCAACAATCACTGACACCCGGAGGCAGTCTGTCCGGCATGGAGTTCACCTCACGCTATGGCTACGTAGGCCTGGCAGTGGAGCAAAAGGAGTTCGTGGCCGAAGGTCTGAATGAAGCCGGGCTCTCCGCCGGGCTGTTCTACTTTCCCGGATATGGCAAATATGAGGAGTACGACCCCACACGAAAAGCGTCGAGCATAGCCGATTTACAATTGGTATCATGGCTGTTGGGAAGCTTTTCTACTGTGGACGAGGTAAAGGAGGCTATTGAAAATGTGACGGTCATAGCCATTGACCCACGCGCCTCCACCGTACATTGGCGGATTGCAGACAAGACCGGCCGCCAACTGGTATTGGAGTTCATCGACGGACAGCCCCGTTTCTATGAAAACAAACTGGGAGTATTGACAAACTCCCCCGGCTTTGACTGGCAGATGACCAACTTAAACAATTATGTGAACCTCTACCCGGGCAGTGCCGAAAGCAAATCGCTGGGCAATGTGACTATAGCCCCTTTCGGTTCGGGAAGCGGCTTTTTGGGAATTCCGGGAGATGTGACTCCCCCTTCCCGCTTTATCCGTGCCGCTTTCTACCAGACTTCTACACCACCACAGAATACCGCACAGGAAACCGTTCTCCAATGTTTTCAGATACTGAATAACTTTGATATACCCGTAGGCATCGAGTTTCCCCTCGGCCAGGTTCCTGCCAATATTCCAAGTGCCACCCAATGGACATCGGCCACAGATATGACAAACGGTATCATCTACTATCGCACCATGTACAACAGTACAATCAGAAGCATTGATTTGAGACAGATAGACTTCGGGCGCATCGAGTACCATGCAGCTCCCCTCGATAAAGTGAAGCGGCAACCGATAGCTCCCGTGAAAATTGAATAGGGACGCAGAAACTTCAAGATTGCCGCTGTTGCAGTTGTTCCGCCTCCTTCCTCTTCATCTCCGCCAGCACCCCGCAGGTCAATGGAATGGCGAGGAAGAAGGTCAGCATGTCCGACGCCGCCTGGCACATCTCCACCCCTTTCAGTCCTAAGAAATAAGGAAGAATGAAGATGAGGGGGATGAAGAACAGCCCTTGACGGGCAGAGGAAAGTATCGTAGCGCGTACGGGCTTGCGGATAGTCTGCAGCATCATGTTGCTGACCACAATCCATGCACCCAACGGATAGGTGATGAACTGCCAGCGCAATGCTGCCGCACCGGTAGCTACAACAGCAGGGTCTCCCTTGCGGAAGATGGAGACAATCTCCTCGGCATATCCCATACCTGCCACCGCACAAACCAGCAAAAAGAAAAAGCCTACCTTCACACAGAACCAGAATCCTTGGCGCACTCTGGCATACAGCCCGGCACCATAATTGAATCCGCATACCGGTTGGAAGCCTTGCCCGAAACCAATTAGGAAAGCATTGATAAACATAGAGATACGCGTCACAATGGACATCCCTGCAATAGCTGCGTCACCATATGCACCGGCCGCCACGTTCAGCAAAATGGTTGCCACGCTTGCCAGTCCCTGCCGGGTGAGTGACGGAGTTCCACCCCCAATAATTTCCTTGATGAAAGCCAGTGTAGGCGTAAAGTTTCTGTAACGTATACGTATATTTCCTCCTCTGCGCCCCATATATAGCAAAAGGATGAAACTACATATCTGGCTGACTACTGTGGCAAGTGCGGCACCGGATATGCCCATATCGCATACAAAAATCAGGATAGGGTCGAGCACCACGTTGATGACCGCCCCACTCACAATCCCCACCATGGCATACGCCGCATTACCTTGAAAACGTATTTGGTTATTCAGCACCAATGAGGCGGTCATAAAAGGAGTACCCAGCAGAATGATTCCCAAATAGCGCTCCGTATACGGAAGAATAGTAGGCGTCGACCCCAAAGCAAGGGAAAGCGGTGTAAGGAACAGCAATCCCAGCACAGCCAGAGCCGCTCCGATAAACAAGGCAAAAAAGAAGCCGGTGGATGCCATCTTCTCGGCACTCTCCGTTTCCTGCGCCCCCAACTTACGGGAGATGTAGTTCCCCGAACCATGACCGAAGAAGAATCCCACAGCCTGGATAATGGACATCACAGAAAACACGATACCTACGGCAGCCGTAGACTGGGTATTTATTTTACCCACAAAATAGGTATCTGCCATGTTGTAGAAGGACGTCACCAGCATGCTGATGATGGTCGGCACAGCCAATGACGTAATCAGCCGGGGGACCGGAGTCGTCGTTAAGTGGACATAATTATCCTTTGCAGAATGGTGCATCATAGGGAATGGAATGACAAGACTATTTGCAGCAATTTCTCAATGGAGTACACTGTTACCGGCTCCTTGCCCGGTCGATGGAATACGAAGCTGCCGTCTCCCTTCAAATCTCCGGTTTCGATATAAATCTCCGATTCAACATTCCGGTTTGCCAGAATCCCGTTTCTCTGGAGTGCCTTGCGCACCATGGCATACTTCTGCCCGTGGCCCGCCAAGCGTATCTGGGAGGTATATTCATTGGCTACCCTGAACAGTCCCGTTTCCAAATCAAAGGCAATACCCTTACGGGCAAAGAAGTTGCTCAGGCTGCCGTTCAACGAAAGGTCCTCGGGCGTACCGATAGTTACGCCGTTCACCTTGTCCATCAGCCATATTTTGTCCGCTATCTGCAGGGCCAGTTCCAGGTCGTGAGTAGAAAGGAAAATCGTCTTGTCCGTTTGCCGGCTGAGCTGGTGAAGCAGTTGCATCATCTCTACTTTACTGGGAAAATCAAGGAAAGCTGTCGGTTCATCCAGATAGATGACGGGAGTTTCCTGGGCGAGCGCCTTGGCTATCATCACCTTCTGCCGTTCACCGTCACTCAGCGTATGCACCATGCGGTGTGCCAGATGGGGAATGCCTACCAGGGCGATGGATTTGTCCACCACAATCTTGTCCTCTTTCGAAAGGGTTCCCCAGAAACCGGTGTAGGGGCTACGCCCCAGACCTATCAGTTCTACGACGGACATATTGCGTATATCGCACTTCTCCGTCAGCACCACGCTGATGACGCGCGAAAGCTGCTTGTCGGTATAGTCCCCTATCTCTTTTCCTTCAATAAATATGTTTCCTCCAAGTTTCGGCTGGAAGGCGGACAGCGTACGGAGCAACGTGGACTTCCCCACTCCATTGGCTCCCAACAGGCAAGTCAGCTCACCACTGTTAATTCCGGCGCAAATGCCGTCTGCCACCACTTTCACATCCCCCTTACCGGGGTAACCGATGGAAAGATTCTCTATATGTATGGTTTCCTTATTCATTCAATTCTCCTTTCCGTTTTCTAAAAAGTACAGAAGCCACTACCGGCGCACCTACCAGTGCCGTCACCGAGTTGACCGGCAAAGCTCCCTCGAAGCCGGGCATACGGGCTATCAGATTGCAGACCAATGCCAGGGAAGCGCCTACCAGCAATGTGGCAGGCATCAGTACCCGATGGTCCGAAGAGTGGAAGATGGCACGGCACAGATGGGGAACCGCCAATCCGATAAACATAATCGGACCGCAATAGGCCGTTACAATAGCCACCAGCACGCCGGAGCATGAGATAACCAGCAGGCGTGCCCGCTTGATGTTCAGTCCCAGATTGCGTGCATAGCCATCGCCCAGCAGCAACAGATTCATCGTCTTTATCAGCAGGAAGGACAACGGAAGCAGCACAGCCATGATGCAGACAAACAGCACCATCTGGTCGCCCGAAACACGGGCAAAGCTACCCAATCCCCAAATGACATATGCACGTATATCTTCCTCCACACTGAAATATTTCAATACGCCGATGACGGCACTTGCCACATAGCCTATCATCACACCGATTATCAGCAGCGTCACGTTGCCCTTCACCTTCTGGGAGACATAGACAATGAGCGCCATCACAGCCAGCGCACCGATAATGGCGGCAACCGACAAGGCAACCTCGCCCATATACCCCAAACGGCTCAATGCCACACCGCCCATCGCCCCGGACAGTAATACCACACAAGCCACACCCAGGCTGGCACCTGAACTGATGCCCAATACCGAAGGCCCTGCCAGCGGATTGCGGAACACCGTCTGCATCTGCAGACCGCTGACTGACAGCCCTGCTCCCGCCACCAATGCCGTCAACGCTTGGGGCACGCGGGACTTCCAGATAATATTCTGCCAAATAACGGATTCATCCGTATTTCCCCACAATATGTTCCACACGGAGCGCAGAGGAATGTGAACCGACCCCAAAAGCAGGTTCAGCAGGAAAAAAAGAAAGATAGATGCCAGTGTCAGCAACATCAACGGAAGTACGGGTCTTTTTATCATTTCAGCAGTTCGTAGTAAGTCGGTTTATAGTCAGGCAACAAATCGGGATGGAAAGCATGTATCAAGTCTTCCAATACAATTTCGGGCTGCATGGGCATACTTTCGTAGAAGGGTTTCTCACGCATGTTGCAGTATACCACTCCCTTCTCACGAAACGCACGGAAGTCGGCATAACGCGGGTCGAGGGACTTCAAGGCATCATACGTGAATGTCCCGTCATAGCTGTTGACAATGCGCCAATAGTCGGCACTCTCCGCCTGGCTATATACGGTTTCAAAATCCAGCGTGACACCTCCCGAACGGGGATCGTCTTTCAAGAAATAATCCGCACCGGCATCACGGAACAGTTCGGCAAGAAAGCTCTTTCCTCCCACTGCATACCAGTTGCCACCCCGTATCTCGCCGCTGAATACCATCGGACGCTTCTTCACGTTGGCAGCCAGCTCCTTCAATTCGTTATAGCGCTTCTCTATCGCAGCAAACTTTTCATTCGCCTCCACTTCCTGGCCTATAAACATGCCGATGAATTTTATCCATTCAGCCTGCCCCAACGGGGTCATCTCCTTATATCCCAAATGGGGAACCAGTGGAATACCGATTTCCCGCATGGCATCATATCCGCCCCGCTTGAAAGGAGAGATAAAGATAACATCCGGATTCATGCTCATTATCACTTCATTATCAAAGTTCCCTTCGATACCAATCTTCACGGTCTCGCCGGACTTCAAACGGTCGTTCATCTCCTTGTTGAAGAGATGGCGCGTACTGGTGATGCCCACCACATAATCGCAGGCATCCAGACGGATGAAGTTGGAAAGTTGCAGGGATGTCATACACATGACGTGCTCTACCGGCGTTTCAATCACCGTATAGTCGCTCGGTATGCCGACAGGCTTTATGCCTTTCGGTACCAGCGCATAGTGGAAAGTGCTGCTGCTTTCTTTTTGAGGGTCGTGTATATCCACCAGACGGACATGGTGCGGAAGATATTTCACCGTATAGCCTTTGGCATAGCACGGTACAATGGTAGCTGCCGTGTCTGTCGTAACCGGAGAATAGCCCGTTTCGGAAGAAGATTCGGTAGTAGTCTGTCTTGATTTTAAGCCGCAAGAGGTTACGCATAAAATGCACAGCAGTGCAATGCCTATGGCAGATATCCGGGTCATGACTATTGGGGTTTATAGAATTCGGGCACAATATTCGTCATTTTTGGGGAGATACGCAAATGCTCTTCCTGCAAATTGACGGATATTGTGCCTAAATAATCTTTAAAAGCCCATCAAGTCATTCAGTGCTTCACTCATGCTGGGATGTGTAAAGACAAAATCACGGAGGAAGGTATATTCCTGCCCGGTCTTCATAGCCATTGCCACCAGGTTGATGACCTCGCTCGATTCCGGACCAAACAGCGTACATCCCACTATCTTGTCCGTATCGGCGTCCACCACCACCTTGAAGAGTCCGTTCGTATCGCCCAAAGTCCTGGCACGCGGAATGGCGGCTACCGGCAGCTTGTTGACCTTTATATTCAATCCCTTCTTGCGTGCTTCCGCTTCGCTCAGCCCGATGCGTGAAAGCGGCGGGTCGATGAATACCGAATAGCTCACCGGGTCACGGTCGGACACCTTGCGTTCTCCTGCCCCGAAAAGGTCTTCGCGCAGGATGCGGTAATCATCCAAAGAAATGTAGGTAAACTGCAAACCGCCCTTTACATCACCGATAGCATGTATCTTGGGGTTGGTAGTCTGCAAATAGTCGTCCACCACAATGGCACCGCGCTCATTCACCTCTACACCTGCCGCCGCCAGATTCAAGCCAGCCGTATTCGGACGCCGGCCGGTAGCCAGCAGGATGGCATCTGCGTGTAACTGATGTTCCTCTCCCGTGACCGCATCCCGGTAAATGACGTCAGAGTCTTTCACGGACTGCACGCGTGCATTCAGCCTGAAAACGATTCCTTTCTGTTCCAATACCTCCCGGACACTGTCCGCAATGTCCCGGTCCTCCCGGGATATCAGTTCGGAAGAGCCCTCGAGCACCGTGACTTGCGAACCGAATGAAACATACATGGAAGCAAATTCTAGTCCGATGTATCCCCCACCTACAATGACGAGCTGTGCCGGCAGCTCAGTCAGTTCCATAATGGAGGTGCTGGTATATACCCGTGGGTTACCTTGTATCCCCTCTATCGGTGGAATGACGGTTTCGGCACCCGTATTGATGAATATCCGGGGAGCTTGCAATTGTAATGTCCCTTCCACCATCCCAACTTCCACCACATCCGGACCTGCAAAGGAGCCGATACCCGTATAGACCGTTATATGAGGATTGTCGGCCAGATTGTGATAATTCTTCTGACGCAGGAAAGAGACGACCTCTTCCTTCCTTGCAATGGACTGACGATAGTATGCCTTCTTGACCTCCCAAGAAGCGTCTTTGTCCGCATGCTTTGCCGCATGCACCAATGTTTTTGTGGGAATGCAACCGATATTGATACATGTCCCTCCATACATCTTTTCCGAACGCTCCACTACGGCAACGTCCAGCTTCCGTTTTGCCAACTCGGCAGCCAATGTCTTTCCGCCTTTGCCGAATCCGATGATAATGGCATCATACTGTTTCATACGTCTATTTCCTTAATTGGTTCAATACTCTTTTTGCACTGTCAGACAGTACGACAATGGCACCGGCAAGAATGGCCGTATCCTTGATGACCAAGCGCCCTGCCCCCGTCAGCAACGGAAAGCCGTGCTCCCCGCTTCCCAAGTCGGGCACCCACACCTCAGGGGTTGTCACCAGGAAAGAGAGGGTACCCATCGTCATGACAATGGCAAGTGCGGCTCCCGCCAGTCCGATTTTCGGAGAGAATATCCCCAGAAATGTCAGGATGCCGATGGCCATAATCAGAATGCCCAGACCGTGGGAGAAACCATACGTATTGTTCTCCACGTGCCACTGATGTTTCGCCTCATTGAACTCGCCCTCTTTCAGCTTATACTCCTTGTACTCCGGGGCACTCTTTGTATAAAAGAAGCTCATGAACGGGCTGTTCGCCACAAAAGGGACAATCCCTTCAGCCTCATAATTCCAGAATTTCAACCCACCAATCCATACGAAAATAACCAGGATGGCTACACGAATCAAATTAACACCCAACTTTTGAGTGGAAGCGGCCAGCGTCAACGCAGCCATAAACAAGTTTTGCAATTTCGTTTTCATCTTTGTTCTACTTTTTAAATGGTTTCAGTAATATGACTTGATTTTTGTTTTTGCAAAGTTCCTTGTTTTCCACCACGTACGAAATGGCAATTATTCCGCAACAGTTGGCAATTCTTCCCGTTTCACTCTTTTCCGGTAGTCCGAGACACTCTCGCCGGTCATTTTCTTGAAAAAACGGCTGAACGCGGACAAGTCTTCGAAGCCCAGAATGGAGCTGATTTCCTTAGCGCTTTTGTGGGTATACAGCAGCAATCTCATGGCTTCTGCCTCAATGCGGTCATGAATCACCCGTAAAGGGGAAGGCAACCCGCAGGTCGAGAACAGATTGGAAAGTGTCTTGGGAGAACGGCAAAGAATATCAGCATAATCCTGCACTTGCTTCTTCTCCTTGAAATGCCGGTCCACTAATACGTAATACTGCCGGATGATGTCAAACGTCTTTTCCTTCTCCTGCCCCACCCCAAAACGCTGGCGCGCAATGCGTGTGCAGGTAATGATGAAACGTTTCAAGACAATCCGCAGCATCTCCTCCTGCAGGTTGTCATGGATGACCGATTCCTGCCGGAAAATGCGGACTATGTCATGCAAGTTGGAAGACTGCCCGGCAGAAAGTGCCAGTTTCATCACCTTGGAAGAGCCATAAAAAAGGAATCCATTGCAAGAGACCTCGTTGTCATGTCCATAGATGCAATAAAAATTGCTGTTGAATACAAACGTCAGGTATTCACCGTCCACCTCTTTTACCTCCAGGTGATGCAACGGGGTCAAGGTCACGATTTCATCCTTTTCCAGGCGCATGGGGATATGGTCTATTTCCAGAGTGAGCGTACCGCTCTGTACCCAAATGAATTTATACAGAGTCTTGTCACGTTGCAGCGACGCACGCTCATGGTAGCTGGAAGTCATGGCTATGTTGCCATTCAAGCGGGTGTTCAGTTGATAATCCATAAAAAACAGATTGTTTTAGTAAATAACAAAGATAGCGAATATCTTGTTTGCTACTGATTATTTCCCCACTTTTGTAGCCGTTTTGCTGTTCTTTAATTTTTAACCTTTAATGTCTTCATGCAAATGTTCCCCGTCATATTTGTATCTCTCGGTCCCGGCGAACCGGAACTGATTACCGTAAAAGGCTTGAAAGCCCTGCAGACAGCCGACTGTATATTCTGTCCCGAGACACTGGCCAAAGATGGAAACAGAGTTTCACGCGCAGCCGACATCCTATTGCAACTCGACATTCCGGAAAACACGGTGCACCGCTTTCCACTCCCCATGAGCAAACAGCGCGAAAAAGCCCTGAGCGCCTACGACGAGGTCTATATGGAGAGCTCCACCCTCCGGCAACAAGGAAAGAAGGTCTGTATCGTTGCCGAAGGAGATGCCGGATTCTACTCTTCCATACATTATGTATATGACAAACTGCAGGCAGACGGCATCCCCGTGAAGCACATCCCCGGTATCCCCGCCTTCATTGCCGCCGGCGCACTGGGCGGGCTCCATGTGGCCAGCCAGGAAGAGCGGCTGACGGTGATACCCGGCATTACTACGACAGAAGAGATAGAGAAACTGACAAGCGAAAACAGTGCGGTTGTCATCATGAAGCTGTCCAGATGCACCGATGAGATTCACCGCTGCATCCGCCTGCATCCCGAATACCGGTATCACTATTTTGAGAATGTAGGCACTCCGGAAGAGAAGTATATCAATGACAGCAAGCGGATAGCGACCATCCGCTTCCCCTATTTTTCCCTGCTTATCATTCGTACAGAGACCTTTTGAGCCCGATTTAATACAATTTCGCACGCCATAGGCATTATTTTAATGAAAATGGGTTACCTTTGCGCCGTTGAAATATAAAAAAGATAAGAACATGAAGAAAGTCGTTTTTTATATGATGCTGCTGGTTATGAGCATCGGTTATGCCTATGCACAAGGAAAGGCAGACATCAAATTCGAACAGACCACCCACAACTTCGGCACATTCTCCGAAAACAGTCCTGTGGTCAGCTACACCTTTAAGTTTACGAACGTAGGCGATGCTCCGCTTGTCATCCATCAGGCTGTAGCTTCCTGCGGATGTACCGTTCCCGAATATTCACAAGAACCGATAGCACCGGGAAAGACTGGAACAGTGAAAGTAACTTATAATGGAACCGGAAGATACCCCGGACACTTCAAGAAATCCATTACCCTGCGCACCAATGCCAAAACGGAAATCATGCGATTATTTATCGAAGGGGACATGACCGCTAAAGATGCCAAATAAGCATTTTACCATACAGAATTAAGGAGATTTTTTTAAATCTCCTTTTTTTTTGCTTTCTTTGCCTAAAATGCGAAGATAGGCTGCACCTCAGCAGAATAATAATGAGCTTGCTCATTTTATCCTGCATTCGGTTTGCACTATCTTTGAAGTCTATTAAAGAAAAACATAAAACTACAAAACCTATGAAACAAGAAGAAGAACCTATTACCGGACTACCGGAAAATGCGTTCCGTGAATTGAAACCGGGAGAAGTGTACAACCCTCTGATGAGCCCGGATAAGAAGTATTCAGAAGTAAATGCCTGGTCGGTGACATGGGGTATTCTGATGGCCATCCTCTTTTCGGCCGCAGCCGCCTATCTGGGGCTGAAGGTGGGGCAAGTATTCGAAGCCGCCATCCCCATCGCCATCATTGCCGTCGGCGTATCGGGTGCCGCCAAACGCAAAAACGCATTGGGCGAAAACGTCATTATCCAGTCTATCGGTGCCAGCTCGGGCGTCATCGTGGCAGGTGCCATCTTCACCCTTCCGGCACTCTATATTCTCCAAGAAACCTATCCGAAAGAAATCACCGTCACCTTTGCACAAGTCTTTATCAGTTCCCTGCTGGGAGGTGTGCTGGGTATTCTTTTCCTTATCCCCTTCCGCAAATATTTCGTGAGCGACATGCACGGCAAGTATCCCTTCCCCGAGGCGACAGCCACCACACAAGTGCTCGTCTCCGGTGAAAAGGGCGGTAGCCAGGCAAAACCATTACTCATGGCTGGTATTATCGGAGGTCTATACGACTTCATTGTGGCAACCTTCGGCTGGTGGAACGAGAATTTCACTACCCGCGTATGCGGCTTCGGCGAAATGCTGGCCGAGAAAGCCAAGCTGGTATTCAAGGTTAATACGGGTGCTGCCGTGCTCGGTCTGGGTTATATTGTGGGACTGAAATACGCGTCCATCATCTGTGCCGGCTCACTGGCCGTATGGTGGATTATCATCCCCGGTATGTCCATGATTTGGGGAGATTCCGTACTGAACCAATGGAACCCCGAAATCACGGCAACCATAGGCGCTATGGCTCCGGAAGAAATCTTCAAATACTATGCCAAGAGCATCGGTATCGGTGGCATTGCCATGGCAGGTATCATCGGCATTATCAAGTCTTGGGGCATCATCAAGAGTGCCGTAGGACTGGCTGCCAAGGAAATGGGAGGTAAGTCCAACGTGGAAGCCAGTGTGAAACGCACACAGCGGGACATCTCCATGAAGATTATCGCCATCGGTTCCATCATCACGCTGCTGCTGGTTGTTCTCTTCTTCTACTTCGATGTGATGCAGGGCAACTTGACACATACCATTGTAGCTATCCTGCTTGTTGCAGGTATCGCTTTCCTGTTCACCACCGTGGCAGCCAATGCCATTGCGATTGTGGGCACAAACCCCGTATCCGGAATGACGCTGATGACATTAATCCTGGCATCCGTAGTCATGGTAGCCGTAGGGCTGAAAGGTCCCGAAGGGATGGTTGCGGCACTGGTGATGGGCGGTGTTGTATGTACGGCACTGTCCATGGCGGGAGGCTTCATCACAGACTTGAAAATCGGTTACTGGCTGGGTAGCACGCCTGCCAAGCAGGAGACCTGGAAGTTCCTCGGAACCATCGTTTCTGCCGCTACCGTAGGTGGTGTAATGATTATCCTAAACAAGACATACGGTTTCACCAGCGGACAGCTGGCCGCTCCGCAAGCCAATGCCATGGCGGCCGTTATCGAACCTCTGATGAACGGTGTGGGTGCTCCTTGGCTGCTCTACGGCATCGGTGCAGTGCTGGCCGTCATCCTCAATTTCTGCAAGATTCCCGCACTGGCATTTGCATTGGGTATGTTCATCCCATTGGAACTGAATGTTCCGTTGGTAGTGGGCGGTGCCATCAACTGGTACGTGACCAGCCGCAGCAAGGATGCCGCTCTCAATGCCGAACGCGGGGAGAAAGGTACCCTGCTTGCCTCCGGTTTCATTGCCGGCGGTGCATTGATGGGCGTGGCAAGTGCTGCCATGCGTTTCGGAGGAATCAACCTCGTAAACGATGCATGGTTGCAGAACACCTGGTCCGAAGTGCTGGCGCTGGGTGCTTATGCCATTCTGATATTCTACCTCATCAAAGCTTCCATGAAAACCAAATAACTTTTAAATACCAAGAACATGAAAAAGATTCTACTTTTATCTTTTCTATTTGCAGCGACCATGTTATCTGCACAAAAGCCCGTTGAGCTGCCCCTATGGCCCAACGGTGCCCCCAATAACAACGAACTGACCAATTCCGGACAGAACCATAACAACGAATGGGTGTCCGATGTCACCACCCCTACCCTTACGGTGTACCCTGCCTCCCACCCCAACGGCATGGCCATCATCATGTGTCCGGGAGGCGGCTACGGGGGGCTGGCCATGAAGCACGAGGGACACGACATGGCTCCCTGGTTCAACACACAAGGCATCACCTATGCAGTACTGAAATACCGTATGCCCAACGGGCACCATGAAGTGCCCCTTTCCGATGCCGAACAAGCCATCCGCATGGTACGCGAACATGCCGCCGAATGGGGTGTCAATCCTCAGCGTGTAGGCATCATGGGCGCTTCTGCCGGCGGCCATCTGGCAGCTTCGCTTGCCACACTATACAGCAGTGACAAGACCCGTCCCGACTTCCAGATCTTGTTCTATCCGGTGATTTCCATGCAGAAAGGCGTTACCCATGGAGGTTCCCGTAAGAACCTTATCGGAGAAAATCCATCTCAGGAACTGGAACAAAAATACTCCCTCGAAAGGCAAGTGTCCCCACGCACTCCGCAAGCTTTCATCATGCTTTCTTCGGACGATGACGCAGTGCCGCCCATCAACGGCATCGGTTACTTCCTTGCCCTGCGCGACCATAAAGTACCTGCCAGCCTGCATGCCTACCCCACCGGCGGACATGGCTGGGGATTCCGGGACAACTTCACCTACAAGCGTCAATGGACGGAAGAACTGGAGAAGTGGTTGCGTGAAGGGCTCGTATTCCCGGTCTCTGAACCTACCACAAAGAAATAAAAGCAATTATGAATAAAAAGTATTTTTTACTCACTTGCCTCGCAGCTTTTCCCTTTGCCCTGACTGCTCAGGAGAACAATCGCTACGAAGAGATTACCAACCCCAAGCTGACAAGCATCAACCGGGAGCCTGCCCGCAGCACGTTCACCTCCTACGTCACGGAGGCTGATGCCGTCATCAATGACCGCAAGAACGGAACCTTCCGCTTGTCCCTTAACGGGAAATGGAAATTCCATTATGTGGAAACCTTCGCCGACCGCCCCACGGACTTCATGATGGACCGTGTGGACGCCAGCCGCTGGCCGGACATCAATGTACCCGGAAACTGGGAGTTGCAAGGATTCGGCACGCCCATCTACGTGAACCATCCCTATGAGTTCTGTTCTTCGGGCTATCCTCCTTATTGGGACAAGCCCAATCCTCCATACGTTCCCCAAGAATGGAATCCCACCGGCACCTACCGCCGCGAGTTCACTCTTCCGGGAGACTGGGACGATAAGGAAATTTTCCTGAGTGTCGACGGCGTACGCGGGGCAGCCTTCTACTACCTCAACGGCAAGTTTGTAGGCATGAGTAAAGATGCAAAGACTCCGGCGCGTTTCAACGTCAGCACCATTGCCAAGAAAGGGAAGAATGTCATTGCCATTCAGATACACCGCTTTTCCGATGCCAACTATCTGGAATGCCAGGACTTCTGGCGCATCAGTGGTATCGAACGGGACATTTACTTATATGCCCAGCCTCAAATCCATCTCACGGACTTCAAGGTGGAGTCTCCTTTGGATGAGAACTACCGGAACGGTATCCTCAAGGTAAAGGTGCAGTTTACCAATGAAAGCGGACAAAATTCCCCATTTGTCGTTGGTTACCGCCTGCTGGACAAGAACGACCAGCAGATAGCCCAGTCCTCTACTCAGGTCAGCGGTGACCAAACGGAAGTGGAATTCACCAAGAAGACCATCCAGGACCCCCTACAATGGACAGCCGAAACGCCCAACCTCTATACCCTCGTCGTCAGCTTGAAGCGCCCGAACGGAGATGTGATTGAAGCGACAAGCTGCAAAGTAGGTTTCCGTACAGTGGAAATCAAGGACAAGCAACTGTTGGTAAACGGACAACCTATCCTCGTGAAAGGCGTGAACTATCACGAACACAACGAGAATACCGGTCACTATGTCTCCGAAGAACTGATGAAGAAAGATTTCGAGCTTTGGAAGAGATACAATGTCAATACCGTACGCACTTGCCACTATCCCCAGCAGGAACGTTTCTACGAACTCTGCGATGAATATGGTATCTACGTCATCGACGAAGCCAATATCGAAAGTCACGGCATGGGTTACGACTTGCGGGTAGGCGGTACGCTGGGAAACAATCCGCTCTTCATGAATGCCCATCTCGACCGCACCATGAATATGTACGAGCGGGACAAGAACCATCCGTCAGTCATCATCTGGTCGCTGGGCAACGAAGCCGGGAACGGATTGAATTTCTACGTCACTTACAACACCTTGAAGACACTCGACAGCCGTCCCATCCAGTATGAACGTGCACTGTTGGAATGGAATACGGACATCTACTGCCCGATGTATGCTCCCCCTTCCTATCTGGAGAAGTATGCCCGGAACAAGGAGATGACGCGTCCCCTCATTCTTTGCGAGTATGCCCATGCCATGGGCAACAGTCTCGGCAACTTCCAGGACTACTGGGATATCATCGAAAAATATCCCATCCTCCAGGGCGGCTGTATCTGGGACTGGGTAGACCAAGGCTTTGCCGCCAAGACAGACGACGGCCGTAAATACTGGACCTATGGCGGCGATTATGGCGAGAACGGCACTCCCTCCGACGGCAATTTCTGCATCAACGGCGTGGTATACCCCGACCGCAGTGTCAAACCGCAGACGGAAGAGATGGGGAAGGTCTACCAGAACATCAAGTTCCTCGACTTCGACAAGCAAACTTCCACCGTGAAAATCCGCAATGATTTCTCTTTCACCAATCTCGACAAGTACGACTTCTACTACATCATCCGCGACCACGGAAAGGAAGTCTACCGTGGCAAGATTGAAAATATCCATGCTGCACCGGGCAAGACGGTAACCACCGGCTTTCTGAACGGCATCCCCAAAGAGAAACAGACAACGGGAGATGTACGCATCGAGTTCTATGCAGCCATCAAGACGGCAGAACCTTTCCTCCCGGCCGGCACGGTCATTGCACGCGAACAGACCTACGTCCATACCTTCTACAAGAAAGAGGCTACGGCACAGAAGCCCGCCACTTCTAAGGAAGAAGGAAATTTGGTGGCGTTCTTCGGTCCCGACTTCAAAGCCACCTTCGACAAGCAAAGCGGCCTACTCACCTCCTATTTGTACAAGAAGCACGAGTACATACTGAACGGTCAGGGTCCCCACCCATTCTTCTGGCGTGCACCGACGGACAATGATTATGGAGCCAACCTCCCCGTCCGCCTCAAAGCCTGGAAAGAGGCAAGCTATCAAGAACCAAAAGCCGAAAGTTTCCAAGTGACTCCGGGCAGCAATGCCACGACAATAAAGGTGACCTACCGTTTTCCGCAGACAGACGCCCGTTGGGACATCACCTATAAGATATATGCCAGCGGAGTCATCAAGGTAGACAACCGGTTCATGGCCGAAGGAGACCAAGCCCCGATGATACCGCGTGTAGGCCTGCGGATGCAGCTGCCGGAAAGCTTTACAGACTTGACCTACTACGGTCGCGGTCCGAAAGAGAATTACCGAGACCGCCGTACCTCCCAGTTCATCGGAGAGTACGCCATCCCGGTCAAGGATATGTACGAGCCGTATGTCCGCCCACAGGAGAACAACCATCGCACGGATATCTATTGGTGCGCTCTTACCGATAAGACGCAACGTGGTTTGCTGCTCATCGCCGACCGCACCTTTGAGCTGAACGCCTCCAACTATCCCCTGGAAAGCATGGATAGCGGCGATACGATTGACAACGGTGCCCCGCGTACCGAAAAGACCAATCACCGCCACCTCACCGACCCTCTGCCGGAAAAGATGGTCGATTTGTTCATTGACTACCGCATGATGGGTGTCGGTGGAGACGACAGTTGGGGCGCAACCGCCCATGAACCCTATCTGATCCGTCCGGGCAAGGAGAATGCCATCGAATACGGTTTTACCCTTGTTCCGTTCGATAAAAAGGAAGATTATAAATATTTAATCCGGCAATATTGAATTTAATCCCTCCGGATTAAGCTTTTATAAAAAGGATGTAGTAAATTTGCTGCATCCTTTTTACGTTCAAGAACAATAATAATCAAAAGAAAGAAAAATGAAAACAATGACTAAATTTATGTTCAGCGCCCTCTGCGCCGCAGCCATGGTAACTTCCGTTTCTGCCCAGGGAGGGAAAGATATGTTGAGCAATGGAATAAAGTATCTGGATGTGCCATACGTAGCCCATACGCTGGAAGCAGATGGTCCCGAAGAACTCGTCATCAACTGCGATGAAGTAGACTGTACCACGCTGGTGGAATATGTACTGGCAGAGACGCTTACCCCCAAATTGGCCGACGGAGACATCTCGGAAAGCGCTTTCGCCGATAACCTGCAAAAAATCCGTTACCGTGACGGTAAAATCGACGGGTACACTTCCCGCCTGCATTATATTGCCGACTGGATAAACAATGGCGTACGCAACGGCTTCCTTCAGGATGTAACGGGCGCCATGAGTCCCGACACCGAACGGTTGTCCATCTCCTACATGTCTTCCCACCCCCAACTCTACAAGCAGCTGGCAAATTCTCCGGAAAACGTAGCCAAAATGAAAAAGATTGAACAATCCTTGTCCGGCAAGGAAATTCACTATCTTCCCAAAGCCAAACTTCCCGCCGATGGTCTCCCGTGGATTAAAGACGGCGATATCATAGCCATCACCACCAACACTCCGGGGCTGGATGTAGCCCACATGGGAATCGCTTTCTATGCGGATAGCAAACTCCTGCTGGTACACGCTTCCTCTACCGACAAGAAAGTGGTCGTCTCCAAAGTCCCCTTGTCCCAAATGCTGAAAGACAATAATAAGTGGACGGGAATACGGGTACTGAGGATGAAGAAATAAAATGAAATACTATATATGGAAAAGGCGATGAAGATTTGATTCTCCATCGCCTTTTCCGTATATAGGATTGTTCGTTCCTATTCCTTTACGACAATATATTCATCAATATTCCGTGTTTCTTTACTGAAGTTCACACCTACTTTCACTAATTTCCTGCCATCCAAGGTATAAGGAATCAGATACCCCTTCTCATCTATTTGTTTCAGAGCTGCGTCGGCTGTACCGTCCAGTTTGAACTCAAAAACATAAATAGCGGTAGGGGTATGAACTACTGCATCCGCACGGCCGCGGCTGCTACGAACCTCGGACCGGATGAACTGTCCCAGCAAAGTAAACACTACATGAAAAATAACCTGATAATGACGTTCCGTATCATCACTCAACTCGTACGGAATACCGGAGAAGAATATCTTAAGACGCTCCATAAACGCCTCCACATCCCCACTCTTCAATTCACGCATGAATTTAGCGATGTGGAAACCAGTCTCATCATTGGATACATTGGTATAATAGGGTACCAGAAAATTCAGAAAGCCGTAACGTACCTCATCATTCGGAAAGCCTAAAGTGTATAGCTTCACATCATCATCATACCCTTTTATGGTCAAATAACCACTTTGATAAATCATCGGAAGAGGATTATTTGTTTCCGCACGATATTCAGAGAAAGCGGAAGCCAGCACTTCCACTCCATCTATCAATAGACGTATATCGTAATCACTCTGCTTCAGCAAGTCAACCAAGTAAGTAGGTGTGCCGGTCTGAAACCAATAGTACCCCATCTCTTCTGCATCAAAAGCATTCAATACACTGAACGGATTGAACATTCCTACACCTTCCGGATGAAAATGATAACCATCATATTGACGTTCCATCAAATCAATCACTTCTTGTAAGGATATCCCTCTTCGTTTAGCCAGTCTCTCAAGTTCCGGCAGAAAGGTTTTCACCAACTCCTCTTTGGTAATACCACACAAAGCAGCGTAAGGAGACTTCATGCTGATATCATTCAGCTGGTTCAAGTCACTGAACACACTTACTTGCGCAAACTTGGTCACTCCGGTCAGGAAAACAAAACGAAGATAACGGTCAGCGCTCTTCAAGACACCGTAGAACGCTTTCAATATTTTCCGATACTCATCCAGCAAGTTCTCATCCAAGACCGCTTGAAGCAATGGCTTGTCATACTCATCAATCAGCACAACAACCTGCTTTCCTGTCTGCATGCATGCCTGCTCTATCACGTAAGCAAAACGCTCTTCCGGACTACGGTCTTTCTTCTCCTGACCATAGAGCAGCTCCCATTTCTCCAGATACTGATTAAGCATAGCCGTCAGGTCAGCAGCAGCTTCATATTTCCGGGCATTCAAATCCAAGTGCAAAACCGGGTATTCTTCCCATTCCTTTTCCAGCTGTTCGATGGCCAAACCTTGAAACAGATCCTTGCGTCCTTGAAAGTAGGCTTCAAAGGTAGAAAGAAGCAGGCTCTTGCCAAAACGACGGGGACGGCTCAAGAAATAAGGAGTAGAAGTAGATGCTATTTGATAAATCATAGCCGTCTTATCTACATAAAGAAAATTCCCTTCACGTAGTTTATCAAAAGTCTGTATGCCTATCGGCAGTTTACGCATCTGTTCCATGTTATTATAACCTGATTGGTGTATCACAAAGGTACGATTTATATTTCAAAAAAAGACGAAAGGCGATGGAGATTTTAGTCTCCATCGCCTTTCATTATTCTACTAATCATCATTTCAGTATTACTCACGTCGACTAGTGCAATCCGAAATACTTCTTCATAAAGCAGATATAAAGAAAACAAAGCAAAAGAATTATACCTGCCAAATACCAATAACCGTAACCTAAACACATTATATATCCTACGATTATGATTGCCTGCACTGCCATGTAAATAGAAGAAACCATTACATGAGGAACTTTCAGTTCATTCGCCATTATCTGATACAGATGTTTGCGATGCGGCAAGCCGATATTCTCATGAAGCATCAGACGGTGGATGATAGTCAGAACACTGTCTACACCGTAAACGGATAAAAGGGCTATCCAACTGAAATCTTCCGTTTCAATGATGAGCCTGCCTATCAGGAAAAGAAGGATAAAAGCAATACTCACGGAACCCACATCACCGGCAAAGCACTTGGCTTTCTTACGAAAATTAAAGAAGCAGAAGACAAGAACAGAACAGATAACGGTATAGATAAAATCCGCTTCCACAAAAGTCACTACCTCTTTATTGATATAGGCCAACGCAGCAAGAATAACCAGAGAATAACCACCGGTTATACCGTTAATGCCATCCATAAAGTTGTAGGCATTGATGATGCCCGTACAGACTATCAAGGCAATGACTATCCACCACCAAGACAAGGAAAACAGCCCCCACTGATAAAACATCAAGGTCATGGCAGAGAAATGGAAAAGCAGTCTTGTCATTTGTCCGGTGGATTTTATATCATCCACAAAACTGATGAACGTCACCAAAGTCAATGCCAGCATAAACCAAAAGTAGTCAAAACCACTCGCCAGAAAATAAGCCAATGCACCGAAGTAGAAGATAATTCCCCCACCGCGTAAAGTCACTTTAGTATGAGAACTCCGCTCATTAGGTTTGTCGATGATATTGCACTTATCTGCTATCTTAAAATAAAAAAGTTCTGCCAGAAATAGCAGAACCAAGACTGTCAAATAATACATCTTAAGTAAGAAATTAGGACCTATTCATATTATTAGCATCCGTCATGCAGAGCATAGCGAAGCATCTACTCTCTTTATGGACATACAACAAACACAGTATATAATAGTTAAACATGAGTAACAAACGACTTTATCGTTTTCACGATTCCCTCTTCCGCCTTCACCGGCATTTTGTCAATGCCAAGGGCAGCCTTTATCTTCGCATTACTCACCACATAATTCTCCGTCAACTTCTGCAAGCGTTCCGTATTCAAAGGCAGATGAAGCAAAGTTCCAAGGCGGGCACAAAACTCCATCATCCGCTTATTCATCCTCCAGATATGCGGCTTGCGCCCCAAAGCTACACACATCAAAGATATCAGCTCATTTGTGGACAAGGCTTCATCATCCCCCATATGATAAATACCACTCGCCGCGTTTTTCACCAACAATCCTTCCACCACATAGCAAAGATTGTCAATCGAAGTAAATGAGCGTCTGTTCTCAAAACTTCCCAACGGCCAGGGAATACCTTTCTTCACTACATTGTAAAGCAGATTCAAGTTTCCCTTATTGCCGGGACCATGAATCATGCAGGGACGCAAGATATACACCTGCTTACCATCAGCCACCTTCAATTCTTCCCTTCTTTTTAGTTCCAAGAAAATGTATTCTTCTGCCCTTATCTTACTTTCTCCATAAGGCCCTACCGGAGCCGGTATTACGTCCTCCGTCAGTATGTCTCCAGATACACTATCAGCAGCAGCTTTCACCGAACTGAAGAATACAAACTTCTTTGCAGACGATTCCAGAAAGAAATCAAATATCTTCTGAGTCAATCCAGTATTGATATCAAAATATACCTGAGCGGCAGACTGATTCTTCGTATCATGCGCCTTGCCTGCCAGATGAATAATGGCATCAAATTTAGGAAGATTCTGCATTGGGAAAGAAATAGTTTCAATATCCTTCCAAGAAAAAGTCTTTGTCACACCCTCCTTTTCGGGAGTAATGATATCCAACCCATAAAGGGTATGGCTTTCCTTCAAAGCCACAACAAGATTGGAACCCACAAAACCGTGGATTCCGGTAATAAGTATATTCATGAAAATATTCTATAAAAGATATTAACCGAGAACATGGCTGTTAGTGATACACTTGAAAAAGTAAACCTTTTCAATATTTTTTTCAAAAGAAATGCCACATGCATTAGGATTGAGTTGAATATAGTACATATCCTCACCATATCGCTCAAAAAAGCAGGAGCTATCTTTCTCAATTTAGAATGAATATCTTGTTGTATATCAGCTATAGATATAGCCAAATGATAAATCCCTAACTACCCTTTTCTACAAGCACCTTAATCAGCCCATATAAATCGTCTCAACTTCAGATGCAAAATTAAGAACTCTTAATCTTTAACCAATACAGCCAAACTTCCTCCAATATCTTAATAAAGATTTGAGAAATACAAGAGCATACTTCAGTGAGTATCTTGCAGAACGTGTTCCTTCGTACTCTATTTCAGCCATCGGATAATAAATTACCTTATAACCTCCCAACCACATTCTCTTGCATAAGTCCATATCTTCACAGTAAAGGAAATAACCATCATCCAGACCTTTTGCAAAGGTATACGATGCACGAGACATCATCATAAATGCTCCACAGACCCAATCCATATTCACCGGATTATCATACTTCTTTAATTTTTTTTGCCCAATAACTCTAACCAAATGTCTAACCAAGAAACGCCATGGTGTAATAAAATGACGATAGCTATCTTGTATGTCACCCAATGTATTTCTAATCATAGGAGCTATCAGTCCAATTTTTTCATGGGCTGCGAAATATTCAACCATCTCTCCAATCCCTGACTTCAATCTTACATCAGGATTCATAATCACCAAAATATCTCCGGTAGCCACTTTTAATCCTTGGTTCATTGCATAAGCAAAGCCACCATTTTCAGCATTAAAAATCCATTTACATAGAGAATGTACAGCAAGTAATTGTTTCCGCTTTTCGGAATTATACAATGAATTAGAGGATACTATTATCTCAAATTGATAAGATGTCTTTTCCATATTCTCTTGTATGGATGAAGAACAAGCCAAAATATCCTCCACTGAATGGTATTCAACAATGACAAAAGAAAGTTTCATAACATTTATTTTCTTCAAAAAGGGGAAAACTTCATTATACAAAAAAACTACAGTATCTTTCGTTTGAGTGAAAAAATCAAACGATTAAATAAAAAAGATAGCTGGATAGAAAAAGGGGGGGAATCATTCTAAAGTACACACACTAAGCCCCAATTATCAACTGTAATAGGATAGTAAAACTCTCTATGATAAAGCACTACTAAAAAACATCGAGATACTCTTTTCGAAATCTACCTACTGCTTTCTTTTATTTCTCCCAGATATGTAAATGCTTTTAATATGCATTGATAATATAAAGCTTTCACAGTTCTCATTTAACAACTTGATATTTATCATACACATTTTCTGTCATTTTAGCAGTGATTTCCCATGAGAATTTTTTTGCTTGCTTAGAGCATCTTTCAGCTAATACCAATCTTGTATCTTCATTATATAACACTTCTTTAAGAGCATTGTATATACTATCAATATTATTGGGGTTTATCAATATTGCTGCTTGTCCAACCACTTCTGGTAATGAAGAGATATTACTTGTTACTGTAGGGATGTTGTACGTAATAGACTCCAAAACAGGAAGACCAAATCCCTCATAAATAGAAGGATAAATGAAAGCATACGCACCTGACAATATAATAAACTTTTCTTCAGTAGTAACAAAGCCTGTAAAAATCACACGATTGGCTATGTTAAGCTCTTGAACCTTAGTCAAAGTATCGTTATAAAACCAGCCTTTTTTGCCAACAATTACCAAGTCAATAGAACTGTCATTTTTTACTATTTTTTCAAAAGCAATCAATAAGTTGACTATATTTTTTCGTGGCTCCAGTGTTCCGATAAATAATAAATATTTTCTATGCAAGCCAAACTTCGCCTTTGTATTATTTATCGATTCAAGATCAAAAACTTTTGGTTGCTCACAAGCTAAGGGAATAACTTGAGTTTCAGATTTAATTGGCTTTATGTGTAGATTTAAATCATTTAATGTTGAGTTAGACACACATATAATTTCGTCTGCAAATCGACATGCAAACCGAATAAAAAATCTGAAATAATACCTCTTAAAGATTGTATGCGCTTTTGGATATATAAAGAAGGTTAAATCATGAATGGTAACAACTTTCTTAGCCCTCAATGGAATTAAAGGAAAACTGTAATGCAAACTAT
>OLXE01000065.1_pt1 | contig 74484 bp, 59 predicted proteins | sample 1644571 | NCBI WGS metagenome assembly OLXE01 (sample SAMEA103958161, study PRJEB25191) | human gut metagenome | biome: human-associated habitat [ENVO:00009003]; feature: intestine environment [ENVO:2100002]; material: feces | place: Germany | collected 2013/2015
TTTTACCAGATAAAGAGCTTTGTCAGCATCCTTGAAGATGAATCTGCTCGATTTTTTGCGGTCAGTAAAAGCAACTCCAACGCTGATAGAAACAGGGGAAAGACCGGGGTCTTTCTTGGGGAGTTCATCGTTGATAAAACTGTTGCCATCAATAATATCGTCGAGGAAATACGCAAATTTGCGATAAATAAGAGGAATTGAACTATAAAAAACAATGTCCTCTGCTGCTTGCGGCGGGAATGTCTGCCGCCATATTTTTGACCGGATGCCAGAAAAAGGTCAAAAGGCATCCTTTGTATCTCGTGTCGGCATGACGGTGCTTACCGTTGTACTGATTGTTTTGTTCTTCTTTATCATGATGCTGGTCAGCCGCATTCAGGGTACGGCCCGCGTAGTCAACTATGCGGGCTTAGTGCGCGGCGAAACCCAGCGCATCATCAAACTGGAAGGTGCAGGTCTGCCGCAGGACGGCATGATTGAGGATGTTGCCTCCTTTGCCGCTTTCGCTGCGCGATTGAACAGATCGCGGTTTCGGCCAACGAGAATCTTTCGGTCAATAATGATATCAGCGTTTCGCTGTCCATCACGTTCTATGAAAAGCAGATCGAAAAATAAGCTGCCGCCAAACGCTTGACAAAAGCGGCAACATATGCTAATTTAGTAAACAGTTAAATGCAAGGACGGGAACGAGTAACCGTTTTGCTGTATGCGAAAGAGAGGCCCCGGTTGGTGTAAGGGGCTGGCAGGCAAAGCGGTGAATACATCCCTGAGCAGCAGGCTGAACGCCTTTGATTAAAGGCTGCTAGGCTGGGCCGTGTGCGCACGTTACAGCGCTTGGGGTGTACGCAGCCCTTTGTCTGCCGCACCCGCGAAGGCCCGCCGCCGTGAGGGACGGGCAAACAGAGGTGGTACCGCGAACTTTCGCCCTCTGCCAAATTCACATTTGGCAGGGGCTTTTATTTTTGCCCTTGCCGCAACAAACGGAGGTAAAACTCATGACGATTTATGACGAACTGAAGGCCCGCGGCCTGATTGCCCAGGTCACCGACGAGGAGGAGATCAAGGAGGTCATCAACAACGGCAAGGCCACGTTCTACATTGGCTTTGACTGCACGGCGGACAGCCTGACTGCCGGTCACTTTATGGCCCTGACCCTGATGAAGCGCCTGCAGCAGGCCGGCAACCGCCCCATTGCCCTGATTGGCGGCGGCACGACAATGATCGGTGACCCGTCTGGCCGTACCGATATGCGCAAGATGCTGACCAAGGAGGACATCGACCACAACGCCGAGTGCTTCAAGCGTCAGATGGAGCGCTTTATTGAGTTCGGCGAGGGCAAGGCCCTGATGCTGAACAACGCCGACTGGCTGCTGGACCTGAACTACATTGAGCTGCTGCGCGAGGTCGGCCCCTGCTTCAGCGTGAACAACATGCTGCGCGCCGAGTGCTACAAGCAGCGCATGGAGAAGGGCCTGTCCTTCCTCGAATTCAACTACATGATCATGCAGAGCTACGACTTCTACCATCTGTTCCAGAATTACGGCTGCAATATGGAGTTCGGCGGCGACGACCAGTGGAGCAACATGCTGGGCGGCACCGAGCTGATCCGCCGCAAGCTGGGCAAGGATGCCTACGCCATGACCATCACGCTGCTGACCGACTCCCAGGGCAAGAAGATGGGCAAGACCGCGGGCAACGCCGTCTGGCTTGACCCCAACAAGACGAGCCCGTTCGAGTTCTACCAGTACTGGCGCAACGTCGGCGACGCGGATGTGCTCAAGTGCATCCGTATGCTGACCTTCCTGCCGCTGGAGCAGATCGACGAGATGGACCACTGGGAGGGCGAGCAGCTGAACAAGGCCAAGGAGATTCTGGCCTACGAGCTGACGAAGATGGTCCACGGCGAGGAGGAGGCCGAGAAGGCGCAGGCCACTGCCCGCGGCCTGTTCAGCGGTGCCGCCGACCACGAGAATATGCCCAGCACGAAGCTGGACGCCGAGCTTGTCAAGGACGGTGGTGTCGGCCTGCTGGCCGCCATGGTCGCCGCGGGTCTGTGCGGCTCCAACCGTGAAGCCCGCCAGCTTGTCCAGCAGGGCGGCGTCCTCGTCGACGGCGAGAAGGTCACCGACCCGAAGGCTGTTCTGACCGTTGACGCGCTGAATAAAGGCGTCGTCATCAAGAAGGGCAAGAAGGTTTACCACAAGGTTACGCTGTAAAGCAGGGCTGCTTTACAGTAATCTCAACCCATAAATACAAGGCCGCAATCCTCCCGCCCGCACCACAAACGGTGTTGGACAGGGGGATTTTTGTATGGTATACTGGAACAAATCGGAATTTGTCAAATTTCTTAAATAGTCTCATTGCATAAGAATGACAAACAGACTATTCTTAAAGTAGGAGGTGGTAGAAATGGCAAACGAAGATAAAAAGGATTTTAATGCTATGTTGCATGATAAAAAGGATATGCCTAAAATTCAAATTATTACAGACCAAAAAAGCATTGAAAAATATGGTGGAAGTAAAATGTATTTTGCCCCGCCAATCGACTATGATAAGGTAATGAAAAAAATTCCTTATGGTAAAGTGATTACTGTTGGGAAAATACGAGAATACTTTGCGGAGTTGAATGGTGCAGATTTTACAGAACCGATTACAGCAGGAGTTTTTGTTTCTATTGTGGCATGGGCGGGTTATCAGCGTTCCGAAGATGAAACGCCTTATTGGAGGACTTTAAAAGCGAACGGAGAACTGAATGCTAAGTATCCAAATGGTATTGAAGCACAGAAAGAAAAATTAGAAGCAGAGGGACACACTATTATTCAAAAAGGGCGTAAAAATATACGGTACTATGTAAAAGACTATGAAAATTCTCTCTTTGTTTTGAAATAGGTAACTTCCAGTTTGTGCGTCAGGGCGTCGAGAACGCCGCCCCGACGGATTGCAACCCACAAAAAGGTGCAGCCTTGCAAAAGGGCTGCACCTTTTTTGTGATGCCTATTTTCCTCAGCACTGGCGCATCAAACGGACGTAAAATTTCACGGCGCGTCCTACGGTTTCGACGCGGATACGCTCGTTGTTGCCGTGCGGGGTGCCGCACTCCTCAGCGGTCAGGTCGGTTATTAAAATTGCACCTTTCCGGCTGCAAATGTTTTTATACTGCGCATACTTGCCCCCGGGCGTGTTTTGGGCTATAATAAAGGGAGTATCGACTTTCAGGAGGCATCCATGCCCAAAGAGAAACTCAAAACCATCTACGTCTGCACCCAATGCGGCGAGACCAGCCCCCGCTGGCTGGGGCGCTGCCCGTCCTGCGGCGCGTGGAATACCATGACCGAGGATGTCGTAGCCGAGCCTGCCAAAGCGTCCTCCGGCAAGGCCGCCGCTGCGCCGCGTGTAACGGGGCAGACAAGCCTTGTGCCGCAGAAGCTGAAAAGCATCAGCACCACCGAGGAAAAAAGCCGCATCGTGACCGGCATCAGCGAACTGGACCGGGTCCTGGGCGGCGGTATCGTCATCGGCAGTGTAACGCTGATTGGCGGTGAGCCGGGCATCGGCAAGTCCACGATTTTGCTGCAGCTCTGCGGCGAGGTCAGCAAAACAAAAAATGTGCTCTACGTAACGGGCGAGGAATCGGTGCGGCAGATCAAGCTGCGTGCCGTCCGCCTGAACGTACCCGAGGACAATATCTCCCTCGTTGCCGAGAGCGACGTGGACGAGATCTGCGGTCTGATCGAATCGATGAAACCCGATTTGGTCGTTATCGATTCGATCCAGACGATGCGCTGCACGGATATTTCGTCGTCGTCCGGCACGGTCAGTCAGGTCAAGGAGAGCTCGGCGCGCTTTTTAAATGTAGCAAAAACGCTGGAGATTCCAACCTTCATCGTCGGCCATGTCAACAAGGACGGCGCGATTGCCGGCCCCAAGGTCATGGAGCATATTGTGGATACCGTGCTTTACTTTGAGGGCGACAAGACCTTGCCGTACCGCGTGCTGCGGGCCGTCAAGAACCGCTACGGCTCCACGAATGAGATCGGTATGTTCGATATGACAGGCCGCGGCCTTGCGCAGATCGAGAACCCGTCACAGGTCATGCTGGAGGGGCGGCCCATCGGCATCAGCGGCACCTGCGTGGCCTGCGTCATGGAAGGCACGCGCCCGGTGCTGAGCGAAATTCAGGCGCTGGCGACGAAAACAAGCTTTCCCAGCCCGCGGCGCACGGCGAGCGGCTTTGACTACAACCGCATGTACCTGCTTTTGGCCGTGCTGGAAAAGCGCGCCGGATACGCCTTTTACAATCAGGACGTCTACATCAACATCATCGGCGGCCTGAAGCTGGACGAGACTGCCTGCGACCTGCCGGTCTGCATCGCGCTGGCGTCCAGCCTGCTTGACCTGCCGGTAGACGAAAAGACCATCGCCATCGGCGAGGTCGGCCTCGGCGGCGAGGTGCGCAGCGTGACCCATCTGGAAACGCGCCTGCGCGAGGCACAGCGCGTCGGCTTCGACACCGCCATTGTGCCCCAGCACAACCTGAAAATGATTGACCCTTCGCAATTTCCCGGCTTGAAGCTCGTGGGCGTGTCCTACCTGCGGGAAGCCATCAACGCAATAAAATTAAAGTGAGGAATGGACCCATGCCCGAACAGAACGAAAAGAATCTCCCCAAAGCACCCGCCTTCAATCCGAAGGTCAAGGAGACCATTGCGGCCTTCAAGGAGAACAACAACCCCAAAAATCTCAATGACATCCTGAACGAGCTGGTACGCTCGCCGCTGCTGGCCCCCGCCGTGTTTGACCTGCAGGGCCAGCCGGCCCCCAAGCCGGAGGCCGATGGCCGCGTGCAGCTGCCCAAGGAGACCAAGATCAGCCTGGTAATGGTCACCAGCCCCGAGGGCAAGCGCTACTACCTGGGCTTCAGCGATTGGGACGCTGTGCACGAGTGGCAGAAGGCACAGCCCAAAGCCGCACAGCAGATCATCCTGCTGCGCTTTGATGACTACGCCAACATGATCGCGAAAAACGCCGAGGCCAGCGGTCTGGTCATCAACCCCGGCGACAATAGTCTGCGCCTGGAACGCCCGCTGATCGAGTCCGTCAAAAAGACGAAGGACGAGGTTTCCCAGAAGATTGCAGCGCAGCTGGCCGAGCAGCAGGCCCGCCGCATCCATCCCGGCGACAAGGTCACGCTGGTCGAGCCCAGCATTCTGCCCGACGCCATGATCGACCCGGTCTGCGCGGTGCTGGCCGACGCCCCCGGTGTGGGCTCTGCCTATCTGTCCGTTATGATCGTAAACGGTGACGCCCGCAGCTATCTGCTGGTGCTGGACGGCCCCAAGGACGAGAAGCTGTTTGCCTCCGTAGCACAGGCCGCCCGCCCGTACCTGCTCAGCCGTGAGAAGAAGATGGATCTGAACATCACGACCTCGATTTCTCCGCTGGGCCAGCAGGGTATGCAGGGCAGCGAGCCGTTCTACCGCAAGGGCATTGGCCGCGTGATTGAGGAGGATGACGACGAATGAGCGTAAAGCGTCTGCTGGACTGCACCCCCAGCGATCTGGCCCGGTACACCAAGGCGGAGCTGCTGGACGCGATTGCGGGCAGTGAGGGCCGCGTACTGGCGTGCGAGACCATCGGCCTGACGCCTCCGCTGCTGGTGGACGTGACGAATGCGGAGTATGCGGCCTCCCTGAGTGCTGACATTCTGCTGCTTAATATGTTTGACGTGCAGCACCCTGTCGTCAACGCACTGCCAAAAGTTCCCGAAGTCGAGACCGTGCGGGAACTCAAGCGTCTGACCGGGCGCGTCGTGGGCATCAATCTGGAGCCCTGCGACCTGCAGGCCGCCAAAAGCAACGATGGAACGCTCTGGAAAATGAGCGGCGGACGCTTGGCCACCGTAGAAAATGCACGCAGGGCCGCCGAAATGGGCGTTGATCTGATCGTTCTGACCGGCAACCCCGGCAACGGCGTCAGCAATGAATTGATCGTAGAAGCGCTGAAAGCGATTTCTGCCGCCGTCGGCGACCGCGTGCTGCTGGCCGCCGGCAAGATGCATGCATCCGGCGTAGCAGGGGAGGGCGGGGAGAAAATCATGACCCCCGCCGACGCCGAGGCATTCATGGCAGCCGGTGCGGATATTATTCTGCTGCCGGCACCCGGCACTGTACCGGGCATCACACAGGAGTACGCGCACAGGCTGATTGAGGTCGTGCACAGCCGCGGCAAGCTGGCACTGACGGCTATCGGCACCTCGCAGGAGGGCGCGGACGTGGCGACCATCCGCCAGATCGCGCTGATGTGCAAGATGGCCGGTGCCGACATCCACCACATCGGTGATACCGGCGTGCCCGGCATGGCCTTGCCGCAGAACATCATGGCATACTCCATTGCCATCCGCGGCGAGCGCCACACCTACCACAAAATGGCACAGTCTGTCAACCGCTGATAATAGCAAACTGCCCGCAGGAATTTTGTGTTCCTGCGGGCAGTTTTTTATTGCAGATTGCGGTAATACTCGGACTGGCCGTCGTAGAGCGTCTTTTCCTGCAATTTATCGATCATATTCAGCCTGACCTTTATCATGGCAATCGCAGCCTCGTTTTGCGCGGCGTTCCAATCCTGTTTCAGCAGCAAAAGGCCGCGGTAATAGTCCTCGGTGCGCTTCATGCATTCGCGCAGCAGGTCGATTTCATCGGGCGTCAGAGCCAGACTGATTTTTTGCTCGTCTGCAGCAGCAGGCTCGGGCGGCTTTTTCTTCGCAAACAATGCCATGGGATTCACACTCACTTTTTCTTAGTAAAGAGCTTTACGGCAAACACAATAACAGCAATCGGAAGCACAATTTGAATGATAAGCGCAATCAGCACCGACAGCAGCGAGGTCGTAAGCACCAGTGTACCGATGAGCATACCGCTGACGATACGCCACAGCCACGCAAAGACCATCAGCGCAATGATGGCCAGCAGAACCTTGATGATGGTGTCCTTGTTCATGATTTCAACTCCTTTTTATTCATCATACCAGATTTTTCAGGAATTGCAAGCTTGGCGTAGGTTTCATTCGGAGGGGCTGACATTTTCAGACCTCTTTACTTTATCAAGAGCAAAGCGCCGTCCGGCGACCCGGCTTTTTGTGGCTTCCGTTATCGGTTTTTCCGTTCAGTTCCGAGCTCCGATTCCGGTTTTTTCGCACCCTCCCTGCTTTAATGTCCTCTCTGTATTTCGCTAAATTTGCATTTAGCGAAATATTATCACTCGCTAAAATCCTGCCGCAGACGCCCTCTCCCACAGCGAAAAGTGGCATTTGCATGATTATGCACGCATATACAGATTATCAACGCTTTGTAATATGAGTAGCTCTTTGTGTTTCTTATAAGTTGGTGAAATTGACGAGGTGTTGCCTGCTGTGCTACAATAAAAAAGCAGAAGCATCGTTTCCGCGTGCTTCTGCAAATCAATATGTTAAGTTGAGGGCTTCCATGAGCAGTTATATTGATGTGGTCCACCCGGAGCGCCATGCGCCGTACCTGGATATTCCTGATGATGTGGTTGACTACCTACATTACCTCGATTTTGTAAAGCTGCGCTCCCCGCGCACCGTCAACGGGTACTATCTGGACCTGCGTGGCTTCTTCCGCTATATGATGCAGCGCTGGCAGCGCGTGGCCGACGATACGCCGCCCGAGGAAATTGATCTGACCGGCATTACCACCGCCGACATCCGAACGATCACCAAGCACGATATTTTTGATTTTCTTGACCATGCGCGCAGTGCTGACAACGGTCCCAAGGCCCGCGCACGGAAGCTGAGCGCCCTGAAGGGCTTTTTCAACTACATGTGCACGCAAGTCAATCGGCTGCCCGCGAACCCCACGGAAAACATCAGCCTCGGCTCGCCGGCCAGGGCTCTGCCCAAATATCTGACCCGGGACGAGGCTGTCACTTTGTTAAGTAATATACAAAGTGATTTTTACGAGCGCGATTACTGCATATTGACGTTATTTTTGAACTGCGGCATGCGGTTAGCCGAGCTTGTCACGATTGACATGGGTGATTTTCGCGATGACACGATCCGCATTGTCGGCAAGGGCAGCAAGGAGCGACTTGTTTATTTGAATGACGCCTGTCTGGATGCGCTGCAACGCTATAAAAAGGTGCGCACTTCCCTGCCGAACCTTGTGGACAGGGACGCTCTGTTCGTCTCCAAGCGCACCGGCAAGCGGCTGTCTGCGCGGCGGATCGAGCAAATCGTCGCGCGCTGCCTGCAAAGCGCCGGCCTGAGCGGACGCGGTTTTTCCCCGCACAAGCTGCGCCACACCGCCGCCACGCTTATGTATCAGGGTGGCGTCGATATGCTGGCCTTGAAGGAGATTTTGGGACACGAGAACGTCTCCACGACCCAGATTTACACCCACATCAACCGTGAACAGCTGAAAAAGGCTGTAGCCGCCTCCCCGCTGGCCACCCAGAAATACGTGGAGCAAAAGCCGTCAGCGCCCGACGCCCCCGATCCTAATGACGGCGAGTACAGCCCCGACGGCAGCGAAAGCCGCTGACAGCGCCAGCGCCGCGGCAAAACGGACCGCCAGCCGCCGCGCTGTGCCCGGTGTCTCCCGCGTAGCACGCCCGCGCACCGCGCGGAAAAGTTCCATCGCCAGCCGCACTGCCCAGCCTGCCAACCACAGGCAGAGAAGCAGCGTACCCACATCAGAAAGCAGCGTGTCCAGCCGATAGCGCAGCAGAGCCGACGCACCGCTTTGCGCTGCGACTGACGCCGCGCAATAGCCTAGGAACAGCCCGCGCGCCGCAAACAGCAGCGCCAGCAAACCGACACCCCACACGCAAAAGCCGCACAGCAGCACCAGTATCAACTGCAAAAGGCTCACCGCAAGCTGCGCCCCGAAGGCTGCCGCAAGGCTCGTACCTTCGGGGCGGCTTGTGTAGTAGGCCGCCAGCTGCTGCCCCAGAGGCGTTGTCCCGCTGCGTCCCAGCCAGATGCCCGGCAGGTAACCCGCCAGAAATATCACGCCAAATGCCAGCGCCGCCCCGCTTTCCGTCCGCGGCGTATGTTCCCGGTGCGGGCGCTCTACCGCAGGCCGCAGCATCGGCAGCCTCGGGCGGCGCAGCGCCGTCTGTGCCGCCCGCATCAGCGGCCCGCCCGCAGGGCCGTCAGTGCACCGCCCAACAGCCCCCCTAGCAGCAGTGCCAGCGGCAGCATGGCGTTGCTTCCCTGCCAATCCAGTCTGCCGTTTGCCAGCAGCGTTGCTGCCAGCAGACAGACCGCGTAAAATGCCCCGCAGCCCAGCCCGCACAGCAGCAGCCTTTTCCGCAGTCTGCGGGCCAGCACGGCAGCGGACACAGCTGCCCCCACTGCCGCCGCCATACAGGCCATAGGCCGCACTGCGGACAATGGCAGCCCTGTATGCGTCAGCAGAAACGCCGCCAGCGCCAGCAGCAATATGCACACGCCCACACCGCAGCCAAAGGACAGCAGCAGCGCCGCCGCGGCCGGATTTTTAACACCGGTTTTTGGTTTGCGCAGATTTTTAGCCATAACAAAACGCCCCCTTGCACAGTCAACACTATGCAAGGGGACGTGTGTTTTATGTCAATTACTTCTTGACGGGGGTGGACTTGCTGTCCTTACCGGTGTCCAGCTTCTCCACAGAGGAGATTGCGGAGCGGCGGAAGCGAATCTTCGTGCGGTCACTGCCGGTCTCGATGACGAGGGTGTCATCCTTGTCCGCAATAGCGCAGACGATGCCGACGATACCGCCGATGGTGGTGACTTTGTCGCCGATCTCGATGGAGCTGCGCATGGCAGCATCCTTCTTGTCCTGGCGCTTCTGCGGCAGGTAGATCAGGACGATCATGAACACAATGATAAGGATCATCGGCAGGAAGCTCAGCAGCATTTCAGCCGTGGTAGCCGTGCCGGTGGCGGCATTCAGAAACTGGATCATAGCAAGTATACTCCTTAAAAATAACGATTTCTTCTATTATATCGGATAAATGCGCATTGTGCAAGCGTTTTGCCGGAAAAATCAGATGCGGGTATCAAGTTTATGCACATAGGTGTCGTGGAACTGCTGGAAGGTGCCGTTGTCTAGCGCCTCGCGGATGCGCTCCATCAGGTGATTGTAGAAGTACAGGTTGTGCATGACAGCCAGGCGCATGCCCAGCAGCTCGTCTGCTTTCTGCAAATGGCGGATATACGCGCGGGAGAAATTGCGGCAGACCGGGCAGTCACAGTGCGGGTCGATGGGCGACTCGTCGCGCTCGTATTTCAGGTTCTTGATATTGATGATGCCGTCCCAGGTGAACAGATGCCCGTGGCGCGCGTTGCGGCTGGGCATGACGCAGTCGAACAGATCAACGCCGCGGTAGACGCCCTCAATGATGTTGCCCGGCGTGCCGACGCCCATCAGATAGCGGATTTTGTTTTTTGGCGCAAACGGCTCTACGGCAGAGATGATGTCATACATGACCTCGGCGGGCTCACCGACGGCCAGACCGCCGATGGCGTAGCCGTCCAGATCATACTCGGCGATTTGCTTCATGTGCTCAACGCGCAGGTCGGCGAACGTGCAGCCCTGGTTGATGCCGAAAAGCAGCTGGTCGGGATTGACGGCCTTTCCCTCATGCTTCAGGCGGTTCATCTCGTCCTTACAGCGCAGCAGCCAACGGGCCGTGCGGGCGCAGCTGTTCTTGGCGTACTCGTAGGTAGCCGGGTTTTCGACGCACTCGTCAAAGGCCATGGCAATCGTAGAGCCAAGGTTTGCCTGAATCTGCATGCTCTGCTCCGGTCCCATAAAGATACGATGGCCGTCGAGGTGGGAGTTGAAGGTCACGCCCTCCTCCGTAATATGGCGCAGCTTGGCCAGACTGAACACCTGAAAGCCGCCGCTGTCGGTCAGGATGGGGCCGTCCCACTTGGTAAACTTGTGCAGACCGCCCATCTCAGCCACGAGTTTGTCGCCCGGGCGCAGGTGCAGATGATAGGTGTTGCACAGCATGACCTGTGCGCGGATGTCCTTGAGGTCCAGCGCCGACAGACCGCCCTTGATGGCGGCAGCCGTGGCGACATTCTGGAATGCAGGGGTCTGGACCGTGCCGTGCACCGTGGTAAATTCGCCGCGGCGGGCAGCCCCTTCCTGTTTGATAAGGCGGTAAGGCATAGCTTTCTATCTCCGTTTTAAAAATATTTCATCGAAAAAGGCGGCGCAGGGGGCTTTTTCCCTGCACCGCCTAATAGATTATTATAAAAGAAAATCCGTGGTTCGTCAACTGTAAATCGGCAGGCTCGCCACCCCGCCGGAAAAATTATTTTACCCTATAGCGCAAAATGGTTTTGAGCCTGTTTTTTTCTGTGCGGGTGGCATTGCTCAGATAGATTTCCCGGTGGCCTTCCTCCGTGCGCGTCAGGCTGTGGGCGTGTACAAATTCGTCCATTTTCGCGAAAGAAACCGGCTCATCGTCATACGCGCCGACATGCAAAAGCTGCACACAGGTTTCGCCCGGCACGGTGCCGAAGCGGACTTCTTCCAAGAGCGGGTTTGGTTTTCGGTGTTTTGTACGTTCCAGCGCAGCGCACACGCCACCCTCTCCGACAAAATCCGGCTGGCGGATCACGAGAGTGTAGCGCAGCTTTTCCTTGATGAGCTCGCAGTTCTCAATTTTCTGCCAGACGCCCTCCAGTGGGTACACGGCAAAGTCATCATACTCGCCCTTTGCAGTCTTTTTGTAAGCCATTTTGACCGCATAGGCCACGGAATACAATGCCGATACGCGGTTTGAAAAATCCGTGTCATTCGGGTTTCCTTCACCGTTTATCATGATGCAGCTTTGTGTCGGAACCGTCACCAAGACCGGGGTTGTTTTTGCACCGTAAAGCTGCTTTTCCTGCTTTCTCCATTCGTATTTCATAAAAAGCGCCTCCTTACGCTTTTCAGAATACCGCAGAAAGCATGACACCCCCTGTCATGTTTTATATTTTTCTACCATGCGGGTCAGCTTTTCTTTCATGCTGCGCCGCAATTCGTCGGGCTCCAGGATTTCAACTGCGTCGCCGTAGGACAAAATGTAGCTATACAGCGTTCTTTCGGGCATATCGACGGTTACATACAGGCTTCCCTGCGCATCCTTCTCCACGGTATCGGTAAATTCGTCATAGACGCGGAAGGCAGCCGCCGGGGAGAATTTCAGCCTTACCGAGATCAGCCGCTCCTGCTGTATCGTCGGTTTTAGCTCCGGGACATCCGCCTTCCTGCGCAGGAAGGTCTCCGGCAGAAGCATCAAATCCTTGATGCGGGTCAGCTTGAAAAAGCGGTAGTCGTTTCGCAAAAGGCAGAAGCCGTACAAATACCAGTCCTTGCTCTTGAAAATCAGCTTGACCGGTTCCACCGTGCGGACAGTGCCGCCGCCTTCGCCCGCAAAATACGAAAAGCTGACCCTGCGGCAGTTGAAAACAGCCCTTTTGAGCTCGTCGAACAGCTCCGCACCCGCCGTATTTTTGTGCCAGTCGGAAAAATCGACCTCGATCCAATTTGCGCCTTGTACCCGGAAAAGCCCGCCCAATTTGGTAAGCAGTTCATCGGTCCGGCTGTCTTCCGCGGCGGCAAGGCCCTGCAGTGCCATCAAAATTTGCTCTTTTTCCTGCGGCGTCAGCAGCGATTTCTCCAGCACAAACTCCGGCAGGATAAAAATACCGCCGCCCTTTCCCTGCACAGTATAAATCGGTATCCCGGCAGCACTGATGGCATCCAGGTCGCGGTAAATCGTTCTTACCGATACTTCAAATTTTTCTGCCAGCTCGGGGGCCGTGGCTCTGCCCTTGTCCAACAGATGATACACGATTTTGAACAGTCTGCCCTGCTCCATACAGTGCCCCCTCGCATCACAACAAAAGCGCCGAAGATCTGCCCCGGCGCTTTCGCAAAAGATATTTTCTGTTACCGAATAAACATCGCATCACCAAAGCTGAAGAAGCGGTACTTTTCCTCAACGGCGACCTTGTAGGCGGCCATCGTCTTGTCGTAGCCGTAGAAGGCGGCAATCAGCATGATAAGAGTGCTCTCCGGCAGGTGGAAGTTCGTAATCAGGCCGTCGATGGCTTTCAGCTCAATGCCGGGATAGATGAAGATGCTGGTATTCCCGCTGCACGGCACGATCTTGCCGTACTTAGCCCAGACAGATTCCAGCGTGCGGCAGCTCGTTGTGCCCACGGCAATGACGCGGTGGCCCGCGGCGCGGGTCTCGTTGATGAGCTTCGCCGTCTCCTCGCTGACGGAGTACCACTCGCTGTGCATCTGGTGGTCCTCAATGGATTCCTCATTCACGGGACGGAAGGTGCCCAGGCCGACATGCAGCGTGACCTCGGCAATGTTGACGCCGCGGGAGCGGATCGTATCCATCAGCTGCGGGGTAAAGTGCAGGCCCGCGGTGGGCGCGGCGGCGCTGCCCAGTTCCTTGGCGTAGACGGTCTGGTACTGGCTCTGATCCTCGAGCTGCTTCGTGATGTAGGGCGGCAGCGGCATCTTGCCGAACTCGTCCAGCTTCTCGTACAGTGTCTCGGTGTCGTAGGTAAAGGTCACATACTTATTGCCGTCAGGCAGTGTCTCATCCACCACGGCGGTCAGGCTGCCGTCGCCGAACTCCACCTTCGTGCCCGGCTGCATCCGCTTGCCGGGGCGGGCCAGGCACTCCCAGGTATCGCCCTTGACCTGGCGGAGCAGCAGCAGCTCGCAGACAGCGCCTGTGGGCACCTTGGTGCCCATCAGGCGGGCAGGCAGGACCTTGGAGTTATTGACAACGAGCAGATCGCCCTTTTCAAGATAATGCGGCAGCTCATGGAATACCGAGTGCAGAATCTTATCATTTTTGCGGTCCAGCACCATCAAACGGGCGGCATCGCGTGGGTCGGCAGGCTCCTGCGCGATCAGCTCCTTCGGCAGGTCGTACCAGAAATCTTTTTTGAGCATTTTTGTATCATCCTTTTTTACTTTAAAGCGTTATTGTCTTGACATTCTTATGTGGGAATATTATAATGAATCCAAACACAGAGGCGCGAAGCGCATCAGTACCGGTTTTCATCATGCCCTGCCAGGGGCGAGAGCCGGGAAAGGGTTCTTCGCCGAAGAAAATGCGCGGCACGCATTTTCTGGGTCCGCAGCCGAACAGGTGCGGGACTGTCACGCTGTAAAACAGTGTGTTGCGCTGTGTTATATGCAATATGATATTATATTGCATTTTGTGCCGGTTTTCAAGCCGGTTTTTTTATTATCTGTGCAAATTTCCGTGGGAGCCGCATAGATATAAGGAAGGGTATCGCGAAAGGAAGGTCTTAGTCTGGATGAAACAGTACAATGTTGGTGTTATCGGTGCAACCGGTATGGTCGGCCAGCGCTTTATTACGCTGCTGGAAAATCATCCCTGGTTTAATCTGGTTGCCCTTGCGGCCAGCGCACGCAGCGCTGGCAAAACCTATGAGGAGGCCGTCGGTAGCCGCTGGTTGATGAAGACCCCCATGCCCGAGAGCGTTAAAAAGATGGTCGTGCTGGACGCCGCCAATGTGGAGGAGGTCGCCGCCAAGGTCGATTTTGTCTTTTGCGCCGTCAACATGAAGAAGGACGAGATCAAGGCACTGGAGGAGGCCTACGCCAAGGCCGAGTGCCCGGTCGTGTCCAACAACAGTGCGCACCGCTTTACCCCTGACGTGCCGATGGTCGTACCCGAGATCAACGCCGACCACATCGACATAATCCCTGCCCAGCGCAAGCGCCTGGGCACCAAGCGCGGCTTTGTGGCCGTCAAGTCCAACTGCAGCCTGCAGAGCTATGTGCCTGCTCTGCATCCCCTGCGCAAATACGGCATCTCTGACGTGCTCGTCTGCACCTATCAGGCCATCTCCGGCGCAGGCAAGACGTTTGAGACCTTCCCCGACATCCTCGACAACGTCATCCCCTACATCGGCGGCGAGGAGGAAAAGAGCGAGCAGGAGCCGCTGAAGCTGTGGGGCCGCATCGAGGGCGACAAGATCGTCTCGGCCGAGTCTCCCCGCTTTACGGCCCAGTGCCTGCGCGTGCCTGTCTCTGACGGCCACATGGGCGCGGTGTTCGTGCGCTTTGAGAATAAGCCTTCTAAGGAAGAAATTCTGCGGGCCTGGAAGGAATTCCACGGTCCCGCACAGGATCTGGAGCTGCCCAGCGCCCCGAAGCAGTTCCTGCATTACTTTGAGGAAAATGACCGCCCGCAGCCCAAGCTGGACCGTATGCTGGAAAACGGCATGGCTGTCAGCATTGGCCGTCTGCGTGAGGATAACCAGTACGACTACAAGTTCGTCTGCCTGTCCCACAACACGCTGCGCGGCGCTGCCGGCGGCGCGGTGCTGCTGGCCGAGCTGCTGGCTGCCAAGGGCTATTTTGACTGATTGGCTGCGCATGGCAGCCTTGGTGTAAGGAGAATTCGTATGAAGAGACCCGTATTTACCGGTGCCGCCGTGGCAATCATCACCCCGATGAACACCGACGGCAGCGTCAACTATGACGAGCTTGGCCGCATCATCGACGACCAGATTGCCCACAGCACGGATGCCATTGTCATCTGCGGCACGACGGGTGAGTCCCCGACGCTGACCGACGAGGAGCACACCGAGTGCATCCGCTATACCGTCAAAAAGGCGGCAGGCCGCGTCCCGGTGATTGCGGGTACCGGCTCCAACGACACGAAGTATGCCATCTGGCTGTCCAAGCAGGCTGAGGCCGACGGTGCCGACGCACTGCTGCTGGTCACGCCCTACTACAACAAGACGAGCCAGGCGGGCCTGCTGGCCCACTACACAGCCATTGCGGACGCCGTGCATATCCCCTGCATCCTGTATAATGTGCCCAGCCGCACGGGCTGCAACCTGACGCCCGCCACGCTGGCCGAGCTTGCGAAGCACCCGAACATCAACGCCGTCAAGGAGGCCAGCGGCAACATCAGCCACGTGGCCGAGATCGCAGCGGCCTGCGGTGACAGCCTGAACATCTACTCCGGCAACGATGACCAGATTGTGCCGTTGCTGGCTCTGGGCGGCAAGGGCGTGATCAGCGTGCTGTCCAACGTAGCCCCGCAGTACACCCATGACATCTGCGCCAAATGGTTCGCCGGTGAGACTGCCGAGAGCTTGTCCATGCAGCTCAAGGCGGTGCCGCTTATCAAGGCCCTGTTTGCCGACGTCAACCCCATCCCGGTCAAGTGGGCCATGAACCGCCTTGGCTGGAATGCCGGCGACTGCCGTCTGCCGCTCGTTGCGCCCTCCGCCGCAGTGCAGGCGCAGCTGGAGACTGCCATGCAGGAGTTCGGCCTGCTGAAATAATTTCACAGCCGACCCACTGCCATGCCGCGGGTCGGCTTTTTGCTTTTGCACGACTTTTGCATGAAAGGAACAATAACACATGACGGATATTATCATTCAGGGCATCTATGGCCGTATGGGCCGCGCACTGGTCGAGAAGATCGGTGCGCGCGAGGATTGCCGCATCGTCGCCGGTGTGGATCGCGAAGCCGGGCGGATCGGCGAAATCCCCGTTTACGCCGGGTTTGACACACTGCCCTGCAAGGGCGTCATCATCGACTTTTCCTCACCCGCCGGGGCGGTTGCAGCAGCGCAGTACGGTGCCGCCAACTGTCTGCCCTGCGTCATCTGCTCCACCGGCCTTTCCAGGGAGGATGAGGCTGCACTGGAGGCTGCCAGCACCAGAACGCCGATCTTCCGCAGCGCAAACATGTCGGTGGGTGTCAACGTGCTGATTGAGCTGGCCCGCCAGGCTACGAAGATCCTGGGCGGCGAGTTTGACATTGAGATCATCGAGAAGCACCATCATAACAAGCTGGACGCGCCCAGCGGCACAGCGCTGATGATTGCCGACGCCATCAACACCGAGGCGAACGGCAAATATGAGTACGTCTATGACCGCACGCAGGTTCGCCAGAAGCGCGGCGCACAGGAGCTGGGCATCAGCTCCATCCGCGGCGGCGGCATTGTGGGCGAGCACGATGTGCTGTTCTGCGGCCCCGACGAGGTCGTGACGCTGAGCCACAGCGCGGGCAGCCGCGGCGTCTTTGCCGACGGTGCCGTACAGGCAGCGCTCTATATTGCTGCGCTGGCCCCCGGCTATTACACGATGACCGACCTGCTGCGAGGTAAACTGATATGCGAATGAACGGCAACAACCTTGCCGCCTGCGCTGTCATCGCACTGGGCGTCGGCGGCGTAGTTGTCGGCTCTCTGCTGGGCGTCGGCAATCAGGCTGTGACCCTGCCCGCGGTCAATCCGCAGCCCGTAGTCGTGGATATGCCGGCAGAGCCGGAACCAACCGCTACACCGGAACCGACCCCCGAGCCGACGCCAACCGTCGAGACCGTGCACTTTTCCGCCACGGGCGACGACCTGATTCACGATGGTATCTTTTTGCAGGCTAAGGAGCGCGGCGGCGACTACTACGATTTTGACGCCGCCTACGCAGCCATGCAGGGCTACTACGACCAGTTTGATGTGAACTGGCTCAATCAGGAGACGCTCGTCAACGACGAGTTCGCCGCCAGCGGCTATCCGATGTTCTCCACCCCCGGCGAGATCACCGACACGCTGTATAATTTGGGCTTCCGCGTGTTCAGTCTCTCCAACAATCACAGCTACGACAAGGGGGCAGCGGGCATTGAGGCATCCATGGCACACTGGGCTGCCATGCCGGACGATGTGGTCACAATGGGCTTTTACAATCTGGAGACCTATGACAACTACGCCTACCAGACCGTCAACGGCATCACGTTCGGCTATCTCTCCTATACGGAGCACACCAACGGCCTGCCCACGCCGTCCGGCACAGACTATGGCGTTGTGTATCTGGACGACCATGAAACGATTGCCAAACAGATCGCCGATATGCGCCCGAACTGCGATGTTCTTATCGTCAGCGCCCACATGGGCACCGAGGGCACGCACGAGGTCAACGACTTTCAAAGGGAGACTGCTCAGTGGCTGGCCGACCAGGGCGTCGATGTCATCATCGGCACCCACCCGCATGTAGTACAGAACGCCGCATGGCTGACCGGCGCAAACGGCAACACGACCTTCATCGTCTACAGCCTGGGCAACTTCATCAACGCGCAGTCCTCGCGCGATAATGTCATCGGCGCGATTCTGGACGTGTATTTTGATAAGACGACCCAGCCTGACGGCAGTGTGAGCATTGCCATCCGTGACCCGAAGCTGCACTGCGTTATCAGCCAGTATGAGGCCGGGTACAAGAATATCCGGGTCATCCCCTACAGCCAGTACACAGACGAACTGGGTGCAGCACACGGAGAGTTCACCCTCTCCCGCGAATACATAGAGAGCATGCTCCGCAGCACAATTGACGAGGAGTTCCTCACGTTAGATTGAATGAAAGGATGATTTTTATGTACGGTGTCAGCAAGATCAGCAGCGAGCAGAACATTATGCTCACCACCTTCCCCGGTGCCCAGTACAGCGCACAGAGCCTGGCCGAGCACTTGGACGTTTTTGCCAAGGCCGGTATTGTGGTCGATATGATCTGCCAGAGCGCGCCCCGCGGCTCCGCGGTGGATTTCAGCTTTACGACGAGCTATGACAACTTTGCCGCCGTTATGAAGGCTCTGCCCGCCGCAGCCAAGGCCAATCCCCCGCTGGTCTCCGGCGGCTACAGCAAGATCAACCTCTTTGGTGAAGAGATGGTCACCAGCTGCGGCGTCGCCGCCCGTGCGCTGGCCGCACTGGCCGGTGCAGGTATTGAAATCGTGCTCATCACAACGAGCGACCTTGACATCTCCCTGCTGATCCGCCAGCAGGACGAGGACACCGCCCTCGATGCCCTGCATAAGGCGTTTGAGGTCTGAGCTATCCTCCTTAAACAAAAAACGAAGGTGCAGAGCTGTTTCTGCACCTTCTTTTTTTATTCTGCCTTTTTAAAGCATTTTGTCGCCAGGAACGGCAGGAACACAATGGCGTACTGCACGGCGGCAGAGGCCACATCGCCCCAGCCGATGATTTGATTGGAAATATCCGCCGTACCGCTCCAGACCAGAATCATATTGTTGTTAAGATAATGCAGCAGTACAGGCACCCATATATTTTTGCCGCACTTCTCATAAGCAAAGGTGAAAAACACCCCCAGTGTCACGCAGACGACAAGCTGCAACACGATGCTCTGCAGTGATGTATCGGGACTGTAGAAGAAAAGATTCAGCGGCAGATGCCACAGCCCCCACAGCACGCCTACCGCCAGTGCGCCGCGCCGTGCGCCGAAGCGGCCTTGCAGGGCTGGCGTCAGGTAGTAGCGCCAACCGTATTCCTCACCAAAGAACGGCAGGAAGGATAAGAAAAAGTTTGGCACCAGCACCAGTGCCATGAGCCACGGCGCAGACGATTGCCAGTAAGTCAGGTACTCCGCCCAGGCGTCGCCGCCCTGCAGCGCCACGGAAAGAAAGACCATGCCGGTTTTGACGACGAGGAAGTAGGCACAGATGGCAAACGCCGTCAGGAATTTGCCGTGCAGGCGCAGACCGTAGTCTTCGCGCTTTGTCTTTTTCTCGGTCAGCAGGAAGATCCAGCCCAGAACCGACGCGATAATGATTACAAAGTTTGCAATATTCAGCCAGCCCTCCTGCGGCAGGAACGCAGACAGAACGCTCATGGCGAGCATCAGCGCAGTGGCCGCGATGTGCAGGATGTAAAACCGCTTTGGCGTCCCCTGCCTTCTTGCCAGCAAAAATGCCAGCATAACGCCCGCTGCGGGGTAGAACATCTGGGCGTTGGCAAAAATCGAGGTGTCCCGCCCGTTTTGCAGGCAGATGTACAAAAGCGGCATCATCAGAAACGGAATTGCGTAAGCACAGAGCGCAAAGACAGTCAGTTCTTTTTTATTCGTTTTCATCGTCGTCCTCCTTTGGGTTTTCCAACTCAGCGTGGCGTTTTTTGTAAGCCTTCATGCTGAGCTGCAGCAATGCAAAGCACAGTACCCAGGTACAGACCCCCATGATGACCGCCTGCAGCACCGCAACGCCCATGCCAAACTCTGCAAATTTGATAAGCCCCCACACAAACACGGCAACACCGCCCACAACGGACACAGCGGCATTGGTTTTCGTGTTCGCCTTAAGGTGGCGGTCCCAGATACCGGCACGCAGATCACTTATGACCGAATAGGCACTCCCCAGCATAAAGATAAACCATTCTGCCGCCATCTCCCGCGGGGTAAAGCCCAGCAGACTTTCGATGATCAGTGCCGCCAGCAGCAGCACCCACAGCGCCCAGAAGCCGCAGGACTCAATTTTTAAAAGGGTCTGCTTTTGCATTTCATCAAGATTGTCGCGCTTAAAAAACTCTTTTATGTTCATCGCTCATTCCTCCCAGAACAGCTCGTCCAATGTCTTGCCCAGCACCTTGCAGATGCTGCGGCAAAGGTTGATGGTGGGGTTGTACTCGCCTTTTTCGATTGCATTGATGGTCTGGCGGGACACGCCCACCGCCGCCGCCAGATCCGCCTGGGTCATATCCAGCGCAGCGCGCGCGGCCTTCAGCTTCAGATTCTTTGCCATTGCCTTCGTTTCCTTTCCTCTTGCTGTGACTTTACTATAGCACGTGCCTTACATTATGTCAAGTATATATTACTTTTTGAAAAATAAATTTTCCCTGTAAAACCCACACTTGCGGCAATTCGCCCACTGTGCTATGATAGTTTTTATAGATTATGATAAAGGAAGTTTGGCTATGAAGTACAGCTTTCCCGCTTTTGAAAACGGCTTTATCCGCGCTGCTGCGGCCAGCCCCGCCCTGCGCGTGGCCGACTGCACCTACAACGCCGACCAGATCATCGGCGTCATGCGCGAGTACGCCGAAAAAAATGTGCAGCTGCTCTGCCTGCCGGAGTTTTCGCTGACCGGCTACACCTGCAGTGACCTGTTCTTGCAGGATACCCTGCTGCGCGGGGCCGAGGACGGCCTTGCCGCAATTTTAAAGGCCAGCGAGGGACTGAACGTCGTTGTCCTCGTCGGCCTGCCTGTGCGCCATAACGGCAAGCTGTACAACTGTGCGGCGGTGCTCTGCAACGGTGAGCTGCTGGGTCTGGTGCCGAAAGTACACCTGCCCAACTACGGCGAATTTTACGAGAAGCGCCACTTTATCCCCGGTATGCGTGAGCCCGAGTGCATCGAGCTGGCCGGGCAGGAGACGCTGATCGGCACGAACCTTCTGTTTGCCTGCAAACAGCTGCCCGCCTTTGTGCTGGCAGCCGAGGTCTGCGAGGACCTGTGGTCTCCCATTCCGCCGAGCTGTGCCCACGCACTGGCCGGGGCTACCGTTGTGGCAAACCTGTCCGCCAGCGATGAAACCGTCGGCAAGGCAGCCTACCGCCGTGAGCTGGTCTGCGGGCAGAGCGCGCGTCTGCTGTGTGCGTACCTCTACGCCGACGCAGGCCACGGCGAAAGCACCACCGACATGACGTTTGCGGGCCACAACCTGATTGCCGAGAACGGCAGTCTGCTGGCCGACGCTGCACCGTTTGCGGGCGAGGATGCCGTGACCGAGCTGGACCTGGGCCGCATGGTGCAGGAGCGCCAGCGCAACACGACGTTTATGCCGGAAACGAACGGCTACACCACTGTGGAATTTGAGCTGCCGCCCGTGGAGCTGGCGCTGATTCGCCCTGTCTCCTGCACGCCGTTTGTGCCGCAGGACGCCGCGACCCGCGCCGAGCGGTGCGAGCTGATTCTGCGCATCCAGGCCGAGGGCCTTGCCAAGCGCATGGAGCACACCCACGCCAAGTGCGGCGTGCTGGGTATCTCCGGCGGGCTGGACAGCTGCCTGGCCCTGCTGGTGGCCGTGCGCGCCTGTAAGGTGCTGGGCCGCGACGCGAAGGATATTGTGGCCCTGACGATGCCCTGCTTCGGCACGACGAAGCGCACCCGCTCCAACGCCGAGATTCTGTGCGAGGCTTTGGGCGTGACGTTCGGCGAGATCAACATCACCGAGACCGTCAAAAGCCACTTTGCGGACATCGGCCAGCCCGCCGACAAGTACGATGTCACATTTGAAAACTGCCAGGCCCGCGTGCGCACGCTGGAGCTGATGGACTATGCCAACAAGAACGGCGGCTTTGTCATCGGCACCGGCGACTTAAGCGAGCTGGCGCTGGGCTGGGCCACCTACAACGGCGACCACATGAGCATGTACGGCGTCAACACCGGCGTGCCGAAAACGCTGGTGCGCCATATTGTGCAGTACGTGGCCGACACCTGCGGCAATGACACGCTGCGGGACGTGCTGGTGGATATTCTGGACACCCCCGTCAGCCCCGAGCTGCTGCCCACCGCCGCAGACGGCACGATTGCCCAGCAGACCGAAAAACTCGTCGGCCCGTATGAGCTGCACGACTTCTATCTCTACTATGTGCTGCGCTTTGGGTTCAGTCCGACAAAAATCTACCATCTGGCCCGCACAGCCTTTGACGGCCGGTATGAGCCGGAGGTCCTGCTGGCGTGGCTGAAAAATTTCTACCGCCGCTTCTTTGCCCAGCAGTTCAAGCGCAGCTGTCTGCCCGACGGCCCGAAGGTCGGTTCGGTCACGCTGTCCCCCCGCGGCGACTGGCGTATGCCCAGCGACGCCTGCAATACGCTGTGGATGGCAGAATTAGAAAAACTGGAAGTCTGATCGCGTTACTCGCGTATAAAAATGCCCGGAACCACTTGCACGGTTCCGGGCAATTTTTATAGCTTTTTGATTTCGGCGTTCAGAGCGTCGTAGGTGTAGAGTGTGTTGAGCACCTGCAGCAGCTCCTTTTTGCTCAACCGCGGCGGCAGACCGAGGCGGCGCAAAAACACCCGGCGGTTCTCGGCGCTGTTGGCCGTGCCGGAGATGCCCCAGTCGTACAAATCGGTGTACGTGATGGAGCGCGACTGGGTCGTTTTCTGCTGGCAAGCAGTTTTACTTGCCAGGGCGGTTTCAAGGCCCTGTACAATCAAATCGTCGGATACGCCCTCGACGCCGAGCAGTCCCTCCTTGCCGGGCTCGGCCTTGCGTGACTCCTTGCCCGCAATCGCCGGGACGTAGGCCTGCAGGACATGCTCCGCGCCGACAAGACCCGTGACAAAGTGGCGAATCTTGAACCCGGCGGCGTCGGAGTCTGTCAAAATGATAAGCCCCTGCGCTGCAGCAATGCGCTTGAGCAGCCTTTGCAGCGCGCCGTCCTTGAACACCCGGAAGCCGTCCGTCGTCAGGATCGTGCCGTCCACGATATTGCTAAGGCGTGCAGCGTCGTATTTGCCCTCCACCAGCAGGGCTTGTTCCAATTTCAGCATTTATGCCCTCCCGGCCAGCGCCAGCTCACACAGCGCCTTCTGCATTAAAAGGTCGGCGTCCAGCTTGCTGCTTTTCAGGTCGGTGTCCAGTCTTTGCAGGATGTGCAGGCAGTCCTCCAGCTGGGCACGCTTGAAGCGCAACGCGGTTTTTTCGGTAGAATTGAGGCGGTAATTCCAATTGCCCTTGTAGCCAAAGTCCTTGGCCACATCGCCGAGGCTCCGGCGGCTGCGGCGGCCCAGCAGCACGCGGTACAGATCCAGATAGTTGCTGATGAGTGCGCCGGTAATCATGATCGGCTCGTTTTGCAGCGCCAGCAGCGTTTTCAGCTTTTGCTGGGCCTTATCGGCCTGGCCGCTCGTCAGCAGCTTGACCATATCGAACGTGTCCGCGTCGAGCGTGACCGTGCCGAGCCGGCTGACCATTTCTTTTGTAATTGTGCTGTAGTTGGCCAGCGCGGCCAGCTTTTCGACCTCATTTTTAAGCAGGAACTGATCCTCGCCGCAGCGGGCCAGCAGCGCAGCTTCGGCGCCGGGGGCAAAGTCCGCACCGGCCTCCTTCGCCCAATCGCGGGCCATGGCCTGTAAAGCCGCGCCCGTGGGGCGGTTGAGCTGTACACAGTAGCCAAGCTTCTCGCAGTTGGCAATGAGCTTTTGCTCCCGCTTGCCGGGGCGCAGTTTGCCGTAGCTCTCCTCGATGATGCTCGTCAGCACAAAGATGGCGTTCTCGGTGTCGGCCAGCGTGTCGCAAAGCTCCTGCAAATCCTTGTCGGAATAGGTTGACGGACGGATCAGCGGCATGAGTACCAGGCGTTTGCCGCCGAAGAATGAAATCGTACCGGCAGCTAGCACGATCTCCTCCACCGAGGGGGTCGGCCCGTCCAGCACCGTCGTCTCGGGGTCGTCGCGGTTCAGATATTTCAGCGTCTTCTGCGCCGCCGTGTGGACGAGCGCCTCGTCCGATGCGTAGAAATAGTAGAGCGCGCAGCCTGCCTTCAGGCGTTTTTCCAGCTCCTTTTCACTGTACAGCAATCGTCTGTGCCTCCTCCCAAATCATGCTGCGGCCCGGGCGCAGGGTCAGTCCGGGCGTGTCCTCGCCATAGCGCAGGGTGCAGCCTGCAGCGTCGTCCAACCAGCGCGGTGCGGCAGCGGTGTACAAAATCGTGTCGGGCCGCACGGAATCGGACAGCGTGCCCGGTGCGCAGAGGACATCCACCCGCACCGGCTCTGCCAGCTCGAGCCTGCCTGCCCCCACGGCAATGTGCCGCTCCCCCACGCCCAGCACAGCGAGGTTCGCGCTTTTATTATGATACAGGTCCAGCGTCAATCCGTCAAGCACCGGACGGGTCGTAAAGTCGGCAAGCTCCTGCACCGTCACGATCTCTGCCGCGGAAAATTCCATCTGCGTCGGCTTGGCACGCAGGTCAACGACCAGCGCGGGCTCCTGTCTGCTGCGCCCGGTCAGATAGTTCTGCACGGCGCTCCAGTTGCTCTCCCCGCCGCGGAAGAACACCACAGCCTGCCCGTTCTGCACGCAGACGACACAGGGATTGTTGGATGCGCCGACCAGATTGATCTGCACAACATCTCGCTGCATCCAGACACCCAGCCCCACGGCCAGCACTGTGCAGAGCGCCGCCGCGGGCAGATAGAGCCGCAGCCGCCTGGCATGCCAGAAGCGGACCGCCAGCGCGCCCAGCACAGCCAGCGCAAACAGCGTGTACCGCTGTGGCAGACAAATCGACGCAAACGGCAGTGCGGCGCAGCACCGTACCAGCCAGAGCAGCCCCTTGAGCCAGAGACTCAGCACGAGAGCGGTCAGGTTCGTGATTGCCGCCAAAAACGGCACGGCGCTGCACACCAGCAGCAGGATGCCCAGCTGCAGGGCGGGCTGGACCATCCAGACGACCAGCAGGTTGCAGAGCACCCCGACCAGGCTGGCCGCCATGCCGTGGGCCACCAGCACCGGCAGCGTGGCAAGGCTGGCAAGCACTGCCGTTTGCACAGGCTCTGCCACTTGGCATAGCGCCTTGACGGCGACGGGCTTGTCCTGCGCTGCGCGCTGCTCGGTGCGGGCCAGTTCTGCCGCAGTCTGCACGCCCAGCACGGCGCAGAACGACAGTTGAAAGCCAAGGTCGCACGGCGCATAGGCGTTTTGCAGCCCCAGCAGGATGGCCGCAAAGCTCGTTGAGGTCAGCAGGTCGGGCGGCAGCAGGAAGAAGTCCCCCACCAGCGCCACCAACAGCACGATCCCGGCGCGCGATACAGAGACCGGCATTCCGGTCAGCAGCAGGTAAAACAGCGCCGCCGCAGCACGCAGTAAAATCAGCGGCTTATAAAATTTCCATTTGCGGCCAAAGCCCAGCAGCCCGCAGAGCAGCGCCAGATGCAGCCCAGACACCGCCAGCAGATGCGATACCCCCGCCGTGCGGAAGGCCTGCTGCACGCTGTCATCCAGACGGCTTTTGTCCGCCAGCAGCATAGCAGCCTCGATGCCGTCCAGCTGCCGCGGCAGCCAGCGGCGCAATGTGGCCGACCAGCGCTGCCGCAGCCGATACAGTGTAAACCGCGGCGCGCGGCTGGCGTCCAATGGGTGGTAGCTGCCCAGATACTCCGCCTGCAAATAGACACCCTTGCTTTGGCGGCTCAGGCGGTATTTGTTGTCGGGCAGCTCGGTCAGCGCAAATTTTGCAGTGAACCGCTCCCCCGCACTCTCGCCGGGAAAGGACGCGCACTGCACCTTTACGTTGGCCGCCCTGCCGTCAATTTCAGTCAGCCGCAGCGTACCGCGCAGGCGGCTTTCGCTGTAGGAAGCATCGGCGTCCGTCTCCACCACCGCCGTGCAGGTCACGGTCTGCCCGGCCAGTGCCTTGACGGGCCGCACCCATACAAGGGTAAACACCAGAAACCACGCAAGACCGCACAGCGCACCCAGTACCGGGATGGCACTGTCTCTGCGGCGTTTTATCCATAATAGCGCCAGACATACCAAAAATGCCGCCGCGGGCACACAGACCAGCGGCGGCAGAATGGCCGCAGCAAGCTCAGCCCCGGCAAAACCGAGGCCAAACCAACCGAGCTTTCGTTTCATTGCTTAGTGCAGGAAGAGCGGCAGCGGCTCCAGGAAGAAGATGTCGGTGCGCTTGGCAGCGTCGCCCTCAGCGAGTGCTGCGCAGCAGCCAACTACCGTGCCGGTGCTCTTGGCGGCCAGCGTTTCCAGTGCATGCAGGGAGCCGCCGGTGGAGATAACGTCATCCACGATCAGGATGCGCTTGCCGTCCATATACTCGATGTCCTTCTTGTCGATGACCAGCGTCTGCTTACCGGCAGTCGTGATGGACTGGTCCTCGATGATGACAGGCTCACGCATATACAGCTTCGGACCTTTGCGGGCGGGAATCCAGTATTTTCCGCTCTGGCGCGCCATTTCGTAGGCCAGAGGAATGCCCTTGGCCTCGGCGGTCAGGATTACGTCAAACTCGGGGGCTTTTTTCAGCAGAGCTGCGGCGCATGCCTCGGTCAGCTCCACATCACTGAACATGATGAAAGCGGCAATATCCATGTGGTCGTTGACCTTGCAGATGGGCAGCTCACGGGTCAGACCCGCAATGTGCAGTGTATAGGTATCTGCCATGTTAGTTTACCTCTCTTTATTGATTCACAAGTGTTTTGTGCAACGCCCGGCATCAGCCCGGAGGCCATGCAAGGCTGCGCTTGGCCAGCACATGAAAGTGCAGGTGCTTAACGCTCTGGCCGCCGTCCGCGCCGACATTGGTCACAACGCGGTAGCCGCTCTCGTCGACGCCCAGCTTTTTGCACAGCTGCGCAATGACCGCGTAGATGTGGCCCAGCAGCGCGGCATCATCCTCGGTCAGGGCTGCGGCAGACGCAATGTGCTGCTTCGGGATGACAAGAAAATGCACGGGGGCCTGCGGGTCGATGTCGTAGAACGCCAGCAGCTTGTCGTCCTCAAACAGCTTGTTCGAGGGAATCTCGCCTGCGGCGATCTTGCAGAACAGACAATCCTCCATCCGGAATCCCTCCTTTGCAGTGGATTTTATGGCAAAGAATTACTGATTCATTTCCGCCTTGACGATTTCGGGCACAGCGTTCAGTGCGTCGTCGATCTTGGACGTGTCGCGGATACCGGCCATAGCGAAGTCGGGCTTGCCGCCGCCGTTGCCGCCTGCGATAGCGGCAATCTTCTTGACGAGGGCACCTGCCTTCAGGCCGCGGGCCATGGCGTTCTTGGAAACGCCGACAGCCATCATCGTCTTATTACCGTCGCTGCCGATAAGCACGGTCACGGCGTTGGGGGCCTTGTCGCGCACCTTATCGACCATGTCGCGCAGGGTATCGGCACCGGTGCCGGTCAGGTAGGCGGAGACGATGCGCACGCCGTCGATGTCGGCGGCGTTCTCAAACAGGCCGTCGATCTTGGCGGCAGCCATCTGGGCCTTCAGGATTTCAAGCTGCTTGGCGGTCTCCTTCAGCTCAGCAGCCAGTGCCTCGGCGCGTGCCGGAGCGTCCTTCAGGTTGTTGGCCTTCAGGGCAACAGCGGTCTTGGCCAAAATCTCGGTGCGGTCATCCAGCAGATCCAGCACGCCGAAGGCGGTGGTAGCCTCAATGCGGCGGATACCGGCAGCCACGCTGGACTCGCTCAAAATCTTGAAGCAGCCGATCTGTGCGGTGTTCGTGACATGGGTGCCGCCGCAGAACTCGGTGCTCCAGCCGCCGGCGTCGACAACGCGGACGACACTGCCGTACTTCTCACCGAACAGAGCCATAGCGCCCATCTTCTTGGCTTCCTCGATGGGCAGGTTCTTGACGGTGACGGGCAGAGCCTCGTAAATCTTCTCGTTGACGCGGCGCTCGACCTCGGCCAGCTCGGCGGGGCTGACGGCGCTGAAATGCGTAAAGTCGAAGTGGGTGATCTGGTCGTCCTGATAGCTGCCGGCCTGATGGACATGCTCGCCCAGGACCTCGCGCAGGGCCTTCTGCAGCAGGTGGGTGGCGGTGTGGTTGCGGCAGATGGCGGCACGGCGCTTCTCATCGACGGAAGCGGTGACCTCATCGTCAACGTGGATGGTGCCGTCCAGCAGCTCACAGGTATGGACGAAATAGCCCTTCGGGGTCTTTTTGACCTGGGTGACCTTCAGTTTGGCGTCGCCGCTGACAAGATAACCGTGGTCAGCGACCTGGCCGCCCATCTCTGCATAGAACGGGGTACGGTCCAGCACGACCAGCACGCCGTCCTTGGCCTCGCCCGCCTCGTCGGTGGCGATGGCATCGACGAGCTCCTCCCCGTCGGACAGAGCCAGAACCTTAGCCTTCTCGGACAGGGTCTCGTAGCCGTCAAACCGGGTGGGCTCGGCGGTCAGCTCACCGAACAGGTCAGCGCTCCAACCGGAAATATCCTTGGCCAGGCGCTCGGCGCGGGCGCGCTCACGCTGCTTGGTCATCTCGATGTGGAACGCGGCCTCATCGACGGCAAAGCCTGCCTCGGCGGCGATCTCACGGGTCAGGTCAAGCGGGAAGCCGAAGGTATCGTTCAGCTTGAACGCCTCGACACCGGACAGGACCTTCTCATGGGCCTCCTTCAGACGGCCCATCATGCCGGTCAGGATGTTCAGACCGGCGTCGATGGTGCGGCCGAAGCGCAGCTCCTCGGTGCCGATGACCTTCTTGATATAAGACTCATGCTCGCGCAGCTCGGGGTAACCGGCCTCGCTGGACTCGATGACCGTTTCGACCAGCTCGGTCAGGAACGGACGGTTGATGCCCAGCATACGGCCATGGCGGGCGGCGCGGCGCAGCAGACGGCGCATGACGTAGCCGCGGCCCTCGTTGGACGGCAGGATGCCGTCGGAAGCCATAAAGACGGTGGCACGGATGTGGTCGGTAATCACGCGGATGGAGATGTCATCCTTCTCGTTCTCGCCGTACTTCTTGCCCGCGATGCGCTCGACGTGGTGCAGAACGGCGGCAACGGTATCGACCTCGAACAGGTTGTTGACATCCTGCATGACGACGGCCAGACGCTCCAGGCCCATGCCGGTATCAATGTTCGGCTTGGCCAGCAGCTCATAGTTGCCCTTGCCGTCGGCATCATACTGACTGAACACGAGGTTCCAGATCTCCATGAAGCGGTCACAGTCGCAGCCGACGCCGCAGGTCGGCTTGCCGCAGCCGTACTTCAGGCCGCGGTCATAGTAGATCTCAGAGCAGGGGCCGCAGGGGCCGGAGCCGTGCTCCCAGAAGTTGTCCTCCTTGCCCAGGCGGACCATGTGATCCTCGGGGATACCGACTTCCTTCGTCCAGATGTCGTAGGCCTCGTCATCCTCCTGATAAACCGAGATGTACAGGCGGTCAGCGGGAATCTCGAGTTCCTTGGTCAGGAACTCCCACGCCCAAGGAATGACTTCCTTCTTGAAGTAATCCTGGAAGCTGAAGTTGCCCAGCATCTCAAAGAAGCAGCCATGGCGGGCCGTGATGCCGACGCGCTCAATATCCGGGGTGCGGATGCACTTCTGGCAGGTGGTCACGCGATGCCGCGGCGGCTCCTCCTGGCCGAGGAACCATTTCTTCATGGGGGCCATGCCGCTGTTGATCAGCAGGAGGCTAGGGTCATCCTTCGGAACCAGCGGGAAACTGCCCAGATGCAGGTGACCCTTCGTCTCAAAATAATGCAGGTACTTTTCGCGAAGCTCGTTCAATCCGGTCCATTGCATAGGTGTTGTTCTCCAATCCATAAAATTGCGATGCAGGGTCCGCCACAAAAAATTACAGCCCACGCCCCAATACAGGGACGAAGGCTGTTATGCTTCCGTGGTACCACCCGGTTTGCAGCGCCGCAAGAATATAATACAACAGCACTGCCGCTTTGTGTCTGCGTTAACGCCGCAGGTACGCTCGGCTCTGCGCCGAAAGCTCCGGGGTGGCTCTGCCGTGCTTCCGCGTGAAAGCCTTGCACCAAACGGCTTTCTCTCTGAGGGACGGAACGGACGGCATTGGCCCTTTCATCGCTATTTTCCTTTTTACAGGCTTATTATATGCCGTTTTGCGCCGCTTGTCAACTGATTTTTCCGCATAAAAGGTCATAACTGCGCAAAAGCTAACGCAGAGAGGAGTGTTTTTTATGGCTGACGTTTTTCCGGAGGTCGGGCAGGTCGTGCTGACGAGCCTGCTGTCGCTGGCCGCGATGTTTATTTTCACCCGCGCGGGCGGCAAGCGGCAGATTGCGCAGATGAGCCCGTTCGACTACCTGAACGCCGTCACGGTGGGTTCCATCGGCGCAGAGCTGGCGACGAATCTTGAGCAGTGGTGGCGGCCCTTTTCTGCGCTTATTGTCTATGGGCTGGTGACGTGGTTCGTGCACTACACTGCCTGCAAGAGCAACGCTATGCGCAGCCTTTGGAGCGGACGCAGCCTGATTTTGATGGACGACGGTGTTATCCTGAAAAGCAGCCTGCAGCGCGCTGCCATCGACGTGAACGAGTTCCTGGGTCAGGCCCGCGTGGCCGGGTACTTTGACCCGAACGAAATAGAAACGGCAATTTTAGAGACAAACGGCCAGATCAGCTTTCTGCCCAAAAGCTGCAACCGTCCCCTGACGCCCGACGATATGCAGCTGCACCCAGACGCCGCCAGCACCTGGTATGACCTGATTATAGACGGCCATCTCATGCAGGACAATTTAAAGGCTGCAGGCCGCGACGAGCGCTGGCTGGACGCCCGGCTCCACGCGCAGGGCATCGGCCAGCATGGCGAGGTGTTTTACGCGGCGTGTGACAAAGCGGATGGGTTCTTTGCATGCAGGATGCGCTAATAATCGAATATGTAAAAAAGACCTGCCAGAATTCTCTGACAGGTCTTTGTGGTGGAGAATACCGGGATCGAACCGGTGACCTCTTGCATGCCATGCAAGCGCTCTCCCAGCTGAGCTAATCCCCCATAGCTGGCGTCGCCTCGGTGCGTTCGCTCCTGACGACGTTTGCTATTATAGCAAACCTTTTTTCAAATGTCAACAGGTTTTTACAAAAATCTTATAAAATAAAAAGTTTCACAATGCCAAAAGGCCGCATTCCCTGCGGAATGCGGCCCTGCAAGCTATACTTTTAGATGGAGATTGCTTTGGCGATCTCGATCATATCGCGGTCAATCGTCTTGTGCATGGACAGTGCAACGTTGACATCGTAGTCAACGATCTTGTCGCCGGAGACGGCAACAACACGGTTGTAGATGCCCTTGTCCAGCAAATCAATGGCATGGTAGCCCATCAGCGAGGCGTTCACGCGGTCACGGACCGTCGGGGAGCCGCCGCGCTGGATGTGGCCCAGAACGGTTGCACGGGAGTCAACGCCGGTGGCCGCCTGGATCTGGTTGGCCAGCTCCTGCGCACCGACAACGCCCTCGGACACGATGATAATGAAGTGCTTCTTGCCCGTGACCTGGGTCTGGCGCATACGCTCGAGAATATCGCGCTCAAAATCGAACGGGATCTCCGGCAGCAGAACAGCCACAGCGCCGGTAGCGATACCGACGTTCAGGGCAATATAACCGGCATGATGGCCCATGACCTCAACGACAGAGCAGCGGTCATGGCTCTGGGTGGTGTCGCGCAGCTTATCGATGGCCTCGACAGCGGTATTCATAGCCGTATCGTAGCCGATGGTGTATTCGCTGCAGGCGATGTCGTTATCGATGGTGCCGGGCAGGCCGATGCAGGGAATGCCCTGGTTGGCCAGCGCACGGGCGCCCATGAAGGAGCCGTCGCCGCCGATGACGACCAGTGCGTCGATGCCCAGCTCCTTGCAGCGGGCAAGACCCTTGGCCTGGCCTTCCTTCGTCTTGAACTCCAGGCAGCGCGCGGTATACAGAATCGTACCGCCGCGGTGGATAATCTCCGATACGCTGCGGACGTTCATTTCATAAACTTCGCCGTTGATCAGGCCGTTGTAACCACGCTGGATGCCCATCATGCGGTAGCCCTTGCTGATGCCTGCACGAACAATGGCACGCACAGCAGCGTTCATGCCAGGTGCGTCACCGCCGCTGGTGAGCACACCGATCGTTTTGATTTCCTTAGCCATAAAGCGAGCCCCTCCTATTTCGGGAACTATGGACCCGCCTGAACCATTACGATTTATTCAGGCGTGGTCATCACGTTACAATAAATTTTTAACAATCTCGCGACCACACACATTATACCACACTTTGCGCCCTGAAATTATGGATAAATCGCGCAAAACGTATGGATTTATTTTGCAGAGTGTTCAACATCCTGAACTTTTACGCAGTCCTTGCCCAAAATGCGCTCCAATTCGGCGCGCAGAAGCGGGTCATCCTTTACCGCCATGTGCCGTGCCAGCATGGCCCTGCCGGTATCTTGGAAGCGGAAATACACCCGCACCGTGCCCCCGTCGAAAATGTTGCAGAGCAGGTTTTCTACCTTGTGCATCTGCGCACTGTCGCGAGAGGGCACAGTCAGGAAATACCCGGCGGCCCCTCCCCCGCTTGTCTCACGCTTGACGCGCTCCACGCGGTTCATGCCAAAGTTTTTACCGGGGTCGTAGGTCTCGATGGGCTGCACGCCCTCGACGATCAGGCGGGCGGCCTCGTCCTCCTTGACGGAGACGCGGCCATTGGCGACCACAACGGCGTTTTCCTGCAAGGCCGCGCGGCACTCGGCCAGGATGCGCGGGAACACCAGCAGCTCCATGCTGCCGGTCAGGTCCTCGACGGTGGTAAAGGCCATCAGCGTGTTGGACTTGGTGGTCATGATCTTGTTTTTGACGATTGTGCAGACAAGCGTCACCGTCTGGTTGTCAAACTGCTTTGCGTCCTCGCCCAGCAGCTGAGCAATCGTGCAGGTGGAAACCTGCGCGATCTGGGCACGGTAGGCGTCCAGCGGATGGCCGGACAGGTAGAGGCCGGAGACCTCCTTCTCCATTTTCAGCAGATCAGAGGCGGAATATTCCGGCAGGTTCGGGACCTTATAGTCGTTTGCGGGTTTCTTGTCCTCTCCTCCGCCCATCAGGCCGAACAGGTCCATCTGGCCGTCCAGATTCTGGCGGGCGTCGGTCTCGACGCTTTTCAAAATACCCTCGACGCTCTCGAGCATACCGTGGCGGGTCGGCTCCAGAGTATCGAATGCACCGGCTTTGACGAGGTTCTCCAGTGCGCGGCGGTTGAGACCCGTGCCGTGCAGCCGCTTGCAGAAGTCATAGAGGCTGCTATAGGGGCGCTCGGCACGCTCCTTAATGACGGCTTCGATCAGGTCGCGGCCCACGCTCTTGACAGCGTTCAGGCCAAAACGGATCCGTTCGCCGTCCGCTGTGAAGCCGCCGCGCGACACGTTGATGTCAGGCTGCTGGACCTTTATCCCCAAGCGCTGGCACTCCGTCGTGTACTCAATGACCTTGGATGTGTTGTCGAGCACGCTCGTCAGCAGCGCCGCCATGAACTCATGCGGGTAGTGGCATTTCAAATACGCAGTCTGGAACGCCACGTAGGCGTAGCAGGCGGCGTGGGATTTGTTGAACGCATACGACGCAAAGCTGATCATATCGTCGTAAATTTCGTTGGCAATATTTTCCGGCACACCGTTGGCAACACAGCCCGCGCACTCCTTGCCCGGCTCCTTGCAGCCATGGACGAAGTGCTCACGCTCCGCCTCCATGACCTTGAGCTTCTTTTTACTCATGGCGCGGCGGACGTTATCAGCCTGGCCGAAGCTGAAGCCGGCCAGCTCGCGGCAGATCTGCATGACCTGCTCCTGATAGATGACAACGCCGTTCGTGACATCGACGATGTGCGCCATCTGCGGCGTCTTATAGGTCACATGGGACGGGTCCTTGCGGTTGCGCAGATAGGTCGGAATGGAGTCCATCGGGCCGGGGCGGTAGAGCGAGATCAGTGCGATAATGTCCTCGAGGTTTTTCGGGCGCATGCCGACAAGCACCTGCGTCATGCCCGTGGATTCAAGCTGGAAGATACCCTCGGTCTCGCCCTTTGCCAGCATCGCGTAGGTGTCGGGATCGTCATAGTCGAGGTTCGCAATGCGGAAATCCGGGTCCTTGCGGCGCACGGCCAGCTCGGTATCATGGATGACCGTCAGCGTGCGCAGACCCAGAAAATCCATTTTCAAAAGACCCAGACGCTCGATCTCCACCATGTTGAACTGGGTCACGGGCAGGCCGTCGTTGGTTGACAGCGGCACATACTCGGTAGCGGGGTCACGGGTGATGACGACGCCCGCCGCGTGGGTGGAGGCGTGGCGCGGCATGCCCTCGACCTTCAGCGAGGTGTCGATCAGCTCATGTACCTGATTGTCGGCGTCGTACAGCGCCTTTAAGTCGGGGCTGACCTCCAGCGCCTTTTTCAGCGTCATTTTCAGGTCTGTGGGGATGAGCTTTGCCACACGGTCCACGTCCTGATAGCTCATGCCCATAACGCGGCCCACATCGCGCACGGCGGCGCGGGCGGCCATCGTACCGAACGTCACGATCTGGGCCACATGGTCGCGGCCATACTTCTCGTTGACGTAGTCAATGACCTCCTGACGGCGCTCGTAGCAGAAGTCAACGTCAAAGTCGGGCATTGAGACGCGTTCGGGGTTCAGGAAGCGTTCAAAAATCAGATTGTACCGGATGGGGTCTATGTCGGTGATGCCGACGCAGTAGGCCGCCAAACTGCCCGCGCCGGAGCCACGTCCCGGTCCGACGGGGATGTCGTGGCTTTTGGCGTAGTTGATAAAGTCGTAGACGATAAGGTAGTAGTTCGTGTAGCCCATCGTCTTGACGACATTGATCTCATAGGTCAGGCGCTCCTTCAAAGCGTCCGTGACCCTGCCGGGATAGCGGCGCTCGAGGCCGTCCCAGCAGAGCTTTTCAAAGTATTCCTGGTTCTCCATTCCGTCCGGGGCCTTGAAGTACGGCAGCTTTGTCTCGCCAAAGGTGAACTCGAAATTGCACTGCTCGGCAATTTTGTTCGTGTTCTCGCAGGCCTCCGGCACCATCGAGAACAGGTCGTACATCTCGTCGGTGGATTTCAGGTAGAACTCGTCGGTCTGGAACTCCATGCGGTCCACATCGTTGATGGTCTTGCCGGTCTGGATGCACAGCAGAATGCTCTGCATCTTGGCGTCCTCTTTCGTGATGTAGTGGGCATCGTTCGTTGCGACCATCGGGATGCCGGTCTCACGCGCTAAGCGGATGAGCTGCGGCAGCACGGCCTGGTCCTCCTCAAGGCCGTGGTCCTGCAATTCGATATAGTAGTTTTCCGCACCAAACAGGTCACGGTACCACAGGGCCGTCTGTCTGGCGCGGTCGTAGTCCCCCGCCAGCAGTGCCTTGGGGATCTCGCCTGCGAGACAAGCAGACAGGCAGATCAGGCCGTCGTGGTATTTTTCCAGCAGCTGCTTGTCGATGCGGGGCTTTGAGTAAAAGCCCTCGGTAAAGCCGGCGGAGACCATCTTGATAAGGTTCTTGTAGCCTGTCTCATTTTTGCACAGCAAAATCAGGTGGTTGTTGCCGTCGATGCGGTTGACCTTGTCAAACCGGGTGCGGGTCGCCACATAGACCTCACAGCCGATGATCGGCTTGATGCCTGCGGCCTTGGCGGCGTCAAAAAACGCCACACAGCCGTACATGACGCCGTGATCCGTGATGGCGCACGCCGTCTGCCCCATCGCCTTCAGTCGGTCAAACATCCGGTCAATGCGGCAGGCACCGTCCAGCAGGCTGTACTCGGTATGCACATGCAGGTGGGTAAATTGTCTTTGGGTCGTTTCAGGCATTCGTTGCTTCCTTTTCGGTAGGCTCCGGGGCAGCATCCAGACGGGCGGCGGCCTCCTGGATCTTCTTCATGCGGTGGGAAAGTCCGGCCTTGCTGACCGGCGGGTCAAACTTCTGCGCCAGCTTGGCCAGCGGCAGGTCTGGGTACTGCATCCGCAGCCTGGCGGTGTGGCGCAGGGTCTCGGGCAGGGTGTTCAGCGCCCCCGCCGCCTGCAGCTTTTCAATCGCCAGCTGCACCTGCACGGCGGCATTCACGCTTTTGCTGATGTTGGCCGTCTCGCAGTTGGAAAGGCGGTTCGTCTTGTTGCGCATTTCATTGTACATGCGCTGGTCCATGATACGCATGGCCGCGCCGCCCGCGCCCATAAAGGTCAGCAGGTCCTCGATATGATCCGCCGCCTTGATGTAGATCGTGTTCGCGCCCTTGCGCAGTGCGCGGTGCGGGTGGAAGTTATGCTCCGCCAGCATGGCCTCCAGCTGTTGGGAAAGGTAATGCCGCGTGGAGAGGAACTCCAGATTATAGCTCTTTTCGGGGTCTGTCATCGTGCCGCAGCACAGAAACGCCGTGGCGATGAACGCCTGCATACAGTTTTGGCATTTGAAGTTTTCCGGGCGGATGCGCAGGGTCGGCTCCTTGCCGGTGTGGCCAAAGAGCGCCAGCATTTTGGCGACCTCGTCAGGGTCCTTCACGCTGAACTCATACACGGGGCCGGTGGGGCGCTCCTTGCTGATGACCGTCCCCTGCACGCCGCAGCGGCGGTAGAGCTTTTGGGCAAAATGGGCCACGCCCTCATTTTCAGTTTGCAGAACAACGCCGCGGTCATCAAAGTATTTGCCAAAACAGGCCACCGCATACGCGGCGGCCATGTTGCAGCAGGGCTTTGAAATTTTGCGGCGCAGTATTTCGTTTTTCACTTCTTGAGAAAAGCTCAAGGCGGTGTTCTCCCTTATTATAGACTTCGGTTCACGTCGCGGTGCTGTACGCTGGGTGCGTAGCCGAGCTTCTTGCAAAACTCACCGATCTTACGCGCAAAGGTGATGGAGCGGTGCTTGCCGCCGGTGCAGCCCACCGCGATCATCAGCTGGCTCTTGCCCTCCTTCACGTAGAGCGGCAGCGCGTATTCGAGCATATACTCGTAGCGGTGCAGCAGCTCCTGCGACTCCTCGGAGGCCATGACGTAGTCAACGACCTCCTGATCCAGACCGGTCTTGTGCTTGAGCTCCGGCACGTAGAAGGGGTTCGGCAGGCAGCGCACATCGAGCACGAGATCTGCCTCCTGCGGCAGACCGTACTTGAAGCCGAAGGATACGACCATCAGCTCCATCGGGCTTTCGCCCTTGTCCAGGAACAGGCTGCACACCCGCTCCCGGTTCTGCGCCGCCGAGAGCAGCGACGTGTCAATGACATATTTTGCCTTATCGCGCAGCGGCTGCAGAAGGCGGCGTTCCCGCGCGATGGCCTCGGTGATGGGAATTTTCTCGGCGGCGGCCAGCGGGTGCTGGCGGCGCGTCTCCTTGTAGCGGCGCTGAATGGCTGCAGCGTTGGCATCCAGGAAAAGAATATCGTATTCGATCTTCTTTTCATCAAGGTCGGCCAGCGCCTCCTGCAGCTTTTCAATGCTGCGCACGCCGCGCACGTCCATGACGACGGCGACGCGGTTCAGCTGGTTTTCGCCCTGCAGGGCGAAGTCCACGATACGCGGCAGCAGCGCCACCGGGATGTTGTCAATGCAGAAAAAGCCGATGTCCTCCAGCGCGTTGACAGCCATTGACTTGCCCGCGCCGGAAAGGCCGGTCACGATCAGAAAATTCATCTTCCCCACCGCTCTCTTATTTTACCACGCGAATTTCGCGTTCCAGCACAAAGCCGGTCCTGGCCTCAACAATTTGCCGGACCTGCTCGGTCAGTGTGACCACGTCGGCGCAGGTCGCGCCGCCGCGGTTGATGACAAAGCCGCAGTGCTTTTCACTGATCTGTGCGCCGCCCACGGTAAAGCCCCGCAGGCCGCAATCCTCGATCAGCTTGCCCGCAAACGCGCCCTGGGGCCGCTTGAAGGTGCTGCCGGCGCTCGGCCATTCAAGGGGCTGCTTTTCCCTGCGCTTGCCCAGCAGCTCCTGCATACGGGCCAGCACAGCGGCTCCGTCACCGCGGTGCAGCACCACCGTGGCCGATAGGATGCACCAGTCGGGGTTCTGCTCAAAAATGCTCGTGCGGTAGCCCATGGCCAGGTCTGCCGCAGGCAGTGTGCGCAGCTGCAAATCACTGTCAAGGAAGGTCACGCTCTCCAGCACGTCCTTCAGCTCACTGCCGTAGGCACCGGCGTTCATATAGACCGCACCGCCCACCGTCCCGGGAATACCGCAGGCAAATTCCAGACCCGTCAGGCCCAGCGTCTGCGCCTTGCTGCACAGCCGCCCCAGCGTCTGCCCGGCCCCGGCGGTGATGCGCACCGCGTCCGTCTCAAGGCCGGAGTTTTCCATCCCGGACAGGCCGCGCATGTCAATGACCGCGCCGTCAAACCCGGCATCGTCAAACAGTGTGTTGGAGCCGTTGCCGAGCAGGTAGACGCGGACACCGTTTTCCCGGCAGAGCTGCAGGGTGCGGCGCAGCTGCTCTGCATCCCGGGGCGTACACCAGAAGGCTGCCGGGCCGCCGATCTTAAACGTCGTGTGGGGGGCCAGCGGCTCCCCCTGCGCAAAGGGCAGCTGCTGTGCCGTCAGCGCCGCGCACAGAGCCGTGATCGTCTGTTCCTGCATGGAAACCTCCGTAGTATCAGCGTTTTATCAAATGGAACTGCCCAGTGCGGCAGCGCCGATCACACCTGCATCGTTGTGCAGCTGGCAGGCGCAGATGACCGGGAACTTGCCGGTGGTGATGTTCCGGGTCTCGTTCTCCGCATAGGTGCGGACGGGGGCCAGCAGGACCTCGCCCTGGTTGGACACACCGCCGCCGATGCAGATGACCTCCGGCTCGAACGTGTTGATGACGTTGGCGATGCCGACGCCGACATACTCGATCCAGCTGTCGATGACCTTCCGGGCGGTCTCGTCGCCCTTGGCAGCGGCATCAAAGGCCAGCTTGGCGTTGACGTGGTCGATGTCCTGGGTCATCTTCCACATAATGGTGTTCTTGTCGGCCTGCATGGCGGCCTTCGTCTCGCGGGTCAGCGCGCTGGCGGAGGCGTAGCGCTCCCAGCAGCCCCTGCGTCCGCAGGTGCACTGGATGCCGTCCTTGACAATGACGTTGTGACCCATTTCACCGGCGGCGAAGTTGAAGCCGCGCAAAATCTTGCCGCCCAGGATAATGCCGCTGCCGATGCCGGTGCCTAAAGTAATGACGACCGCATCGTTGTACCCCTTTGCACCACCCGCAATGTACTCGCCGTAGGCGGCGGCGTTGGCGTCGTTCTCGACATAGACCTTGCAGCCGAGCAGGGCCTCGAGGTCAGGGCCGAGGTTCCAGTCGTAATAGCCGAAGTTCGTGTTGAAGCCGACGAAGCCGGTGGTAAAGTTCACGCTGCCGGGCGTGCCGATGCCGACATATTCGATGTCGGCAAAATCGACCTTATTATCCTGGGCCACGGCACGGCACAGGTCGGCCAGTGCCTTTTCCAGATCCTCCGCCGGGCGCGGCAGACGTGTGGCCCAGGTCAGCTTGCCGACGATCTCATAATTTTCGTTGACAATACCGGCGGTCATTGTGGTGCCGCCCAGGTCGATACCAATCGTGTATTTGCTCATAACAAAATTCCTCCTACTTCTTCTGCACAGGGCTTGCCGTGCAGTTGTAATTCCTGTACCAGATTTTCCCGCGTCGCGTTCACGATCAGCTCCTGCGGGAACTGCATTTCCTCCAGCATGGCGTAGAGGGCCGTCAGGCCGTGCTGCAGCTGGTGGGTGCTGTGGGCATCACTGTCCACTGATATATGACAGCCGTTGGCAAGGCAGGCCCGCAGCAGGGCGCGCATATTGGGGATGCCGTCCCTGCGGACATTGAACGAGTTGCCGTTCAGCTCCACGACCTTGTGATTTCGGGCAAATGCCTTCGTGACAAGGTCGTAGTCATAGCGGTAGTTTTCCTGCTCGGAGTGACCGATGATGTCGACATAGGGGTTCTCGGCCACAGCCAGCCAGAGGCGGTTAGCCTCCCTGCGGGTCAGCAGACCCGGCACGCAGGAGCTATGGATGGATGCGACGACCCAATCCTGCGCTTTGAGCTGGCTTTCCGAAAGGTCCAGCCCGCCCTTGGTGTCCATGACGTTGGCCTCCGCTCCGTAGAGCATGACGACACCGCCGATTTCCCGGGGCATCGCGCTCCAGTTCTGGAAGTGCCAGGCGTGGGGCGAATCCGGCATGGCGGGCGCATGGTCGGTCACAGCCAGCGCGCAGTAGCCGATCTTCTTAGCGGCTGCGGCCATTTCTGTAAAAGTATTGTATGCGTGCGTTGCGCACAGGGTATGCGTGTGCAGGTCTGCGATCATCTGCATGGAACGGACAAACCTCTTTTATTTTGTAATGTCGTCTGCCAGGCCCAGCTGGGTCAGCAGCTCCTTGGCGGCGTTGTAGCCCATCTCCTTCTGGCGGTTGTTGATGGCAGCCGTTTCCAGAATGACGGCCAGGTTACGGCCCGGCATAACGGGAATGAGCATGCTGGGCACCTTGACACCGAGGATGTCGTAATACTCCGTCTCCAGGCCCGTGCGGTCATAGTTCTTGGTGCGGTCCCAGGGCTCGAGCTGGACGACCATCTCGACCTCGACGCTCGAGCGGACCGAGCCGATGCCGAACACCCGCGCCACGTTGATAATGCCGATGCCGCGCAGCTCAATAAAGTGACGGATATTGGCGGGCGCGGTGCCCAAAATTTTGCGGTAGGATACCCGGCGCAGCTCAACCGCATCATCAGCGATCAGGCGGTGGCCGCGCTTGACGAGCTCAATGGCCGTCTCGCTCTTGCCAACACCGGAGTCGCCCAGAATCAGGATGCCCTCGCCGTAGACCTCGACAAGCACGCCGTGGCGGGTGATGCGGGGGGCCAGCTCGGTGTTCAGGGTCGTGATGAGCTGTCCCATCAGGGCAGACGTCATCTCGGTGGACATCAGGATCGGTACACCGTACTGCTTGGCAAACTGCATCATTTCGGAAAGCGGCTGCATGCCGCGGGTCAGCACGATGGCCGGCGGCTGGAAGGAGAACAGCTTTTCCAGATGGGTGTTGCGCAGTGAGGTGGACAGCTCATCCAGATAGGACATCTCGGTCAGGCCGATGATCTGGATGCGTTTGCTGTCAAAGTTTTCGTAGTAACCGGCCAGCAGGATGCCCGGACGGTAGACCTCGGTGGCTGTGACCTGAATTTTATCCAGCTCACAGGGGGTGTAGGCAATCGTCAGGTTGGCTTCCTCGGCCAATTTTGCAAGGGAAACAGAGAATTCGGACACAGTGGAACGCCCCTTTCCTAGTTTCAAACATTATTTTCTATTATACCGTACCCGCCCGTTTTTGTACAGAGGGCGCGGGCACACAATGTTAAAAAAATACCCGCTGTTTTTGTGGAAACAGCGGGCAGAGTTTTATATTTGGGGGCACAGGGCGGCAAGGGCGGTGCGCAGCGTTCTTTGCAGCCAGAGCAGCGCGTGCGCCGCGGCAAATGTTGCGGCCAGATAGACGACAAACAAAAACGCCGTGTCCCGGCGGGACAGCACCGCCAGATCAAAGTGCGCGGCCAGCTCCTGGATCAGAACGTGATGCACAAGGAACACGGCGTAGGATGTTTTGGCAAGCTGTGCGCCCACCGCGCGGGGCCACGGGCGGTCCAGCAGCGGGGCCGCCAGCGCCAGCAGGATGAACACCCCGGCACCGGCCAGTGCGCAGGTGATCTTACCGTCCCAGGGCTGTGCCAGCACGGCCCCCGCCAGTAGCAGCGGGGCCAGAATATACCGTGTGCGTCCGGCGAGCGTTAAAAACGTCATGCCGAACAGAAATTCCGGGATATGCACGGCCACAAGCCGCGCGTCCCAGCCCAGCAGGTGCACCGGGATGCAGACCGCCAGCGTCAGCGCCCAGGTCAGCCACGGCCTTTTGCGCAGCCCCCGCTGCAAAAGCGGGAACAGCAGGTATAAAAACAGGATGCTGCCGAGGAACCACTCGCCTACACAGGCAAAGTCTGTTCCGACCCAGCCCGCGGCAACGGCAAAGTTGTCGAGACCCAGAAGCGTCAGCACCAGCGTGACGGTCCTGGCCCCGCCGAAGCTGCCGGGGTGCGCCACAAACCGATAGCTGAACACGACGAACCACGCGAGCCAGAACAGCGGGTAGACAGCCCTCGCGCGCCTTTTGTAAAACTGCGCAGGGTTCTGCTCCGCCGGGACGGTCAGCGCCAGCGATGCGCCGGACACAATGAAAAACAGCGAGGAGCCGAAATCTCCCAGATAAATGCCCAGCGGTAGCGTGCTGGTAAAGAGCTTGTGCGGCAGCGTAAAATACCCCGTGACCGTCGCGTTGAAATGCACGATCAAGATGCAGATCAGCGCTGCGGCACGGACAAGATCAAGATAAAACAGGCGTTGCTTTTTGATGGGTGGTCTCCCCTTTTACTTTTGCAGTCTGTGCTTGACGAGCCGCCCCAGCTGCTTGGCTACAGCGGCAGGCTGAGCGGCGGCGGTCTCATACTCATTTAAGATATCCGCCCGCGCCGCGGACCGGGTCAGCGGCTCAAAGGCGGCGGCATAGGCACCGTTTTTCTGGGCGGTCAGGGCCAGCTTCCAGGCGTCACGCTGGCTTGTGCAGGCGGGGATGCCGTCCGGGAAGGCAGACTCCCGCACAAGCACCCAGCCGCAGTTGGGCGCGGGCGGCGGGTCACTGCCGACGGGCACGGATACCTCCTGTGCCAGTGCGTCCTTCTCCCGCATCCAGGCGGCGCGGCGGGCGGCGGTGCAGCCCTGCCACAGCGGCAGAGAGGGGCTTAACACGCCGAGCATCGGATTTTTTTCAAACAAAGCAGCAGCTTCTGCCAGCAGTGTGTCCGCGTTGGCGGCTGCCTGCCGGTTATACCAGTCGGTCACGGGGTCCGCGGCGGGCTGTTCGTAATGAAACAGCCGCAGGCCCAGCTCGTTCAGGTCGGGCGTTTTCCCTGTCAGTGCGCCGACAGGATAGCACCAGTGCAGGTTTTTGGCAAGGGCTGAAAGCGGCTGTGTTTTTAACAGCGAGACCAGCAGCAGCTCCAGCGGAAAATCCGTATAGGCCGTCACATAGTCGCAGAGCTCCCGCGCGGCGAGGCCGTCCGTGCGGCGCAGTTCATCCGCATAGGGCGTGAACAGGCTGCGCCGTTTAAAAAACGGGCAGCCGCGATTTGCCAGCAGCTCCCGCGGGCAGACCATAATGGGGTTTACAAAAACCGGTTTCAGGTCGTCCGTCTGCACGTAGGTATCCCAGGCATAGCCCCTGGCGGCAAAATACGGCGTGAACCGCGTTTCGTGGCGGATGATAGACTGCTCGTAGCTGGTCGGTAGTTCCATTTTCTGCCAGTAGCTCCAGAAATCATCACTGTTGAACAGCCGCGGGCGCACCGCAATAAAATGGGATTGCAGATGCTCGGGCACTGCGCCGCCAAAGCGGCGGCTCTGCATGGCGTAGTGGCGGGTCAGCCCCCAGAAGTCTAGCTCCGGGCGGGCGTCCATCGCGGTGAACATCGCCGCCAGTGAGCAGACCGGCCCGGCCAGCGTGTAGTTCATCAGGACGATCTCCTCATACTCGGCCAGCTTCTCCCGGCCCAGAGTCAACAGAGCCTCCCTGTATGCGCCGACGTCGAAACCGACGTTTTCCCGTTCGATGCGGCCCGCACCGGACTGGCGCACCCAGACGCGGTCCGCCGGGGCAAGTGTACCGTTGGTGACGAATACGACCCTGCCGTATTTCTGCACAGCCTGTACGGCAATGCGGCAGGCCGTATCGATGCAGCCTGCCGGGTCATAGTGGAAGTAGATGACCAGTCGTTTCATGCGTTGTCAGTCCTCATAGGGGCCTTCGTGGGGGCCAAAGATAGCGCGCTTGGTGTTGATGATGACCTTGTAGGAGCCTGCGGGCAGCTTGTCCCGCAGCCAGTTGCGCGCGTGACGGCGGCGGCTGTCGGAGTACGGGCCGTAGTGGCTGAATAGGTGGTGCTTTTTGTAGGCAAAGCCGGTGGCCGAGCTGACCGCACCATAGAAGGTCGTACAGTCAAACACGCGGGCCAGCGGGCGGATCACGCCGCCCGCGTAGGCCTGCATCGTATCGTTGTGGGTCACGGCGTAGCTCTTGCTCATGACCACTGCCGGGTAGTAGCCCGCGCTCTGGGCCACAAACGGATAGATGCGCTCAATGGCATGGCTGATCGTGCCGTCCTGGGGCAGCGGCTCGGGCGGGAAGTCCGAGTGCTGCCAGCCGTGGTCAAACAGCGGTGCCAGTGCCTTGGGGCGGAACCAGAACACACTGCCGTAGGGCGCAATGGGCGATTTTTCACCGGAAACAGGCGCATCGATGCCAAGGTCTTTCATCAGCTTTTTCGTGTTCTCAAAGTTCGGGCCCCAGCCGCCGGAGCACATATTCATGAAGTAAAGTCCGTGCGTCGGGTACGGCGGGCAGAGAATGCCGAGGTACGGGTCCTTCTCAAACTCACACAGCACATTCAGCACATGAGCAGCGTTTTTGCAGACATTCTCATTGCAGACATAGCCAAAGCTCGCGCCGACGCTGCCGGGGCGGGTCTGGATGGCTTTTTTGTCGTGCATGAAGCAGGCGTAGTCATAGTCCCGCAGCTGCGGGGCCAGGTCACAGAGGAAGGCGCCGACGTCGCGGCCCTGGTTCTCCACCACGGTCACGGTGACGCTGCGGACGTTCAGGTCCGCAAAGGCGGCCTCAATCTGCGGCTTCTTATCAGCACTGCTCGTCGAAATGAAAATATCCGTCTCTGGCGGGAACTTTGCCGCAAACGCCTTGCTGGAATCCAGCATATCCATGAAATACAGGTGCATGGCCAGCGCAATGCGGCGGTTTTGGCGGATGCTCTGTGCCGTTGCCTCGTCCAACACCGTCGGCTCGATGATGCGGGTCAGCGCGAGATTGCGGGTAAAATCGTGCGGGTGCATCGTGCGGATCATGTTCTTCCAGATGAGGTCCATCGGATAGTCCGTCTCGTCCCGCAGATAGTCGTACAGCTCCTGCACCGGCTCACCTGCCGTGTCGTTGAGATAGGCCTCCAGCTCATGCATAAAGCTGCGGCGCTTGAACAGCGGGCATTTTTTCTCCCGCAATAAAAGCGTCGGGCAGACGAGCAGCGGATAGTCTGTGAAGTCCTTCAGGTCGTCGGTTTTCACATAGACATCCCACTTGAAGCCCTTATCCTCAAACTGCTTGGTGAACACAGCCTCGTATCGCTGCACCGAGTCGGTGTAGCTCTCGATCATCGGCATGTTGTCCCAGTAGGCCTGCAGCTCCGGGTTCTGCACAAAGCGCTGACGGTAAACGATGAAGTGAGACTGGATGTGTACGGGCAGATAGTTATACAGGTGCTTGCCCTTGAAGGGGTTCGACTTGGCACCGTGGTGGATGGACAGGCCCCAGAAATCGAGGTCCTGGTTCTCCCACATGGCGTCGAACATCTCTTTCAGCGGACGCACAGGACCCATCAGGGTGGAGTTCGTCATGACGATCTCGTCAAATTCCGAGAGCTTCGCCCAGCCGTAGGAATCCAGCGCGGTCTTGTACGCCCAGACGTCAAGACCCTTGTTCTCGCGCACGATGATGTTGTCGGTAAACTGCGAGAAGGCCGCGCGGCCCTGCTCGCTCAATTTGCCGTTGCAGACAACGACCAGCTCGGTCAGGTTCTTATTCAGGTCGGCAAGGTAGTAGGTGATAAAATCATCCACGTCGCCGTTTTTTTCATAGAAGAAAAAGATGCCCAATCGTTTCATTGCGTTTTTCCTTTTTGTATGTTATGCACGCTTGCAGGTATCGTTTGCCAGAATGCGGTTGATTTTTGTCGGGTCGCCCCAGGTGCCCGGGCTGTCATACGGACGGTCCGGGAACGCGCCGTAGTCGAGCTTGATCTTGTAGTTCTTGTCGCGCAGGAACTGCTCCACGCGGTCTGCCAGACTCATCGGCTTGCCGGTGCAGACATTGATGATGCCGTTGATCTCCTCCTGCACACTGGCGGCCACGATCATGTTGGCCAGCTCGTCCACGTCGATGAAGTCATAGAGGTTGCTGCCGCTCGTGAACGGGAAAGTCTTTTTGCCGTCCTGCTCGGCCTGGGTGATCTTGGCAAAGATCGAGCTGCCGTGCACCTCGTCACCGGTGATATAGTATGCGCGCAGCCAGTGCAGCTTGCAGGGGGAATCCGCCAGCGTCAGCATCATGCTCTGGCGCAGGGCGTTCTTGGCAATGCCGTACTGGCTCTGCGGCTTGCAGGGCGTACTCTCATTGATAGCACCCTCCCAGTAGCCGACCTCGTGCATCGTGCCCATGACGCTCAGATCCTTCAGGCCCCCGTCGATCAGCGTGTTCAAAAACGTCACATGGCTGGACAGATCCTTCATGTGGGCGGCGGAATTATGGCGGAAGCCGTCGCGCCAAGCCAGATGAATGCAGACGTCCGGGCTGCCCAGCTTGCGGTACAGGTCGGCGTCACCGCCGAACAGCGGCACATCGCAGAACTCGGCGCGCTCGTCGACGCCCTTGAAGTTAAAATCCGCCGCAATGACGCGGTAGCCGCGGTCCAGCGCATTTTTTACGACATGGCGGCCAATGTAGCCCGCTGCACCGGTAACAAGAATCGTTTTCATAACTGTTCCTCTCTGACCGGCAGCAGATCGTAGAGCTTCTGCAGCCGCATCTGGTATAAAAGCAGTGCCATTGTTTGTTTTTTATTGTGCCCTGCGTCGTGCAGGGTGTCCAGCAGACTGCCCGGGTACGGGTTCAGGGCCTCCCGCAGCGTGCGCCAGGCCTTGCGGCGCAGCACGCCCGGGGCGTGTGCATCGCGCAGCTGGTGCATCAAAAAGGTGACGGCCTGTGCGCGGCGGTCCTTCCAGACGGCCTGCAGCTCCTCCGGGCCGCACCAGCGCTGGGCGGCGTGGAATTCAGCCTCCATCCATGGCTCCAGCGCCCGGATGCGGCCCAAAAGTGCCTGTGCCGTGTGCGCGCAGGAGGTGCTCTGCGCACTCTCAAAATGGCGGTAGACGACCTGCGGGATGTAGACCGCCTTGCCGACGCGCCGATAGGCTGCGGCGTTAAAGACAAAGTCCTCCAGCCCGTAGCTGCACCGCTCATTGAAGCGCAGCCCCAGCAGCGCCGTGCGGCGGTAGAGGGCGTTCCATACAAACTGCGGGCCGCTGTTCTCCAAAAAAGCACCGTAGCTGCCGCCGCGGCCCAGCGCTATCGTGCAGGGGCTTCCGGCAGGGTGCGGCTGCTCGGCAAAGGTACCGTCCGGGCGCTGGCACAGCAGCTCATAGCCGCCGCGCACAAGGTCGGCGCGGGTGTCCTCTGCCGTCTGCAAAAGCAGGCGCAGCGCTCCCTGCCAGAACAGGTCGTCATCGTCACAGAAGGTGATGTACTCTCCGCTCGCGGCCTCCATGCCGCGGTTGCGGGCCGCGCAGATGCCGGCATTCTTCTGGGTGATGACGTGGATGCAGGGGTACTCGCTCGCCAGCGCGTGACAGAGCCGGTCCGTGCCGTCCGTCGAGCCGTCGTTGACGATGATGATCTCGAGCTCCGGCACCTGCTGGGAAAGGATGGATTCCACGGCGGTGCGCAGGGTCGTCTCGGCATTGTACGCCGGGATGATCACGCTGATCTTGGCCATGGGGGTACCTCCTTTCGCATTTCGCATTATTTTTTCAGTTTCAGATATAATTTTCCGTAAGGCAGCGGCAGCGGTACGGCACGCTGCAAAAAGCCGATCTTCCAGCGTGCCTCTGCAAAGTCACGCCTTGCCTGCCGCGGGTGGGTCAGGTAGTGCGCTGTGTGCTGCGGCGCGGCCAGCGGATAGGTGCCACCGTCCTCAACCGTCAGGTCGCCGAGCAGATCCAGCTGTAAAGCTGTCGGGCTTTCCACCAGCCGCAAAAACGGGGCAATGGCCCGCTGCGGCGGGATGGGCTGGCCGTTCAGCACGCTGTCCCGCCAGGCGGAGGCAAAGCGGCGCACGCCGGATTGGATCTGTGCAATGCGCGGCTCGGCGGGCTGCCTGGCCGTGCGCACACGGACGATGCCCCCCTTCTCCACGCAGTAGCCCAGCGTGGCCCCGACATCTTGTGAGAGCAGGCGTTCGAGCATCGGCTGACCCGCCCAATACAGGCGCGGCGCGGGCTTGCCGTTAAACAGGAATACTTCCGTTTGGTCGGGCGCAAAGCGGGTGCGCAGCCGGTCATCCGCCGAGAGCTGCAGCCCGTGCAGCGGAAATTGCAGCAGTCGCTCTAACAGCAGCTGCGTTGTACCGCCGCTGCCGATGTCAACAAGGAAATCGCCGGGGCGGATGCCCTGCGCAGACAGATAGGCTGTGACCGCGTCGGCGGCGTCCGGGCGGGGCAGCTGCCGCAAAAAGGCGTGCAGCGCTTCCCTGTCCGGCTGCTTCAAATCAAACTGCCTGTCCGCCAGCTCCGGTGGGCAGGTCGTGCCGCAGTATTCGGCGATCTGCGCACCGGTCAAAGTCTGCCGCGGCAGGGCGGCCAGCACTGTGGCCCAGTCCCCCGCCGCCAGAAACGCCGGAGCCAGGCTGCGGCGGGAGACCTGTAAATAGCCGGTCTCCTCCTGCGGGTAGAGCGTGTGATAGACGTCCCGCATCAGGTACATATCGCGGGCGAGGAAATACAGCCGGGCCTCCGGGCGGGCGGCACGGCGCGCGTGCAGCCATTGGCAGAATGCCGCTGCCAGCGGTCCCAGCACAGAAAAGCCGAGGGACTCACCGTCAGATCGCTGCTGCGGCAGACGGTTCTCCACAAAAGCCGCAGCGTCATCCGCAGGTGCAGGCGGCGTCGGCAGATGCCAGGCAGTGATGCCCGCCAGCGCGGCCCCGGCCACATCGGCGCGCCAGCTGTCACCGATGAAAAGCAGCTGCCTCGCCGTGAGGCCGGTTTCCTGCAAAAAGCGCTTGAACAGTCTGCCGCTGCGCTTCTGCACACCGTAAGTACAGGAGACAAAGCCGCCGTCAAAGCAGGGATAGCCGCAGCGGCGCAGCATCGCGTCGATCTGCGTCTGCGGCAGGTACATATCGGAGATATAGTAGAGCTTTTTCCCCTGCTTTTTAAGCGTTTGCACCGCATCCAGCACGGGCTTGTTCGCCGCACAGGCGGCCAGTTCTGCAGCACACTCCGCCGCTGCGTCATAGCGGGCAAGGCAGGGGCGGGCGTAGATTTCAGCCAGCGTTACTTCCCCGCTTTGGGCGGCGCGGGCCTCACGCTCGGCCCGGATGCGGGCAGCGTAAAAATCGTCGCCCATCAGGCGGAAAAGTCCTGTCGGCACAGCAACGTCGCGTTTTATAAGCGTGTCAAACACGTCAAAGGCGACGGCGTCAAAGTGCGCAGCTTTATGGCAAATTTGTTTCGTCAGGTTCATGGCAGGTACGGTATCTGCGGGCGGAACCGCACCCCGGCGGCAAAGCCCTTCCAGATGATTTTTATGCGCTCGGCGCGGCAGCCCTGCCTGTCGCGCAGGACCTGTACGGTGTGCCAGCTGTCCTTGGCCAGCAGCCACAGCCAGCCGGACAGTCCCTCCCGGCGGTAGAGCACCACATCGTTGCGGTAAAAATAGCGGTAGCGTGCCCAGCGGGCGGGCACATCCCTGGCAATGTTCACGACGCCGGGGTTCTGCATGGCGTGCACGACCCGGCTGGCCGGGATGACATAGCAGGGCTTTGCGCGGGAAATGCGGCGGGTGTACTCCCAGTCGTCGGACCAGATGAAGAACTCGGCAATCGGCAGGCCGAACTGCCGCACGGCTTCGGTGCGCAGGAACAGCGAGACAAAGCTCGCCATCACGGCGGGAACCTCCGCTGCGTCGAAGCCGTCAATATCGCGGTACATCGTTTTGCGCTGCAGGTTCATCGGCTGGTCGGTGCCGTCCGGGGCGAGTGCCCGGCTGGACAGCCAGCCGCAGCCGTCGCCGTGGGCGGCATCGGCGGCCAGCAGGGCGGCCAGCGCGTCCGGCTCGGGCAGCGTGTCGTCGTCCATGATCCAGACGGCCTCACACCCCAGCTCCGCCGCGGCGCGGATGCCGTAGGCAAAGCCGCCAGCACCGCCGAGGTTCTCCCCCGGATTACGGCAGACCAGCCCAGGCATTGCCAGCGTCTTTATATAGTCCGCTGTGCCGTCAGTGGACGCATTGTCCACCAGCAGCACCGTAAAGCCCTGCACGGTCTGGGCACGCAGGGCGGCCAGGCATTGTTTGAGCAGCGGCAGACGGTTGTAGGTCACGACGATGGCCGTGACATTTCTTGCGTCAAGCATCTTTTTTCGGGAAGAATTTGCGCTTGAGGAAGGCTGTGCCCTTGCGCAGCCAGTTCTGGTGCTCCATGTAAACGATGCTCAGTTCCTCAAAGCTGATGTTGTTCGTGGTAAGCCAAGCGTCCAGCAGACGCTCGCTCACAAAGCCAAAGACCCGACGATCATTGACCGTGTAGCCTGTCATGTCCAGCTCCCGCTCAAGCTCAAACAGAATGTCGAACAGCCAGGTGCAGTAGTGCTGCAAAAGTTCCTTCTTCATGACGAACATGTTGAAGTGGTGGCCGTGGGTCTTGGACATATACAGGTCATACGCGGGCAGGTACTCGGGGCATTTGCGCGCAATGATGGCGCGGGTCACCTCCAGATCCTGCTTGTGATGGGCGTGGATATACTGGGTGTAGTTCGTCTCAATAAAATAGTGGCGCTCCTTCGGCAGGACGACGTTCGTCGTAGCCAGAATGCTGCAGAGCTCCTCATGGCTGATGACACGCGACTTCTTGTCCGCAAAGCGGCTTTTGCGGCGGCTGGCAAAATAGCGGCGGTAATGCACGATGCCGATATAATCGGAATCGATGTTGTGCGCCGCCCAGTACAGGCCCGTCAGCTCGCAGAAATTTGCGTTGCGCTCCGAGATATTGTCGCCGGTATCATCGCCGATATAGCCGCAGGCCGGGTGGACGGCATGGCCCATCTGTACCGGAAGATACATCGGGTCATCCGGCACCCAGTACGGTTTATGCGTTGCTACGATAATGGTGGTCTGCAATGTGTTCTACCCGCCTTACATACTTTCCTATACTCTTTTTCCTGGTGAGCTTGCTAAACCTATAGTATAACGCTTTTTGGCAGGAATACAAGTTACAGAACGGTAAAAAGGTCATTCGCCCTCGTTTTCAAAGGTTTCCTGCTCCTCGGCCAGCTTTTCCCACTCGTCGTAGAGCTCCTGTTGGTGGAAGCGAGTGTCGTCAAGCTCGTCACATTTGTCGCGCAGCAGCAGATGGTCGCGCAGAACCTCGGGGTCGTTGATCTCATTTTCCAGCTCGACAATATGCGCACCCAGCTCCTCGATCTCGCTCTCCACCTTTTTCAGGCGGGCGCGGACCTCGGCGCGGCGCTTGCGCTGCTCCTTGCCGTATGCCTGCTTTTTGGCAGTGTCCTCGGTCTTTTGCTGCTCCTGGGTCTTGCCCGCGTCACGGTTTTGCAGGGCGGCAAAGCTCGGGTAAAACGTCGCTTTGCCGTCCTCCAGGTACATGATCGGGCAGCCCAGCGTCTGCATCAGGTAGCGGTCATGGGTGACGAGCAGCAGTGTGCCGGTGTAGGCCGCCAGCGCCTGGGTCAGGCTCTCGCGCATGTAGATGTCCAGGTGGTTCGTCGGCTCGTCCAGGAACATCAGGTTCGGGCGCTCGAGCGCCAGCTCGGCAAAGCGCAGGCGGGCCAGTTCACCGCCGGACAGCGACGCACAGTCCTTAAAGACCTCCTCGCCGCGGTAGCCGAAGCGTGCCAGATGGCTGCGGACCTCGAGCTCGGTAAAGCGCGGGTACTGGTTCCAGATGGCGTCAATGACGCGGCCTGCGCGGCGGGCCTGCTGCTGGGTGAATACGCCCGGCTTGGCGCCGCTGCCCAGGCGGACCATACCGCCCGACGGGCGGCGCTTGCCGTCCAGCACCTGCAAAAGCGTGGACTTGCCTGCGCCGTTGGGACCCGCAATGACGAGCTTGTCCCCGCGGTGAACGACGTAGTCCAGGGCGTCGATAAGGGTGCGTTCACCGATATGGACGCTCAGATTCTTCATGATGACCAGCTCGTCATAAGGCTCAATGTCGTACTCAAAGCGAAAGTTCAGCTCCCACGCCTCGGTGGTCGGGGCCTCGACGATCTCGAGCTTTTCCAGCTGCTTGCGGCGGCTCTGGGCCATCTTCGTCGTGGAGGCGCGCACAAGATTGCGGTCCACGTAGTCCTGCAATTTGGCAGCTTTTTCTACAGCGGCGTCATGCAGCTTCTGCTGGCGCTCGTCAGCGGCCTCGCGCTGGGGCAGATAGGCCGAGTAGTTGCCGCGGTAGGTCTTGATGCTCTTGCCGCGCAGCTCCCAAATGCGGGTGCAGACGGCGTCGAGAAAGTAGCGGTCATGGCTGACAACGAGCACCGCACCGCGGTAGGCTTTCAGATAATTTTCGAGCCACTCCATCGTTTCCAGGTCCAGATGGTTCGTCGGCTCGTCCAGGATCAGCAGGTCAGGGCGCTCCAGCAGCAGCCGTGCCAGACGCAGCCGGGTCTGCTCACCGCCCGAAAGCACGCCCGCCAGCTTTGTCCAGGTGTCGGCGGGAAAGCCCATGCCGTTGAGCACCTTTTTGATCTGGGTGTCCATGTTATAAGCGTCCATCGCGTCGATGACAGCGGTGCAGTGGGCGATCTTTTCGGTCAGTTCCGCATTGTGCGGGTCTGCGGCCAGCTGCTTTTGCAGCGCGTCCATCTCCTGCATGGCGTCAAGCGCCGGGGTAAAGACCAGCCGCATTGTAGCATAGATGTCCAGTGACGGGTCCAGCCGGGCGTTCTGCTCAAGGTAGCCGGTGGTCACGCCGGTGCCGAACGCGGCATCTCCGGCGTCGGGCAGGCTCTCGCCGCAGAGGATTCGCAAAAGCGTCGTCTTGCCGGTGCCGTTGGCACCGATGATGCCGATACGATCCCCGCGCTCGACACCTGCATTTACATCACGCAGTACCTCGTGTTCGCCGAAGCTCTTGCCTAAGTTTTGAAGTTCCAACAACATAGCGGTACATCCTCAATTCCAAAATGATGCCGCCGCCTGACAAACGGGCAGCGGCAGTGCGCCCTTGCCTTACAGCAGGGCTTCGTTGCTGTGGCGGCGGTTGCGCACACCGATATTTTCCAGCTCCTCCGGCTCCATCACGATGCGGTAGAGCTCCTCATAGGAGCTCACCGTATATTTGGGCGTGATGCCGGACTTGTTTTCAAGATTGCCGGGGTTGAACCAGCAGGTATCCACACCGGCGTTCAGGCCGCCCTTGATGTCGGCCAGCAGATCGTCGCCGACCATCAGCACACGGCTCTTGTTCGTGATGCCGAGGTCACGGAAGGCGTGCTCAAACAGCTTGGCGCTGGGCTTGGCCGCGCCGACCTTCTCGGAAATATAAATGCCGTCCATGTACCTGTCGATGCCGGAGGCCGCAATGCGGGACTCCTGCACGGCAATGGCACCGTTCGAGACGAGGGCCAGCGTGGCGACCTCGCTCAGCTCCTCCAGCGCGGTCAGTGCGCCGGGCAACAGGTCGGCATGGGTCGCCAGCAGCTCCTCATAGCGGTCATTCATGGCCTTGCCCTTGCCGTTGTCGGGCAGCTGCATGGTCTGCATGAAGCGGGAGAAGCGGATCTGGAACAGCTTCTGCTTGTTCAGCTGGCCTTTGGCCAGCGAGTCCCACAGCTCGCGGTTGACCTTGTGGTAGGTATCATAAGCGGCCTCGTCGTGGGGCAGCTCGTACTCGGCGAGCATATCGGTCAGGGCCTGGCGCTCTGCGGCGTCAAAGTCCAAAATCGTATTGTCAACGTCCAGCAGGACGCAGGTATAAATTGCCATCTTCGTAACCTCGTATGCTTATTGCGGTGTGGAATCGGCGGAGGTCGGCTCCGGCATCGGCGTGGGCACAGCGGTGGGTTCCGGCGTAGCCGCGGCGCTGACAGTCAGCACAAAGACGCTGTCCGCACCGTTGTTGACTGCGTGGATGTGGTAGGTGCCGGGCTCGTTGGCCGTGAAGGTCACCTGCGTGCCCGTTGTGCGCCAGGAGGTTTCCTCGCAGCCCCAGAGCGTGTCGCCGCTGCCGTTTTCCACGGTAGCCGTCAGCGTCGTACTCTGGCCTGCGGTCAGCGTGCCTGTGCCGCTGATGTTGATCGTGGTGGCCTCGGCCTCGACGGTGACGATCAGCTGTGCCGTCGAGAAGGTGCCGTTGATCTCAATGCCCGCCTTGATCGTGTAGGTCCCGGCGGCATCGGGCTTGAAGGTCAGGCTGCTGCCGTTCTTCTCCATCTCATCGTTGATGGACCACTGGACGTTCGCGGCGTCGTAGGCCTTGTTGCCCAGCTTGACCGCGGCATTGACAGTCAGGCTCTCGCCCTGCTTGATCGTCGTATCTCCCTTGTCCAGCGTCAGCTCGACGCGGGCGTCGTTGAACATGGCCTTGACGGAGATGTCCTTAGTAATATTGTCATAGCGGGTCGCGGTGGTGACGCCGTCGCTCCACTTGTAGAACACAAAGCCCTCCGCCGCCACTGCCGTGACGTTGACGCTTGTGCCGGAGTCGGCCTGAATTTCGACGCTGGACACGCCGGTCTGGCCGTTGCCGGTCAGCGTGCCCTTGGCGCTGTCCTCGACCTCATAGCTGGCCGTGAACTTCGTCGGCGTCGAGGTCGGCACCGGCGCGTTGCTGCCTGCGGAGGCCGACGCACGCTGCGGGATGTCCGACGTGTCGGGACGGCTGTCCATCGTATTGCAGGCGTGGTTCTTGGCGTACTCCAGCAGGGCGCGTGCGCCGGATGTGCTGAAACCGTTGGATTCAAAGTAGGTGCCTTCGCCGTAGCCGCGGGTGTTTTTAAGGGCCTCGGCGGTGTTCAGGTACTTGAAGCCCAAATCGCTGCTGGCCGCCGCAATGGCCTGGTTGAACTGGTCAATGCGGGTCTGGGTCTCGGCAGCATTCGTGCTGTCCTCGGTAACGGGCGGGATGCCCACCGCGATGATGTCGCAGTAGGCGTAGGCCGAGCGGATGCTCTGCAGGAACTGCTTGTAGTCGGCAATGAAGGAGTCCACACTAACCGAGCCGTCCACATCGTTCGCGCCCAGCATCACAAAGACGCGGCGGGCCTTCATCTTGGGGATGGCCTGCGGGATCGTATAGCTGCTGGCGTCCGATGCAAAGTTTACGCAGGAGGTGGACAACGCCTTGGAAATCTGCAATCCCTCCTGCCCGACAAACTGATTCAACGTGATGCGGGTGTCCTTCTGCAGCGTCACGGCGTACTGGTCACCCGCAAAAACGCTGGCCGTAATGTAGGCGTCATCCGCCGCGCTCTGCGGCAGGATGGAATCCAGCGTCGTATCCAGCGGGTAGGCGTCCGGGTCGTAGGAATCCTTCCTGCCTGCAAACAGGCCCAGCTTCGTCGGCAGCACCCATGCCGCCAGAATGCTCATCACAACGGCCAGCGCGCACAGCGCCAGCACCACACACGCTTTGCGCTGTGTCGGGCTCAGGCCTTTTTTCTCCTCATTACGTTCTCTGCTCATCGGGAACGGCAACCTCCTTAATTATCGAAAGCGGGCGTACCCATGGCCACAACCCACCTAGTATACATAGTATAGATTATATCATATTTGCCGGGCTTTGAACATGGTTTTCAAAAAATTGTCACGTATTACAATTTTATTACAAGCAAAAAGCCCGGGATTTGACATCCCGGGCAAAATTGGGTTCGATTTCAGGAAAGCAGCATCCTGTCGTTGGCAAACTCGCCGTCGCTGACCTGCTCAAAGCGCTGCAGCAGGTCGCTGACCTGCAGGTTCTTCTTTTCCTCGCCGCGCACATCGTAGATGACGTGACCCTCGTACATCATGATCAGGCGGTTGCCGTACTTGATGGCATCCTTCATGTTGTGGGTGATCATCAGGGTGGTCAGGTGGTTTTCCTCGACGATCTTCTCGGACAACGTCAGCACCTTGGCCGCGGTCTTGGGGTCAAGGGCGGCGGTGTGCTCGTCCAGCAGCAGGAGCTTGGGCTTTTTGAGGGTCGCCATCAGCAGCGTGACAGCCTGGCGCTGACCGCCGGAGAGCAGACCGACCTTGCTGGTCATACGGTTTTCCAGCCCCAGATCCAGCGTTTTGAGCAGCTCGTAGTATTCGTCGTGCTCCTTCTTCGTGATGCCGATCTTGAGCGTGCGGGCAAGACCCCGGCGGGCCGCCAGGGCCAGGTTCTCGTCGATCTGCATCGTCGCGGCGGTGCCCATCATCGGATCCTGGAACACGCGGCCAATGTACTTGGCACGCTGGTGCTCGGACAGGCGGGTCACATCCTTCCCGTCAATAATGATTTTGCCCATATCCACCGGCCAGACGCCCGCGACGGCGTTCAGCATCGTGGATTTACCAGCGCCGTTGCCGCCGATGACCGTGACAAAGTCGCCGTCCTCCAGCGTCAGATCCAGTCCCTTCAAGGCGACCTTCTCATTGACGGTTCCTGCGTTGAAGGTCTTGTATACATTCTTGATTTCAAGCATTGTCCTTGCCTCCCTTTTTCACGGGTACTTTGGTGAAGTATTTGCCCTTCCAGTACGGGATGGTCAGGAACACGGCCACGACCAGCGCGGTCAGCAGCTTGAGATCATCGGTGGACAGACCCATGCGCAGCACGAAGTTCATAACGATGTAGTAGATGATCGCGCCGATGACAGCGGCGGTCAGCTTGAGCGCAAAGTTGCGGAAGATCTTGCCGAAGATGACCTCACCGATGATGACGGCGGCCAGACCGATGACGATGGCGCCGCGGCCCATGTTGATGTCCGAGAAGCCCTGGTACTGGGACAGCAGACCGCCCGCCAGCGCCACAAGGCCGTTGGAAACCATAAGGCCGAGCACGATGGTGACGTTCGTGTTGATGCCCTGGGCGCGGGCCATGTGCTGGTTTGCGCCGGTAGCGCGCAGCGAGCAGCCAAGCTCCGTGCCGAAGAACCAGTACAGCACGCCGATCAGGACCGCGCAGAAGATGAGCAGCACGAAGATCGGGTTGTTGAGCGCCAGCGCGCGGACATAGCGGGCCGAGACCAGCAGGCTGTACTTGTCCACACTGATGGGCAGGTTTGCCTTGCCGCCGCCCGTGCCGGTGCCCATGATGCGCAGGTTGACAGAATACAGCGCCAGCTGGGTCAAAATACCGGCCAGAATTGCCGGGATGCCGCAGGCCGTGTGGAACAGACCCGTGACAAGGCCCGCCAGCATACCAGCCAGCGTGGCTGCCACAAGGGCGACGCCCACAGGCACGCCGTTGAGCACCAGCACCACGCAGACCGCGCCGCCCGTGCCGAGGGAGCCGTCAACGGTCAGATCGGCCACATCCAGAACGCGGTAGGTAATGTACACGCCGATGGCCATGATGCCCCAGATGAGGCCCTGTGCCACAGCGCCGGGCATGGAGTTTACCAAAGAGGTCAGGAAATCCATAAAAACATCCTCATTTCGTAAAGCATCAAAACAGCGGGGAAAGAGAGCAACCTCCCCTTCCTCGCTGTTATGATGATTTTCAGTCGCTGTTCAGTTCAATCAGCCGATAGCCACGTAGTCGGACGGCGGGGTGATGCCCAGCGCCTCGCAGTTGGCGGCGTTGTACTTCTTGGTCACGTTCGGAGCGAACTCAACGGGCATCGCAGAGACGTCCGCGCCGTCCGCGAGGATCTTGGCAGCCATCTCACCGGTGGCGTAGCCGAGGTCGTAATAGCTGATGGAGAGCGTTGCAACGCCGCAGCCGGAGCAGATGCCTTCCTCACCGGCCACAACGGGGACCTTGGCGGGGATGACAACGTTTGCGATGGCCTCGGTGTTGGAGGCTGCGGTGTTGTCAGTGGGGATGTAGATGACGTCGGAGTTATCGGCGGCAGTCTGGGCCACGGAGGTGACGTCGTTCGTATCGGTGAAGGCATAGCGGGCAACGGTGTAGCCCTCCTCGGTCAGGTAGCCTTCAATGACGTCGCACTGGTAGACGGAGTTAGGCTCTGCACTGCAGTAGAGCAGACCGACGCTCTTGGCATCCGGGAAGAGTTCCTGGATCATGGCTGCCTGCTGGTCCAGCGGAGCCAGGTCAGAGGTGCCGGAAATATTGTTGCCGACAGTGCCGGTCCAGTCGCTGATGTCCAGCGCGGTGGCGTAGTCAGTGATGGAGGTTCCCAGCACCGGGATGTCGGCAGTCGCCTGTGCGGCGGCCTGCAGCGGTGCGGTGGCGTTGGCCAGGATCAGGTCAACGCCGTTGGAGACAAAGCCATTCACAATGGTGGTGCAGTTGGCGGAATCGCCGGATGCGTTCTGCTCGTCAAATTTGACGCTGCCCTCGCCCAGCTTCTCGACCAGAGCATCCTTGAAGCCCTGAGTAGCTGCATCCAGCGCTTCATGCTGGACAAGCTGGCAGATACCGATGTTATAGACCTTGCCATCCGCAGCGGCGGTGCTGTCAGCAGTGCTTGCAGCAGCCTCGGTGCTGGAGATGGTGTCCGCAGCAGAAGCGGCGGTGTCGGTGGATGCGGTGGAGCCGCAGGCGGCCAGACCCATGGTCATGGCGGCTGCCATCATAAGGGAAACTGCTTTTTTCATGTCTATTCCTCCATAGTACCTGCTGCGCAACCTTTTTGTTTCAGGTGTACACCCGCGTCTCCTCACGCGGGTCCCTCCTGCGCAGCCGGTTTAGTGCTTTAAAGTATAGCACACTTCACCGGTTTAAAGCAAGTGCAAATACGTATAATGCGCCATGCGATTTACAGCGTTTTTTGGTTATATTGACGAACGACCAAATCGATGCCCCGTAGGGGCGGCTCCCATACCCGCCCGCGGTAGTTACCGCAGGCTGCGCGAGCGCATATAGAATACGCCCCTGCGGAGGCAAACAAAAAGCCCCAGCTTGCAAATAAGCTGGGACAACTTCCGGTTTATTCCGCAAAGCAGGCGTTTTCCGCCTTGGCGATCAGCTCCACAAAGCGGTGGGGGTTGCTGGCTGTGCGCAGGCTTTCCACAAGGTCGCTGCGGCTCAGAAGGTTTACGAGCCGCGCCAGGATCTGCAGATGCAGGCTCTCACTGCCCGGCGGAACAGCGATCATGAACACAAGATCCACGGGTTTCCCGTCCGGTGCGCCCCAGTCGACACCGCGGCGCAGCAGCAGCGCCGAGATGCCCGGTGCGGACACACCCGCGTTGCAGGCGTGGGGCAGCGCAATACCGCCCCCGATGGCCGTTGTGCCGCCGAACGTTTCCCGGTAGCTGACCGCATTGTAGTAGGCATTGCCGTTGGTGATAACGCCGATGCCCTCCTGCAGCTCGACCAGAATGCCGAGCGCGTCTGCAGAGTTATCGATCTTTGCATAGAGCAGTACGCCCTTGGGGTTCATCAATTCGCTGACCTTCATCGTCAAACCTCACGTCCTTCGGCTCTGCCAATCAGGCTGTACAGATACTCCCCCACTGCGCCCTCGGCGCAGGTGCAGGTCGTCACATGGTCAGCGGCAGCCTTGACCTCTGCCGGTGCGTTGGCGACAGCCACGGCGTAGCCGGCCTCCCGCATGATCTCCAGATCATTGTAGTAATCACCGATAACGACGGTGTTCTTCATGGATTTGCTCATGAGGGCGCACAGGTCATGCAGACCGCTGGCCTTGCTGACGCCGCTGGGCATGATCTCTAAGTAAATGCTGTTCGTGGCCAGGAAGTAGTTTTCCCGCCCGTAGTACCGCGTCTTGGCGTACTGGCCCAGTTTGCGGATGCTCTCCGGGTCAGAGGCAAATACGACCTTGACCCAGCCGTCGGGCACGCTCTCCACCGGGCAGGCAATGCTGCCGAGGTGCTCGTCCACCTGATGGGCGTGGGTCACCTCATTGGCATGGATGACGAACATCTCGCCGTTTCCGGCCATGACCTCCACGCCTATATGCGGGAACTTGTTCAGGATGTCAAGGATGGCCGTCGTCGCCTGCTCGCGGTTCAGCGTCGAGCGGTGCAGCACCGACTCGGCGGAGAAATCATACAGCAGCGCCCCGTTGCAGGAGATGGCCGGCAGCGACAGGCGGATGTCCCCCAGCGCCGCGCGGATGGACTCCGGCGGGCGGCCCGTTGCCACCGTGAAAAGCCCCCCCATGCCGGTGTACAGCTGGATGACCGCGCGGTTGCAGGCGGGGATGCCCTCCTTGGCCGTCAGCAGCGTATTATCCATATCACAGATCACAAGGGTATCGCTTAGGGGTGGTTTCATGCGCGATGTTCCTTTCTTAACCGTGTCAGAAACTCTGTAAAATAGGGCGGCAGGGGCGAATCAAACTGCATCCACGCCCCTGTCTGCGGGTGGGCAAAGCCCAGCTCCTTGGCGTGCAGGCACTGGCCATTCAGCGATTTGATGCAGTTTTTGGGGCCGTACACAGCATCCCCTGCCAACGGATGCCCCGTCGAGGCCATGTGTACACGAATCTGATGGGTGCGCCCGGTCTTCAATTTGCACGCAATGTAAGTGAAATTGCCGCAGCGTTCCAGCACCTGCCAGCCCGTGTAGGCATACTTGGCTCCCGCCGCGTTCTCGGCCAGGACGGCCATTTTCTTGCGGTCCCGCGGGTCGCGTCCGAGCCACTTTTCCACAAAGCCCTCGTCCTCCTTGAGGTTACCGTACACCACGGCATGGTAGACGCGGTGGATGCTGTGTACGCTCATCTGGGCGCTGAGCGCCTGATGGGCGGCATCGTTTTTGGCAACGACGAGAAGGCCGCTCGTGTCCTTGTCAATGCGGTGGACGATGCCCGGGCGGATGGCCCCGCCGATGCCAGACAGCTGCCCCGCGCAGTGGTAAAGCAGCGCGTTGACGAGCGTGCCGTCCGGGTTGCCGGGGGCCGGGTGCACGACCATGCCCTTAGGCTTGTTGACAACGAGCAGGTCGTCGTCCTCGTACACAATGTCCAGCGGGATGTTCTGGGGCCGGGCCTCGATGGGCTGCGGGTCAGGCAGGTCGATGGCGTAGATTTTGCCGGGCGCCACCTTATCCTTTTTGTTGACGGGTGCGCCGCCGCAGGTCACAAGCCCCTGCTCGATCAGATTTTGCAGCGCACTGCGGGACAGCGTCGGGCACTGCCCGGCCAGCCAGGCGTCCAAGCGTCCGCTGTCGCCGGGGGCTGCGGTAAGCTCAAGCCGCTCCATCTTCGTCCGCCTTTGGCTCTGCGGTCTTATCCTTTTTGAAAGAGTCCAGCAGCACGGCGAGCATCAGCAGGCCGACGCCGACACAGACGCAGATGTCCGCAAAATTGAAGATGGCAAACCGCATGAACAGCACGTTGATGTAGTCCACGACCACACCGTTGAGCACGCGGTCAATGAGGTTGCCCACGCCGCCGCCCAGTACCAGCGTCCAGGCTGCGCGCTCTGTCAGCGGCATTTTGCGCACGAACAGCATGATAAGGACAGCCAGCAGCATGACCGACGTCATGCCGATGAGCAGTCCCTGCTTACCGGCCAGCATCGAAAACGCCATGCCGTCATTCAGGCAGTAGCGCAGCTCCACAACGCCGGGCAGCACGTCCATGCTGCCCACTGGCAGCAGCGCCGCCGTGGCCCAGTGCTTGATGAGCTGGTCAATGACGACCAGAATGGCCGCTCCTGCCAGCGATAACAAACCAGAAATCATACAACACCTTATCCGAAAAAATCAGCGGTGCTTAAACGTATAAGCACCGCTGACGGTAGAGTAAATTTACTGCTTCAAGACCTTAGCGCAGCGCGGGCAGAGGCCGTCGTCACCGACGGTGGTCTCGTACTTCCAGCAGCGCAGGCACTTGTTGCCAGCCGCATGGGCAGCGCTGACGCCGAGACCCTCGACCAGGCCCTTGACGCCGCCCTCACCCTCGACAAGGTCAACGTGGGAAACGATGAACAGGTCAGCCAGCTCATCCATCGGGATGGCGTTCAGGAAGTCGTAGACCTCCTTGCTGCAGTACAGCGTCAGACCGGCCTCCAGCGCAGAGCCGATGACCTTATCGGCACGGGCCTGCTCCAGCACCTTCTTGACGTCGTCGCGGATGGCCATGATGCGGTCCCACTTAGCTTCAAACGCCTCATCGGCGGCAGCCTTGGCCTCGGGCATCTGCTCAAAGACAACATAATCCTTCATGCCGTCCAGCTTCGGGATGTAGCTCCAGATTTCCTGGCTGGTGAAGCACAGGATGGGTGCCAGCAGCTTGGTGAAGTCGACCAGGATGCGGTACAGCGCGGTCTGGGCACAGCGGCGTGCGTGGTCATCTGCGCAGTACAGACGATCCTTGATGACGTCCATGTAGAAGTTGGACATATCAATGACGCAGAAGTTGTACAGTGCGTGGTAGGCACGGCTGAAGTCGTAGTGCTCGTAGGCATCGCGCATGGTGGCGGTCAGCTTGTTGCAGGCCTCGAGTGCCCAGCGGTCGATCTCGAACAGCTGGTCATCATCGACCATATCCTTCGCGGGATCAAAGTCGCTGATGTTGCCCAGCATGAAGCGGGCCGTGTTGCGCATCTTGCGGTATGCCTCGGACAGCTGGCGGAAAATTTCCTTACCGGCGCGGACGTCGACGGTGTAATCGCTGGAAGCGACCCACAGACGGATGATGTCAGCACCGTAGTCGCGGATGATCTCACTGGGCTCCATGCCGTTGCCGGCGGACTTGTGCATCTGCTTGCCCTGGGCATCGACGACCCAGCCGTGGCACAGGACCTCGCGGTACGGGGCCACACCCTGGGTGGCGACACTGGTCAGCAGACTGGACTGGAACCAGCCGCGGAACTGGTCGGCACCCTCCATATACATATCAACGGGCCAGCGCAGCTCGGGACGCTCACGGCAGACAGCGCTCCAGGTGGAGCCGGAGTCGAACCAGACGTCCATGATGTCGGGGTCCTTCTCCCAGTCGGAGGCACCGCACTCGCAGACCTCGGTCTTGGGCAGGATGTCGTTGGCATCGTACTTGTACCAGGCGTCGCTGCCCTCCTTGCGGAACAGGTCGGACACAGCCTTGATGGAGGCATCGGTGATATGGTACTTGCCGCACTTCTTGCAGTAGAATACCGGGATGGGCACGCCCCAGACGCGCTGGCGGCTGATGCACCAGTCACTGCGGTCACGGACCATACCGGCCATGCGGTCATGGCCCCACGCCGGCTGCCAGTGCACGCTGTCAATGGCCTTGTAGACGTCCTCCTTGAAGGCGTCGATGGAGCAGAACCACTGCTCGGTAGCACGGAAGATGATGGGATGATGGCAGCGCCAGCAATGCGGGTACTGGTGGGTGATGTGCTGCACACCCATCAGATGGCCGCTCTCCTTGATGTGCTCCAGAATGACCTTGTTGGCGTCCCAGACCTTGAGACCGGCAAACTTCTCGCCCGCCTCGGCGGTCAGGCGGCCCGCGTCGTCCACGGGAACGACAACGGGAACCTGCGGATAGTGATTGACGCAGACCTCAAAGTCCTCAACACCATGGCCGGGAGCGGTGTGGACGCAGCCCGTGCCGCCTTCCAGCGTGACGTGGTCACCCAGAATGACCAGACCCTTGCGGTCAAGGAACGGATGCTGATACTGCATGAGCTCGAGCTCACTGCCGAGAACAGTCTCGGGCAGGACCTCGTACTCGTCGATATGGCAGCCCTTCATCGTGGACTCAACGAGCTCGCGGGCCATGATGTGGTAGGCGTCACCGATCTTGACGAAGGCATATTCCAGATTGGGGTTCAGGCAGGTCGCGACGTTGGCGGGCAGCGTCCAGGTGGTGGTCGTCCAGATGACGATCCATGCCTTGTCCAGCGGGATGTTATGCTTGGCCAGCACGCCGTTGGGGTCGTCGGTCAGCTTGAAGCGGACATAGATGGAATCGCACTCGTCCTCGGCGTACTCGATCTCAGCCTCGGCCAGGGCGGTGCGGTCCTCGGGGCACCAGTACACGGCCTTCATGCCCTTGTAGATGTAGCCCTTCTTGGCCATCTCGCCGAAGATCTCGACCTGGCGGGCCTCAAACTCGGGGCGCAGGGTCAGGTAGGGGTTCTCAAAGTCGCCCTGCACGCCCAGACGCTTGAACTGCTCGTTCATGACGCCGATGTGCTCGGTGGCAAACTCTTTGCAGATCTGGCGCAGCTCCAGCTTGGAGACACCGGCCTTCTTGTCGCCGAGGGAGCTCAGCGCCTTCAGCTCGATGGGCAGACCGTGGGTGTCATAGCCGGGCACGTAGGGTGCCTGGAAGCCGGACATGTTCTTATAGCGGATGATGATGTCCTTGATAATCTTGTTCAGCGCCGTACCCATGTGGATATTGCCGTTGGCATACGGAGGGCCGTCGTGCAGGATGTACTGCGGCTTGCCCTCATTGTTCTTAATCATCTGCTCATAGACATGGTTCTGCTCCCAGTCTTCGAGCATTTTGGGTTCCTTCTTCGGCAGACCGGCCCGCATTTCAAACGGGGTCTGCATCTTATGGATGGTGTCGTTGTAGTTCTGCGCCAAAGTTTCCTACTCTCCTCTATTCATTGGATTCTTTAGTTATATCACATTGGGCGTCAGCTGTCAAAGTCAACGCCTTCAAAGTTATCGAACGCCGGGGAATTCAGCTCCTCCTGCGGTTCGTCACTTGCCTTTTTGCGGGTCGTGCGCCTGGTCGTACCGGCCTTGCGGCGGCGGGCAGGCTTGGCCTCCGGCTCGTCATACAGGCCGGAGACATCCTGGAACCGCGTCTCGTCGATGGCAGGCTCCTCCACGGGGATCGGGGCGGGCTCGGCTTCCTCCGGCTCCTCCGGGTGCGGCGCGATGGCAAATTCCACCGTGTCTACCTTTTCGCCCTGAGCCTGGGCACTTTCCGTCGGCTCCGGCACGGGCTGGGCTGTGGGCGGCTCATAGTAGGTCGTCTCCTGCATGGCGGGCATCTGGGCTGCCTGCTGTACCGGGGCCGACTCCGGCACAGGCTGGGCTGCGGGGGCCGTGTAGGCCGGGGCCTGCACAGTGGGCTGCGGCTCTGCCGCAGGGGCAGCGGCCTGCTCCGGGGCCGGGGACGGCGGCGGAACGGGTTCATCCTCGGGCCGTCTGGTGTAATCGGGCAGTTTATTGATAAGGTTGATATGCTTGCGGTACATCTCGATCAGTGAACGCTTGAAGCTGTCTGCCTCACCCTTGAGCGTGACGATCTCCTGCTTGGCCAGCTCGACGTCATCGCGGGCGCGCTGCTCGCGGTCCTCCGCCTTGATGTTGGCCGAGCGGATGATCTCCGCCGCTTTCTGCTTGGACTCGCGGATAATACTGTCCCCCATGCGCTGGGCGTTGATCATCGACGTACTCAGGGAGTTTTCCATCGTTCGGTATTTTTCAATGCGCTGGGCCAGCATGACGAGCTTTTTCTGCAAATCATCATTCTGGGCAGCCAGGTCGTCCATTGCCTGGGCGACCTGCTTGAGATAATCATCCACATCCTCACGGCGATAGCCCTGGAACGCTTTGTCAAATGTGACGTGGCGGACATCCTCGGAAGAGATCATGACGGCTTTCCTCCTGTATGCGGGGCACACGGCCCCGTTATTCCCTGCCCGCAGCGCTGCGGGCGATCCTGCGCTCAATATTGGTAAAAGGATATGAACAGACGATCCTTGCGGCTCTTGCCGCCAATGGCCGCCAGCTTGAAGCGCCCCACGCCGCGCACTGTGAAAATATCCGCGGCGTAGGCGGTCTCGTGGGCAGCCTTCAACGGCAGGTGGTTGATCTCCACACGGCCCGCGGCGATATATTCAGCCGCGCGGGTGCGGGAGGTGTGCAGCATGGCTGCCAGCACCGCGTCCGCACGCAGGGACGGCACGGTAGCCTCCTGCAGGGTGCGCTCGCGGCTTTCGGCCAGACGGGCGGGCAGTGCGTCGATGCACGCAGTATGCACGGTGCAGTGCCCTGCGCCGGTCAGCTCCGCGTTTATAAATTCCTGTTTGTCGGCGAGGATCACCGCGTAAAATGTGTCCTCACGCTCGGGGTCTGCCAGCAGGTCCCCCACGCAGCTGCGCTCAAGGCCAAGGCCCAGAATCGCACCGAGATAATCCCGGTGGGTCGGCAGCTTATCCCCGTAAGCGGTGCATTGCAGGTAGGCCAGCGGTTCTTCCTGCCAGGCGTCGGGCGGCTCAATACAGAGCACCCGGCGTTCTGCCGCGTCAAAGCCGCCCCAAAAGCGGATGCAGCTGCACCCGGCCTTGTTGCAGGCGGCCTGCGCCAGGCTCTGCTCCCGGTCCGAGAGAAAGCCCGTATAACGCGGGATGCCGCGGCTTACCGCAACGCGGCACAGCTCCTCGACACGGCGCATCAGGCGGCGCTCGTCGTCATTCTGCGGCGGCACAAAGCCGCGCACCGCATTGGCGGCATCAGAAGAAGACGCCATTGTTTTCCAGCTCGTCGAGCAGGTCACCCATAATATCAACGTTGTACGGCGTAATAATGAAGGTGCTGGTCGCCACGCGCTTGATCTGGCCGTTGTTGGCATACGCTACACCGGACAGGAAGTCGATCAGACGGCGGGAGACCTCTTTGCTGGCAGACTCCAGATTCAGCACCACAGTATGCTTGGCGTTGAGCTGGTCCGCAATGCTGGACGCATCGTCAAAGCGTTCCGGTTTGACCAGAACGACCTGCAGCTGGGTCGTCGCGTTGATGTTCACGACCTTATTGCTGTGCTGTTTGATCTCCTGCTGCTGGGTATACTCCTGCGCAGCTGCAGCCCCCTGCCCGCCGGGGAAAACATTTTCTTCAGTGTCATCTACATAGGAATCTGCGTCGGGATCGATACCGAGCTTGCTTCTCAAACTGTCAAGCATGGACATGGTCGTAAAACTCCTTTGATTAGAAAGCGCCGTTTACGTCAGCGCGTCATTACAGCGATATACATTAAATATTATCTTCTTTTTTGGCAGTCTTGTCAATACAAACGGCGTATTTTCGTTACAATAGTTTGCCATCCTCCAAATTTGTGCCCTGCACGATGATCTCATCATAGAGGCGCACCTCATTTGCACTGCCAAGCTTGCCGTCCTCCGGGACAAGAATGTAGCTGTCGTTCTCATACAGCGTTGTGATCTTCAAAAAGCGCTGCAGGTTGCCGTACTTGACATAGACACCGCGCTGGCCGTTCACGATATGCAGCGCCTCCTTGTCGATGCGGATGCCCTCGTAGGTTTTTAAATCGACCTGCACGGTCTCGCAGCCCAGGCCCAGGACCTCGGCGCTGATGGTCTGGCATTGCAGCACGATTTTGGCAATGCCGTTGTCCTTGTCCTCGGTGACTTCCTCCACCGTGGCGGAAAGCGGGGTGTTCTGCTTGCCGGGTACGCTGATTTTCACCGTGGACAGACCGTCGAACCGTGCGGCGGTATCCAAATCGCAGACCGCGTAGAATTTCCAGCTGAAGCCCGTCGCGATTTGTCCGGCGCGGTTTGTATCCGCTGCCGGGAAGCCGTCTGCCAGCATTTTTTGCAGCGTGGCCGGGTCGGCATCGGCCAGCGCCCGGCAGTCCGTCCGGATGGCGGGCGAGGCCTCCGTGCGGCTGAAATAGCCGTTCGTTGTGGCGGTAACGGTCTGCAGCGTGTCGAGCTGTGCCTTGATGCCGTCGTACTCGGTCTGCAGCGCTGCGATGGACTGGGAGAAATCCGCCGTCTGCCCGGTGCTGATCTGCAGACGGTTCTGGGCCAGCAGAAAGCTGTCCTGCGCGTCGGAGATGCCGGTATACTGGGCAGTGTCCAGCTTATCCAGCAGGTTGTACAACGCCTGCTTCGTCTGGTTTGTCAGCACCGAAAGCTCACTGCCGGCAGAATTCTGCGACTTCGTAAGCAGCGTGATGGAGCGCTCGAGCCGGTCCAGACGCTCACGCTGCAGGCCCTGGGTGTCATCGGTGTAGCATTCGGCTACCACCGTGCCGTTCGTCACGCGCTCGCCATCCTGCACAAGATAGCCGAGATTGCCGCTGCCCGGCACATCCACGGCGTCAAACGCCACAACGCCGGTCAGGTTCAGGCTTTCGGCCAGCGTGTAGCGGATGGCGGTCTCGGTCTTGTAGGACCGATGGAAGATCAGCACGAACTGGACGGCAACATACAGCAGGAAGAGTGCCAGTGCCAGCAGACCCAGCGCGTGTAAAAGTTTTTTTGCCAGCGGGCGGTCCTGCCGGTTGCTCACGGTGCACCCTCCTTTCCGTTATTCCTCGTTGTGCAAAAAGGCCCGCACCAGCGTGCAGGCGCGCTCGGTGACATCCTCCTCATCCAGATAGAGCCACACCGCGTCGCTCTGGCGGCGGAACCAGGTCAGCTGGCGCTTGGCGTAGTTGCGCGTTGCCTGCTTGAGACGCTCGGTGCATTCGGTCAGATTGGCCGTGCCCTCAAAGTACGGGAAGAATTCCTTGTAGCCGATGGCCTGCGCCGCCGTGCGGTAGGCATCGCGGTGGTCGTAGACCTGCCTTGCTTCGTCCAGCACACCGTTTTCGACCATTTCGTCCACGCGTCGGTCAATGCGGCTGTACAGCACTGCGCGATCCCGGCAGGTCAGGCAGAGGCAGAGCGCATGGTAGGGTGCCTCGGCGGGCCTGGCCTCGCGGCGCTGGTCGCTCATGCGGCGGCCTGTGGCTTCAAACAGCTCCAGTGCGCGGATGACGCGCGGCAGGTTGTTGGGGTGGACCTGAGCGGCGTAGTCGGGGTCGATCCTTTGCAGCTCGGCGTAAAGTGCCGCGCCGCCCTCGGTGTCCGCCCGCGCCTGTAATCGGGCGCGGATGGCGGGGTCGGTCTTTTCCGGGGCAAACGCCATACCGCTCAAAAGACTGGTGATATACAGCCCCGTGCCGCCCACGACGAGGGGCAGTCTGCCGCGGGCCGCGATGTCCCGTATCAGCGGGTCAGCGGCGGCGGTGAAGTCCGCCACGCTGTAGGGGGTCTCCGGCGACAGAAAGCCCAAAAGATAATGCGGTATCCCCTGCCGCTCCTCCGCGCTCGGCTTCGCCGTGCCTACGTCGAGATTTTTGTAAATCTGCATCGAGTCTGCGTTGATGATCTCACCGTCAAAAGCTCTGGCCAGCGCGACGGAAAGTGCGGTCTTGCCGCTGGCCGTCGGCCCGCCGACGGCGACGACGCGGGGTTTAGACAAGTCGGCCAAACTGCTTTTCCAGCTCCTTCCGGGTGATTTTCAATACGCAGGGCCGCCCGTGCGGGCAGAACGGCGGGACCGTGCCGTCCATAATGCGCTGGGCCAGCGCGAGCATCTCGGCGGCGTTCGTGCGGTCCCCCGCTTTGATGGCCGCGCGGCAGGCGATGGAATGCAGCACCCACTCGGTCTTTTCACGCAGGGCGTCGCGTCCGCCGTCGGCGAGCTTTGCCGCCAGCTCCACGATCATATCCTCTACATCGTCCACCGGCACGTCCGCGGGCACGGCACGCACGACAACAGTCGAGCCGCCGAAGTCCTCGGCCTCGATGCCGGCATCGGTCAGAAGGTCAAGGTTCTGCAAAACGGCCTGTTTTTCCGCGGCGGTCAGATTGACCTGCACAGGGACGAGCAACATCTGGGACGGCACGCTGCCGTAGTCCCTGGCCAGCTGCTCAAACAGAATGCGCTCATGCGCAGCGTGCTTGTCGATGAGGCAAAGCTCACTGCCGCGCTCGGTGATGATATAGGTCTTGAACACCTCGCCGACAAGGCGCAGCGGCTCGCTTGCAGGCGGCGGGGTCAGCGTCGTCTGCTCGGGACGTGTGCTGACCATGTCGGGCAGGGCGCTTAAAGCATGCGGGTCATTCCGAACGTAATCCGTCTCATGGTCTGCTGCGGGGGCCTCGTCGGGCAGCTCCGGCAGGATGTCCAGCACCGTGTCATCGCTGACGGCGTGGGGCATTGGCTGCGGGGCAGGAATCGTTACGGGCTCCGACGCGGGCGTTTCAACCGCCGTCACCGGCGTGACCGGGGTCAGCGGTCTCGGTGCGGGTCCCGCCGTGTAGGCGGGCTTCGGGGACTGTGCCTCCAACACGCCCGGGACAGGCTGTGTGCCCTGTGCATTCTGAACGCCCTGCGCCGTCGGCAGCGGGCGCGCAGGCACGGGCGCGGTCAGACCGTTCAAAGCGCGGTATTCTGCCGCGGACAGCGTCGTAAAGCCGCCCTTTTTCGGCTGGGCTGCAGCGGGCCGCGCGGCAGGTGCCGGGGCGGCGGGCTGCAGCACGGTCTGCCCGGACTTTTCTTCGGGCGCGGTGTGGCCCATCTCAAAGCGGCACTCGCCGCTGCCGGGCGTTGCCAGCGCGGCGCGCACGGCACGGTAGACAGCGTCAAAGACGTCACTCTCTTTCGCAAAGCGAATTTCGGTTTTCGCCGGGTGGACGTTGACATCGACCATGTCGGGCGGCAGCTCCAGCATGAGCACTGCGCCCGGGAACTTGCCCTGCATCATCGTGCCCTTGTAGGCGTTTTCGAGCGCCGCCATCATTGTGCGGTTTTTGACGTAGCGGCCATTAACAAAGAAATGCTGCGCACCGCGGCTGGCGCGGCAGGCACGCGGCGGCGTGACCAGGCCGGTCACATGGTACAGCTCGCTGCCGCCGTCCACGGGCAGCAGGTCGCGGGCAAATTCACGGCCCAGGACCGCGTAGACCGCACTGCGCAGGTCGCCGTCGCCGGGGGTCACATACTGCTGCTTGCCGTCGCGCAGATAGCGGAAGCTGATCTCCGGGTGGGACAGCGCCGCGTGCAGGACGGTCTCAGCCACAAACGTGCCCTCGCTGGCGTCCTTTTTCAAAAACTTCATGCGGGCGGGCGTGTTGTAAAACAGGTCACTGACCGTGATGGTCGTGCCGACGGGGCGTGCGCCGGGCTCCATCCCCCGCTCCTCGCCGCCTTCGATGCGGTAGCAGCAGGCGTACTCGTCGGTCTCTGTGCGGGTCAGCACCTCGACGCGGGCAACGCTGGCAATGGAGGCAAGTGCCTCGCCGCGGAAGCCCAAGGTATGGATGTGCCCGAGGTCCTCCGCCGTCGCGATCTTGCTGGTGGCATGGCGGATAAACGCTTTATCGATATATTCCGCTTCTATGCCTGAACCGTTATCTACGATTTGCAGCTGCTGGATGCCGCCGCGCACCGCCGACAGCGTGATCTGCGTCGCGCCTGCATCGATGGCATTTTCCAGCAGCTCCTTCGCCACGGAGGCGGGCCGTTCGACGACCTCGCCCGCCGCGATCAGCTCTGCGGTATGCTTGTCCAGTACACGAATTTCCGCCATGGTTTTCACCTGCCTTTAGTCTTTGTCCAGTGTATTTTTCAGCTCGTACAAGAAGTTCAGCGCCTCCAGAGGGGTCAGTGTCTCAATGTCTACATTGTGGAGCTTTTCGACGACCTCGCTGGGTACGCTGGGGTTGTTGTAAGCCTCGACGGTGTCAAAATCGAGCTGCATCGTGTTATTGCGTCCCGGTGCGCTGGCCTCCAGCTGGCGCAGCACAGCGTGGGCGCGCTTTGTCACGCTGCCGGGCAGACCCGCGAGCTTCGCGACCTCGATGCCGTAGCTGTCGTCGGCAGGGCCTGCCACAATGCGGCGCAAAAACGTGATGTCCTCGCCGCGCTTTTTGACGGCGATATTATAGTTTTTGACGCCGTGAATATCCTGCTCCATACTCGTCAGCTCGTGGTAGTGCGTGGCGAACAGCGTCTTGCAGCCGATGTTCTCGCAGATAAATTCTACCACACTGCGCGCAATGCTCATGCCGTCAAACGTCGAAGTGCCGCGGCCAATTTCATCCAGAATGACTAAGCTGTCCTTCGTCGCGTTTTTCAGGATCTCCGCAACCTCGGTCATCTCGACCATGAAGGTCGACTGCCCGGCGGCGAGGTCATCCGACGCACCGACGCGGGTGAAGATGGCATCCACCACGCCGATATGCGCCGCGGCGGCAGGCACAAAGCTGCCGATCTGCGCCATCAGGGCAATCAGCGCATTCTGGCGCATGTACGTAGATTTACCGGCCATGTTCGGGCCGGTGATGAGCAGCATCCGGTTCTCGTCCTCGTCGAGCATCGTATCGTTGGGCACAAACAGACTGCCCTTGAGCATCTGTTCAATGACCGGGTGGCGGCCCTCCTTGATTTCCATAACGCCGCTCTCATCCACGTTTGGCATGACGTAGTTGTTTTGCAGCGCCGCCTCGGCAAAGCCTGCCAGCACATCGAGCTGGGCCACAGCCGATGCCGTGCGCTGGATGCGGACGACCTCGGCGGAGATCGACGAAAGCAGGTCGGCAAACAGCTGGTGTTCCAGAACCAGCAGGCGCTCGTTTGCGCCGAGGATCTTATTTTCCAGCTCCTTCAGTTCGGGCGTGATGTAGCGCTCGCCCGTCGTCAGCGTCTGCTTGCGGGTGAAGGTATCGGGCACCGAGTCGGTGTAGGAGCGGCTGACCTCGATATAGTAGCCGAACACCTTGTTGAAGCCGATCTTCAGCTTGGGGATGCCGGTCTCCTCGCGGTAGCGGGCCTCAAGGTTTGACAGATACCCCTTGCCGCCGTGCATGATGTCGCGAAGCTCATCGACCTCGCTGTTGAAGCCCGCGCGGATAGCGCCGCCGTCCTTCATGTTGGCGGGCGGGTCATCCACAAGGGCAGTCTGGATGTTCTGCAAGACATCCTCGAGCAGGTCGATCTGGTCAGCCAGCTGCGTCAGCAGCGGCGCACCGCAGGCCGCAGCCTGGGCCTTGACCTGGGGCAGCATGGCGCAGGTATCCCCCAGCGCCTTGACCTCGCGCGGGGTGGCGGAGCCGTAGAGAATGCGGGTCGTCAGCCGCTCAATGTCAAAGACATGGCCGAGGGCTTCTTTCAAATCGGCGCGGGCGATGCTGGCAGAATAGAGCGCCTGCACCGCACAGAGCCGCGCGTTGATGGCCTCGGCGTCCACAAGGGGCTGCTCGATCCAGGAGCGCAGCAGGCGCTTGCCCATCGAGGTTTCGGTCTTGTCGAGCACCCAGAGCAGCGTGCCTCGCTTCTCGCGCCCGCGCATCGTCTCGGTCAGTTCCAGATTTGCGCGGGTCACAGGCGACAGGCGCATATACTGTGCGTCGGCGTAGTTCTGCACAGTCTTGATGCGCTCAACGCCGTGCTTTTGGGTCTCGTGCAGGTAGTTGAGAAGCGCCGCCACAGCATACGGGACAAGCGCGTCTTTCTCATAGCCGAGGGTCGTGCGCCAGTCGGCGCCGAACTGGTCGGCCATGGTCTGCTCCATGACGGCGTCCTTAAAGCAGGCATCCTCGCGCAGCTCGACCAGGGCGTTCGTGTGCTGCTTGATGTAAGTCGTTACATCTTTAAAGTCAAGCATCGGCGGGCAGATCAAAATCTCGCTGGGCATATAGCGGCACAGCTCGGTGATGATGGCTCCGCCGATTTTTTCAGCGTTCAGCTCGGTGGCGTAGGCCTCGCCGGTGGAAACGTCCGCAAAGCAGACGCCCGCACGCCAGCGGCCGCGGGTGCGCTTGCAGTAAATGCTTGCCAGATAGTTGTTTTTATCCTCAGACAGCATGCTGCTTTCAATGACCGTGCCGGGCGTGACAACGCGGATGATGTCGCGCTTGACAAGACCCTTGGCGAGGGCAGGGTCCTCCATCTGTTCACAGATGGCGACCTTGTAGCCCTTGGCGACCAGGCGCGCCATGTAAGTCTCGTAGGAGTGGAACGGCACGCCGCACATAGGGGCGCGTTCTTCCTTGCCGCAGTTTTTGCCGGTCAGCGTCAGCTCCAGCTCCCGCGAAGCCGTCAGCGCGTCGTCGTAGAACATTTCATAGAAGTCACCGACGCGGTAGAACAGAATCTCGTTGGGATGCTGTTTTTTGATTTCAAAATACTGCTGCATCATGGGCGATACTGCTTGCTCGGCCATGTTTCACACTCCTGTTGATTCTAGTTGGTATGTTGTTCTTGTAGGGGCGTATTCCCTATCCGCCCGGAAGGTATGCGGCTGCGTACAGTGCTGCGGGCGCATATAGAATGCGCCCCTACGGCCTCTCTGCCCCGCGCCTCAAGCTTTAGTGGCAGCCGCCGCAGGTGGAGCAGCTGCCGGTGCAGCCGCCGGTGGGGGCCTGCACGGTCATGGGGT
>OLXE01000079.1_pt1 | contig 67652 bp, 49 predicted proteins | sample 1644571 | NCBI WGS metagenome assembly OLXE01 (sample SAMEA103958161, study PRJEB25191) | human gut metagenome | biome: human-associated habitat [ENVO:00009003]; feature: intestine environment [ENVO:2100002]; material: feces | place: Germany | collected 2013/2015
CCGACGGCAGGCTGGTGGCTGGTGCTGGCGTTTGTGCCGGCAGTGGCGGCGGCGATGGCGAGCGCGGTTTGTTCCTTCTTTATAAAGAAGGATTCGTAGGGGAGGGATTTATCCCTCCTGGGGTGTGTACGCTGGCGGAGACCTCCCCGGAGGGGTCAAGACCCCTCCCTACGGACTAACGTTTACGGGTGCCCTGTAGGGAGCGGTCTTGACCGCTCCGTGCCCGTGTGCGGCAATGGAAAACTTCACGGGAGGGATGAATTCCTCCCCTACTATTTCCCCGTAAAGGAGCTGACCCTATGGAACTACTCTGCGTACTGGCGGCGGTGGCGGCGCTGTTCTGCGGCTGCGCGGTGCTGACGCTGAAATGCCGCGTCCCGGCATCCGTCGCACCACTGACGGCACTGTCCGCCATCGTCGCGGTGCTGACACTGGCCGCAATTGCGGGCGTTCTCTACCCCGCCGCGTGGCTGCTGTATCTTCTCTGTCTGGCGGGCGGCGTCTGGGTCGCGGCGTCCTGCAGGGGCAGCACCGGCGCGGCGCAGCGCCTTTTCACCCCGGGCAGCGTGCTGTTCTGGGGCATGGCGCTGGCGTTCACGGTCTACTTTTTTGTGCGGCAGCCTATGGCGACGGACTTTGACGAGCTGAGCCTGTGGGCAACGGCGGTCAAGATCACGAAGGTCAACGACAGCCTGTACGCCACCGCCGAGCTGGGCACGCCCTGGGCCGCGACCCAGAACCCCGGCCTGCCGCTGCTGGCGTATTTCTTCCAGTTTTTCGGTGATTATGCAGATTGGAAAATTTACGTCGGTTATGACATTTTGTATTTTTCCGTGTTTGCCGCCGTTGTGGGGGCTGTCCCGCGGGAAAAATGGCGCGTGGCCGTGCCGATGGCCGCCGTGCTGTGGTGCGTGCCGTTCTTCTTCACGAACTACAACCACACGATCTACCTGACGACCACCTACATGACCAGCTACGGCGACGTGCCTGCGGGGCTTGTGTTCGGCGGCGCGGTGGCCGCGTGGCTGGCGCTGCGCCAAAATTCAGCCCCCAAGTGGGCCGTGCTGCCGATTCTGGCGCTGTCTGCCAACATCAAGGCCAATACGTTTGTATTGGCGCTGGTGGCGGCTGGGCTGGTGGCTGTGGACGAGTGGCTGTTTGCCGACGACGGCGATTTCAAGGCCGGTCTGCTCCCCCGCACCGGGTTCAGCCTTGCCTGCTTTGCCGCGCCGATGGCAATTTACTATCTGTGGAATGTGCGCTATGTCGGCTGGCTCGTCAGCCGCAGCGCCAGTGATTCCGGCGTCGGCGAGACGAGCGCCCCGCTGTCCGCCGTCGTGGTCAACGGCATTAAAATTCTGCTGGGGCAGCCGGTGGAGGGCTTTTACGCCGAGCGTGAGGCACAGTTCCGCACTGCGATGGCCGACATGGGCCACCAATTCTGGACGAGTGACGGCAAGCTGAGCATGATCGGGCAGGGCCGCAATGTGGTCGCGCTGATTGCCATCGTGTTTGCCGTGGCGATCCTGGCGGCAGCATCGCGGCGGCTCAAGGCGCGCATTGCGGTCATCGGTGCGCTGTCCGGCGTCTGCTTTTTGGGCTACAACCTCATGCTGGCGCTGAGCTACGGCTTTATCTTCAAGACCTTTCAGGCCGAGCAGCTGACCGACTACAACCGCTACATTTACAGCTATTACATCGGCTGGTTCATCCTTGCGCTGGGGTGTCTGTCGGTGGCGCTGCTGCCGCAGATCACGGTCAAGTGTGAGGCCGACGGCCCGACAGCGGTTTTTGCTGCGACCCGCCGCCAGCCGCGCCTTGCGTTTGAGTTGTTTGTGCTGGTGCTGGCCTGCGGGATGCTGTTCCGCCAGGGCCAGCTGATTCTGCCGCAGCTGAGCGTGCTGGGCTTTGCCGACAGCGAGTTCACCGACCGCCGCGCCGAGCGCGCCGAGGCCGAGCTGGTGTGCAGCTACCTCGCCCCCGATGACCGCGTCTTTTATGTCGGTCAAGGCGACAACGGCGAGGGCTGGTTCAGCGCCGTGTTTGACTTTTACCCGATTCTGGTGGACTATTCCGGCACGGTAACCACGGACCCCGACACCGGCGAGACAAAGATGATCGGCGGCGGCGGCGAGCTGGGCCTGCCGGAGCTGCAGCCCGCCGAGGGTGTGAAAAACACCTATTACCACGCCTTTACGGCGCAGGAGCTGTACAGCATCGTGCGCGGCAACGGCTGCACGGTGCTGTACATCCAGACGCTGGACGATATTTTTGTGCAGAGCTACGCCGATTTGTTTACCGACAAGCTGGCGGCGGCGCAGAGCGGCGAGACACTGCTCTACCGCGTGACCGATGCGGGCTTTGCCCCGATGCCGATGGAGGTGAACGCGCAGTGAAGGCTTTGAAGCATTGGTTCTCCCGCCGCGGCGCGCTGCCGCTGACGGCGTATCTGCTGGCGCTGGCCGTCTGGCTGGTGCTGGGCGCGGTGCACTTTGGCAGTGACGCCGCCGCCCGGGCGCAGGGCCGTCTGGCCGAGGAGACGATGGCCGTGACCGACTGGCAGCTGGTGGGCCTTGTGCAGGGCGCGGACGGCACGCTGACGACACAGGACGGCGACCCGCAGATGATTTTGGAGGACGTGGGCAGCCGCGTGGTGCGCACGATTTCTTACACCGCCGAATTTGACGGTGAGGCGCGTGAAATGTGCCTGTACTACACGACAAAGGTCGGCGAGGATTACTCCGCGGACCGCCGGGTGTTCCCGCAGAGTCTGGGAAGCGGGCAGTACGTCTACACACTGCCGCGCACGAGTCTGGCCGCGCTGCGGCTTGACCCCTGCAGCCCCGAGGAAAACAAGGCCGTGACGCTGACAATGAGCGACATCACGCTGAACGCCGCCGACACCCTGCCCGCCGTATGGCAGTATTTTGTGCCGACGTGGTATCAGGCGTTTTGTCTGGTGCTCTACCCCGCACTGGCCGCCGCTGCGGTGAGCATGGTTGGGGCCGTGGTTACGGAGAGAAAGAGAAAATAATTTTGGGGTCAGGCGGATGCTTCACGCAGGTGGAGCACCCGCCTTTTTATGTCGCGGCCCGCGGCCCTGCACGGCTGCCCTTGTACGGTGTGCCTGCCGCAAGGCTGCGGGCCGGGCATGCCCGGCCCCTACTTTCTACGCGGGGGAGCGATTTCCCCCTCCCCGGGGTGTTTTCCGGTGCCACCGGCGGGCACGGAGCGGTCAAGACCGCTCCCTACAAACCACCCGCTATCGCTGCATCGCAAGGGAGGCTTTTTCCTTTTGGCACATTTTTTCATCTTTTTTGCTCTTTTGGAACATTTTTCGATTGTTTTGCACAAATTGGTTGTTTTTCCGGTTCCCATTATACTATAATGATAAAGTATTGGAGAATGTACATTTTTACCGCGCGTTTGCTCCGCTTGTAATTATAGGTGAAGTCATGAGTGATAAAGAGAAAATCCTGATTGCGGACGACTCCGCGATGAACCGCGCCATCCTGACGGAGATGCTGGGTGACGGTTATGAGATTCTGGAGGCGGAAAACGGCAGACAGGCTGTGGCCATTTTGCAGTCCGCGACGGACATCGACCTGCTTTTGCTCGATATTATGATGCCCGAGATGGACGGCTTTGAAGTGCTGGCCATGATGAACAAATACCACTGGATCGACGAGGTCCCCGTCATCATGATTTCGGCGGAGAATGCGTCCAGCTACGTCGAGCGTGCCTATGATCTGGGCGCTACCGACTACATCAGCCGCCCGTTTGACATGGCCGTCGTGCGCCGCCGCGTCATCAATACCCTGATGCTTTACGCCAAACAAAAGCGGCTGGTCCGCCTTGTGGCCGAGCAGGTCTATGAAAAAGAGAAAAGCAACTCCACGATGATCAACATTCTGAGCCATATTGTGGAGTTCCGCAACGGGGAGAGCGGTATGCACGTGCTGCATATCCAGACAGCCACCGATATTCTGCTGCACACGCTTGTGCAGAAAACCGACAAATACCACCTGACCGCCGCGGATATTTCGCTCATCAGCACCGCTTCGGCGCTGCATGACATCGGCAAGATCAACATTCCCGAATCCATCCTGAACAAGCCCGGCAGGCTGACGAAGGAAGAATTCGAGGTCATGAAAACCCACACCACAATTGGTTCGGAGATTCTGGAAAAGCTGCCGTTCCAGCAGGAGTCCGACCTTGTCAAGACGGCCTACGCTATCTGCCGCTGGCATCATGAGCGCTGGGACGGGCGCGGCTACCCGGACGGGCTTAAAGGTGAGCAGATCCCTATCGCCGCGCAGGTCGTGTCTTTGGCCGATGTATACGACGCATTGACGAGCGAGCGCTGCTACAAAAAAGCGTTCGACCACGACACCGCGGTAAAGATGATCCTGAACGGGGAGTGCGGGCAGTTCAACCCGCTGCTGCTGGAATGCCTGACCGAGTGCGGCGCGCAGCTGCATGCCGAGCTGAGTATTGCTTCGGACACCGGCAGCCAGCTGCACCGTCTGGCAGATGCACAGCATATTTCCGATGCCCTCCTGCGGGAGAACGCACTGCCCGGGCAGAATCATATAGTGCAGTCGCTGTCCCGCATGCAGCAGAAGGGTCGGTTCTTTAACCAGAGCGTCCGCTGCATACAGTTTGACTATGACGAGCCCACCGGTCATCTTTCCTTCTCGGCGTGGGCGGCGGAGCACATGGGCGTGCCCAAGGATCTGCACCTGCCCGATGAAGTCGAGGAAACCGGGTTTGCCCCTGCGGACATTGCGCGCATCCAGAAGGCGCTGCGCGCCACCAGCGCAGAGCACCCCTACACCGAGCTTTCGATGCTGCTGCCCATTGACGGCGAGCTTCGCTGGCATCACGTGCGGCTGTGCTCCCTGTGGAGTGATGACAACGTACCCGCGTATATCGGCGCAGCCGGGCAGGCCGACCCTGCAGAGCAGTTTTTTGACTACCATCATGACCTCTACCATGATGTCCTGACCAACGCCTATAACCGCCGCTTCTTTGAGAAGCAGCTGCGGAAGCTCGTGGAAGTGGATGCCATAGCCATGCTGGACCTTGACCAGTTCAAGCAGATCAATGACGTCTACGGCCATCAGGCCGGCGACGACGCGCTGCGCATTCTGGTGAATGCGGTAACGGCCTGCGTGCGCAACCGCAACGATGCACTGGTGCGGTACGGCGGCGATGAGTTTTTGCTGATTTTCCCGCATATCCCGGAGCATGTCTTTATAAAGCGGCTTGAGCAGATCCGCGCGACGGTGCAGGCGCTGCACATGATCGAATACCCCGACCTGCATCTGACGGTCAGCATCGGCGGTGTGTACGGTGCCTGTACCCTTGACCCCGGCATCCGTCAGGCGGACAAGCTGCTGTATCAGGCCAAGGAGAGCCGGAATAAATGTATCACCGCAGCATTTTCCGCAGAAGAAGCAGAAGAACCAAAGCCAAATCAGGAATCCGATAAATTGTAAGAAAGAAGAAGGTCCCCTATGACATTGCAGGAATTTTATGACCGCATCGGCGGCGATTACAAGGCAACCATCAGCCGGCTGCCCAGCGAGGCACTCATCAAAAAGTTTGTGCTGAAATACCCCGGCGACCCCAGCTTCAACCAGCTGAAGGACGCGCTGGCCGCTCAGGACTGGGAGCTGGCCTTCCGCGCCAGCCACACGCTGAAGGGCGTGGCCCAGAACCTTGGCATGGACCGCCTGTATAAGACCGCCGCCACGCTCTGCGACGCAGTCCGCGGCCCGAAGCCGCTGGAGGATGCCAGCCTCTGGTCGCCGGTGGTGGCCGCGCATGAGGAAGTGCTGGCCGCGATCCGGGAGCTGTAAAAACATCCGAGATGATGCCCGCGGCGGACGGCACCGAAGCTGCCCGGGCCATGCCTGCAAAATATACGTGCGGCGCCGCGGGCCCTGCATCCCTGCCCGGCTGCCACGCTAAAAAGACCGGAGCTGTTTTCGATGAATAAGAAGGAGAATCCCGGCGTAAGCAGACGCGGGGCAGCCATGCTGCTGTTGTTCAGCCTGGCTGTCAGCGTTCTGCTTGGCTTTGCCATGCCCGTGCACGCCGCGGACGGTGGCCGGACCACCCTGCGCACCCTGCGCGTCGGCTTCTACCCCTACACCGGCTACATGGCCACCACTGCAGACGGCAGCCGCAGCGGCTACGCCTATGAGCTGCTGCAGGACATTGCCCAGTATGAGAACGTAACCTTTGTATACTCCTGCCTGGACGGCAACACCCAGCAGGCCATGCAGCAGCTGGCCGCCGGGCAGATCGACCTGATCCCGGTGCTGCGAAGGACCGCGGAGCGCGACGACCAGTTTGCCTTTTCCGCCGAGCCCATCGGCACAGTGGCGACGATGCTGACCGTCAAAGCCGGCAACCGCAGCATTGTGGCCGGCGACTACGACACCTTCGACGGCATAACTGTCGGCATGAGCCGCAGCGGCAGTGGCCGCAATGAGAGCTTTCAAGCCTACGCCGAGGAGCACGGTTTCCGCTACACCCCGGTGTACTATGACACCGACGAGGAGCTGTCCAGCGCATTGCGCAACGGGGAGATCACCGCCGCAGCCTCCAACCGGCTGCGCGAGACGAAGAACGAATGGATCATTGACACCTTCGACGAGCAAAGCATTTACATAGCCATGCGCAAGGATGACACCGTCACCCAGCAGCTGGTCAACGATGCCATCAGCAAAATCAACCGCAACGACCCCAGCTGGCGCACGACCCTGTTCAACAAATACTACACCGGCAGCCATACCAGCAGCAAAATTTATCTGACCGACGCCGAGGAAAACTATGTCATCGCCTGCAACGACGCAGACACGGTGTTCACGGTGCTTGTCAACCCGGACCGCTACCCTTACTCCTACATGACGCCGGACGGCATGCCCACCGGCATCATGGTGGATATTTTCCAAAAGGCAGCAGGCCGGGCGCGGCTGCGCTACAAATTCCTGAAGCCCGCGGACCGCAGCGAGTACAAGGCCATGCTGGCGGACGGGCAGGCGGATTTTGTCATTGACCTGACCGACGACATGTCCCAGGCGGAGAACTACGGCTACAAGCTGACCGACAGCTATCTGTCGGCGGAGTTTTCCTGGGTGCTGCTGCGCCGCCATAACGGCGGGCTGAACAATGTCGCTGTCGCATACGATTTTTCCCCCTCCGCGCTGGAAATGCCCGGCCTGAGCGACACGGCTCACGTAGAATACCTGGATTCCTTTGATGACTGCCTGGCTGCCGTGCACGCCGGGACCGTCGATGCCTACTATACCTACACCTACCAGGCCGAGCGCACGGTCTTTGACGACACGCGCAACGAGCTGCGCTCGATGCTGAGCGGCGAGCAGCGCAATTTCTGCATCGGCGTCCGGCAGGACTACGATGTGCTGCTGCGCACTGTGCTGAACAAGAGCATCGACAGCCTGACCCGCGCCGAGATCAGCACCATCACCAACGCCTACATCAACCTGGGGCAGCAGCCGTTCTCTCTGACGCGGCTGGCCTACCAGTACCCGGCCATTATCGTGCTGACCTGCCTGTGCGTTCTGGTTACCGCGGTCTGCATCGCACTGGTCATCCGCGCCCAACGGTTCCGCGCTGAGACCGAAAAAGCCCTGCGCAAGGCCGAGGAGGCCAGCGTCGCCAAGACGGAGTTCCTGTCCAACATGTCCCACGACATCCGCACGCCCATCAACGGCATTATGGGTATGCTGGACATTGCCGAGGACAACTTTGACAACAAGGCCCGCGTGCGGGACTGCATGACCAAGATGCGCGGTGCGGCGTCCCACCTGCTCTCCCTCATCAACGACGTGCTGGACATGACCAAAATCGAATCCGGCAATATGCAGATGCTGGACACATCGTTTGATCTGCGGGCGCTGCTGGATTCCTGCTGCTCCATCGTGGAGGGTCAAATCGTGGACCGGCACATGACCTTCACGAAGCAGATCGGCCCGTTCTGGCACCCGTACCTGACCGGCAGTGAGCTGCATATCCGGCAGGTGCTTATCAACATTCTTTCCAACGCCGTCAAGTACACGCCCGACGGCGGCGAGATCAACTTCCGCGCCAAGGAAACGCTGTTTGAAGAAGGTCTTGTCCACCTGCGGATGGAGATCAAGGACAACGGCATCGGTATGAGCGAGGAATTCCTGCAGCATATTTTTGAGCCGTTCACGCAGGAGCAGCGCTCGAGCCGCACCCACTACAAGGGCACGGGTCTGGGCATGGCCATCACAAAGAAGCTCGTTGACCAGATGCACGGCTCGCTCGATGTCGAGAGTGAGCCCGGCAAGGGTTCGACCTTCATTGTGCGGCTGTCGCTGCCCTTGGGCACACCGCCCAAGGCCGAGCCGTCCGTGGTCGTGCGGCATGCCGCATCGGCAGCCGCGTCCGGCAGCAGTTGGGACGATGCCCCCGCCGCGGGGGCAGAGACTGCCGCGGCAGCCCCCGCGGCAGCGGAAACGGTGCTGCCGCTGGCCGGGCTGCACCTGCTGCTGGCCGAGGATAACGAGCTGAACAGCGAGATCGCCACAGCCCTGCTGGAGGAGCAGGGCGCCAGCATCACCGCCGTTGAAAACGGCAGACTGGCGCTGGAGGCCATCCAGAACGCAGCGCCGCGCACCTATGACGCGATTCTGATGGACGTCATGATGCCCGAGATGAACGGACTGGAGGCTACCCGGTGCATCCGGGCGTATGAGGGCAAGGGGCCCGGCGAGGGCACGCCCATCATCGCCATGACGGCCAATGTCTTTGCCGACGACGTGAAGGCCTGCCTGGACGCGGGCATGAACAGCCACGTGGGCAAGCCGCTGGACATGAAGGTGCTGATCGGCGAGATCCTGAAGTACACGGACGCCCGCTGAAGAATCCACAGTAAAACCCACTTTTTGCAAATTTAATAAAGAAAATATGCCCGCCATATTGCAAAAGCTGTTTTTTCCGATGTATAATGGAAAGGATAATTTTTTGGGATATGGCGGGCGCTGTTGTTTGGCATCCGCCGACATGGAGGGTGAATTATGGCAACGAAGTATATTTTTGTGACCGGCGGCGTTGTGTCAGGCCTGGGCAAGGGCATCACAGCGGCCAGCCTGGGGCGTCTGCTCAAGACCCGCGGACTGAAGGTGGCCAGCCAGAAGCTGGACCCCTACATCAACGTTGACCCGGGCACGATGAGCCCGCTGCAGCACGGCGAGGTGTTCGTGACCGACGACGGCACCGAGACAGACCTCGACCTCGGCCATTATGAGCGCTTCATCGACGAAAATCTGAACAAATACTCGAACCTGACCACCGGCAAGGTCTACTGGAACGTCCTGAACAAGGAGCGTCAGGGCGCTTATCTGGGCCAGACCGTGCAGATCATCCCCCACATCACCAACGAGATCAAGAGCTACATCTATAATCTGGCCAAGAGCACCGAGGCGGACGTCGTCATCACCGAGATCGGCGGCACCACCGGCGACATCGAGAGCCAACCCTTCCTGGAGGCCATCCGTCAGGTCGGTCTGGAGCAGGGCCCCGAGAACTGCTGCTATATCCATGTCGTACTGGTTCCCTACATCTCCGGCTCCGACGAATACAAGTCCAAGCCCGCGCAGCACTCCTGCAAGGAGCTGCAGGGCATGGGCATTGCGCCGAACATCATCGTCCTGCGCGCCGACGGCCCTGTAGGCAACGACATCAAGCGCAAGATCAGCATGTTCTGCAACGTGCGCCCCGACTGCGTCATTGAAAACCTGACGATGCCGAGCCTGTACGAGTGCCCGCTGATGCTGGAATCCGCCGGTCTGACGAACGTCGTGGCCCGCCAGCTGCACCTGCAGACCCCGCCGAGCGATCTGACCGAGTGGAAGGCGCTCATCAGCCGCATTGCGACCCGCAGCAAGACCTGCAAGATTGCGCTGGTCGGCAAGTATGTCAAGCTGCACGACGCTTATTTGAGCGTCATGGAGAGCCTGTACCACGCGGGCTTTGAGAACGAGAGCAAGGTCGAGATCAAGTGGGTGGACAGTGAGCATCTCGTCGACCAGGACTGCTGCGCCGACGAGCTGGGCGACGTGGACGGCATCATTGTGCCGGGCGGCTTTGGTGACCGCGGCATCGAGGGCATGATCCAGGCTGCGCAGTACGCGCGTGAGAACCACGTGCCCTATTTCGGCATCTGCCTGGGCATGCAGATCATGGTCATGGAGTACGCCCGCAACGTGCTGGGCTACGCCGACGCCAATTCCAGCGAATTTACGCCCGAGGGCCAGCACAACGTCATTGACCTGATGCCGGATCAGCAGGGCGTTGAGACAAAGGGCGGCACGATGCGTCTGGGCAAGTACCCCTGCGTCATCACGCCGGGCACGAAGATGGCCGACTGCTACGGCACGACGGAGATCGACGAGCGCCACCGCCACCGCTATGAGTTCAACAACGAGTTCCGCGCCGAGTTCGAGGAGAAGGGTCTGGTCATCGCCGGTACCAGCCCGGACGGACGCCTTGTGGAGGCTGTGGAGATCCCGGGCCGCGATTTCCATCTGGGCGCGCAGTTCCACCCCGAGTTCAAGAGCCGCCCGAACCGTGCGCACCCCCTGTTCAAGGGCTTCATCGCCGCCGCGCTGAAGTTCCAGAGTGAGCACACCCCGACCGGCCATCCCGCGGTACTGGGGGAGTAAAATACAGTATAAGCCGAGGAGCTCGTCCCTTAGTGACGGGCTCCTTTTTGCTGCCCCTACCGCTCCGCCATTTGTTTGTTTACAACTCTTTCACATCTGTAACGCATTATTCCCGCGCGGCGATTCGTATTAGTATACAGAAGGCGGCAGGGACAAAATCTCCACAATAACCTGTCGAAAACGCAGCTGCGAATTGTGCGGATTGTCGCTTGTTTTGTGCGCCGCGTGCGGCGTATAATAGTACATCATCGAAAGGGTGTAAATGTATGCGTAACTGGTGTTCGCGCCATCCGGTCTGGTTCATGGCGCTCTATGCTTTGTTTTACTTATCGTTTTTTGCGCTGCTGGAGCGCACGATCCAGACACCGGATCTGTGGGTACACTGCCGGCTGGACGATTTGATTCCGTTCTGCAAATATGCCATTATACCGTATATTTTGTGGTTTCCGTGGATCCCGTTCACGCTGTTTTACCTGCTGTATAAGGCCCCGCGGGAGGATTTCTGGCGGCTGTGCATTCCGCTGTTCACCGGCATGACGATGGCGCTTCTGTTCTATGCCATTGTGCCTAACGGCCTGGCCCTGCGCCCGAAGTACGTGCCGGGCACCGACATTTTTGCGCAGCTTGTGCGGATGATCTACCGCAGCGACACGCCGATGAACGTCTGCCCGTCCATCCATGTGTTCAACTCGGTCACGCTGATGCTGGCGTACTACCGCAGTGCAATCTTTGATGCCCCGCGCCGCCGCTGGATGCGCCCCGCCGCCATGGTGCTGTGTGTGTCGATCTCGCTGTCCACGATACTGCTCAAGCAGCACAGTGTCATTGACGTGGTGTTTGGCCTGCTGCTGGCGCTGTTGCTGGATCATGCCGCCACCGTTTTGCAGAGAAGCCCGGTGCAGCGCCGCGAGCGCCGCGTACCGGAAAGGCTGTAATAGAGAGTACGTATATTCTTTCTTTGCAAAGAAAGAACCAAAGAAATTCCAAATGCCCAAATAAAAAACGTCCTGTCTGCGCAATGTTGCAGGCAGGACGTTTTTAGTTACAGCGCATATACAAGGATGCCGACCAAAATCATCGCCAGTGCGGCGAGCTTTTTGCGGTTCATCTTCTCGTGGAAGATCGTAACACCAAAAATCGTGACGTAAATATAGCCTGTTGCTTCCAGTACAGGCCCGACGTTGAGCGGTACGCCCTTGTAGGCCAGCATCGTTAAGAGCGTGCAGCCCACAAAGAGGGCATAGCCTAAAATCACCCGCCAGTCGGTGTACTCCGCCAAGACCGACTTGTGCTCCCGCAGCGCGGCCTTCTTCAAAAGCACCTGCGAGACCGCGGAGAGGAACGTGCTGCACAGATACAGCAGCACATAGGGCAGCTGTGCCTGACTCATTTGCCGCCCTCCCCCTCATTGTCGGCCCGTACAAAAAGCACGATGCCGCATATAATGATGACCGCACCGATGACCTGGCGCGGCGTGACGGCCTCACCAAAAACGGCCAGACCCAGCAGAATGCCCCACACCACGGTGACGGCCTTGTTCGCGTAGGCCGTCGTCAGCGGCAGATGCTTGATGACCTGCTGCCAGCCCACCGCATAGATGACAAGCGCCAGCAGCATCAGGCCGTACAGCACGATAAACGCCGCGCTCAAAAACGGCTGCTGCGCGGCCAGCTTGCTGCACACGCTGCTGCCCGCATAGATGCCCAGGATCACATGCAGCAGCAGGAACCATTTCGCCTGCTTCATGCGTCGTCCTCCTCATGCCGGATGACCTCGCGCTCGACGTACTGGGGCGCGGCGTTGGCGCACATGTAGATGCGGCCCACGTATTCGCCCATAATGCCCAGTACGACCAGGATCATGCCGCCGAGCAGCAGCAGCAGCGCCGTGGTGGACGCCCACCCGATGGGGGCCGCCGCGCGGGTAAAGTGGTCGATGATGATATAGATAAAGTAGAGAAAGCCCGCCACGGCAAACAGCGTGCCGATGTAGGTCGCAATGCGCAGCGGCTTGACAGAAAACGACGTAAAACCGTTCATCCAGAGATTCAGCAGCTTGCTCAGCGTGTAGCCGCTGCGGCCCTCCTCACGGGCGCGGTGGTGCACCGGCACGTTGCAGATGCGCTTGGTGGAGCGCAGCACCAGCCCGATGACGTAGGGGTAGCAGTGCTCATAGCGCAGCATCTCGTCCACAATGAAGCGGCGCGCCGCAAAGTAGCTGTTGACGACGAGCTCCGGCGGCTTACCCAGCATGATCTCGGTCATTTTGCTGTTGACCCAGCTGCCCAGGTTGCGCCAGCCGGCCTGACGCTTCGTGTCATAGCTGGCGTAAACGACGTCATAGCCCTCGTCAATTTTTGCCAGCAGCTTGCCGACCTCGTCCGCCGGGGTCTGGCCGTCGTCGTCGAGACAGACGACGATGTCGCCGCTGCACTTGTGAAAGCCCGCCATCAGCGCCGCATGCTGGCCGAAGTTTTTCGCCAGATCGACGCCCACGACATGGCTGTCCGCCGCCACAAGGCTGCGGATCGTGCCGAAGGTATCATCCGGCGAGCAGTCGTTCACCAGAATGACCTCGTAGTCATACTGCGGCAGGGTCTGCATGGTGGCGGCGATCTCTGCCACCACGCCCCCCACGGTGTGCTGGGAGCGGTAGCACGGGATCACGTAAGATATTTTCTGCATAGCTGTGTACTTCCTTCTGCGCTCACGGGCGCTTATAGATCACCAGATCCTCGGTGGAGACGACCTGCTGCCAGTTCTCGGCCAGCAGACGGGCGGCAACGCGGGTGTCGTGGCCGCACATCACGTAGCGGGAGGAAATCGGGTTTTCCTCGTCCCAGAGGTAGCTGTTTTTATCAAACTCAATGCCCATACCCGCGGGCACGGCGTAGAGATAGCCGTGGAACACTCCGTCGTCATAGGCGTAGGCCAGCGTGTGGTCCCAGGGGTCGGCCCCGGCATCCTGCACGCTGGCGATCAGGGCGGCCTCGACGGTCTGCATCTGGGCGGCCATTTCGGCGTTTTTCTCGGGCAGGCTGCCGCGCTGGAAGTTCATCGGCAGCAGCAGGACGACGAGCACCGGCAGCCAGACGGCGGCGGGCGCGGCGTCCTCGACAACGACGGCCCCCAGCAGCAGGATGGCCAGCAGCATCATGTGGCGCGGGTCGATGTTGTACATGAACAGCAGCACCAGCGCAATGACCGCGCTGCAAAACAGCGCACAGCCCTTGAGCACCACCGGGCGGCCTTTGTGCTTATCCCAGACAAGGCAGACCACCGCGACGAGCACAACGGCCAAAAACGTCACACAGCCGCCGCCGATGTAGGTCGTCTCACCGTGGAGTGTGGGCAGAATATCGTCCCGCCAGGCCGCGTGCAGCAGGGCCGCGGCGCGTGCGCACTCATAGCGGGCCGCCGCCACGGGATGGAGCTGCAATAACAGACGGATGCCGTCAAAGTCCATGCCGCCGTCGCTGAAATAGGGTGCAGCGAGCTTGGCCATGGCGAACAGCGAAACCGCGAAACCGCCCGCCGCCGTGCCCAAACAGGCCGCGTGGCGGCGCTTATTCTGCCAGACCGCCGTGAGCGGGAACACCCAGAACAGCAGCGCGTAGGGGCGGAAGATCGTTTCCACCGCGCAGGCCGCGGCACAGGCAATCAGCCAGCCAGTCTTGCCGCTGCGGTGCAGGGCCGCCGCCGTGCCGACGATGAGGAGCGCCAGCATGTAGTGCATGGCCTCCGACGCGCCGCTGACGCAGGAGCGAAGCGGCAGCATGATGCTGAACAGTGCGCCGCACAGCGCGATGCACTGCCAGTAATTCAGCCGCGCGCAGCGGGCAAACACCGCGATGCCCACGGCAATCAGCAGTAAATTGCACCACAGCACGACGTTTACGCTGGCACCGAACAGCAGACCCGGCAGCGCGTAGGCCCAAATCAGCAGCGGGCCCCAGGTACCGTAGCGGCCAATATCCGCGGTGGATTCCTGATAGCCGAAGTACCCCTGCGGCCCGCCATGGGTCAGCACGCTGACGACCTGGCGGTTATAGAGCGCCTCGTCGTTGTTCATCGTGGTGGGCAGCCAGACCTCATTCAGCGGCGTGCGGTAGCACAAAAAGTAAAAGCCCGCAAGGAACACGACTGCCCCCAACGCGCAGAGCAGCGCATTGGGGGTCTTTTGCAGGCAGGTTCGGATTTTCTGCATCGGTTTTTTCACATCAGTTCTCCGCCAGCTTGGCCATAAAGACGACGTCGCGGTAGGCTCCGTCCAGCAGCTCCATATCGCGGAAAACACCCTCCTGCACAAAACCGGCCTTTTCATAGCTGCGGCGGGCGGCGGCATTTTCGGCCAGCACGCGCAGGCTGATGCGGTGCAGATGCAGCCCCGCAAAGCCAAAATCGGTGAACAAACGGGCCGTCTCGGTGCCAAGGCCCTTGCCGCGGGCGCTTTCCTCACCGATGAAGATGCCGTACTCGGCGCTGCGGTTGTGGTTGTCAATATCGCGGTAATAGACCGACCCGACGGGCTTGCCGTCGGCGTTGTCGAGGATGATATACTGCACGACTTGGCCGGTGGCGACCTTCGTCGCCAGCCAGCTGCGGTGCATCTCCGGCGTGAAGGTCTGACGGAAGATGAAGTTCTGCACGACAGACGGCGTGTTGCGCCACTTAACGATAAGGTCCGTGTCGGCGTCGGTGATGGGGCGCAGCGTGACCGCTGTGCCGGTCAGGACGGGGAGAGTGGGTGTGTTCATGGGTTTACCTCGTTGTTTTGGGCAGACGGCCCGGGCGGATATGGAATCCGCCCCTACGGTGCAGGGGTCGATGCTTGCATCGACCCACAGCTATAGGACGGACGCCTGTGGGAAGGCCGCGGGCCGGGCATGCCCGGCCCCTACATTATGCCATGTTCGTACAGCACGCCCCTGTCGCTCTCGTACAGCACCGTCCAGCCGTCGGCTTGTAAGCGGGCGGCGGTGGGGGTGTCGGCGGCGGTCAGGACGTAGCGGGAATGAATCTCATGGGCCGGGTCGGTCAGGTAGGCGGCCTCGTCAAACTGGATGCCCATGCCGTCCGGCACGCCGTAGAGCAAACCACAGTGTACGGGGTCGCCAAAGGCGTAGGCCACGGTGCTGTCCCAGGGGTCGGTGCTCGTCACAGCGGACCGGCTCTCGGTCAGCGCGGCCTCGATTTGCTGCACCGCGGCGTCCCATTCGGCGCTGTAGCGCGGCATGGTGAAGCCGTCCGCCAGATTCAGCACGCCGAGCGCGGCCAGCACCAGCGCGGCGGCTGCCGTGCCCGCGGCGGGGCGGGCGTCCTCCACAAGGAGCGCCGCCAGCAGCAGCACATCCAGTACAAGCGTATGGCGGGAGCCCTCAACGGGGCGGTACATCAGCAGCAGCGCCAGAAAGACGATGACCGCAGTCACGGCGGCGCAGCCCTTCCAGAACACGGGCCGCCCGGCGCGGGCATCCACGATCAGGCAGACCAGCGTCACGCCCAGCAGCAGGAAAAACAGCAGGTACTGTCCCCCGCTGCGGTTTGCCAGCTGGTCGGCCAGCATTTCGGCCACGGTGCGCAGGGCGTCCAGCAGCTTGTGTGCCACGTCCCTGACGGCGGAGACCACCTGCCCGCGGGCCAGCTCCTGCAGCGGGCTTACATCGACATTGGTAAAGAAGTAGGGCGCGTAGAATTTGGACATCAGCACGAGCGTGCCGCCCAAGGAAACCGCCCCGCCCGCCACGCAGACAGCGATGCGGCGGCGGTCCTGCCGGCACAGCGCCAGCGGGAACAGCCAGAGCACGGCCTCATAGGGGCGCACGAGCGTGGCCACGGCGCACAGCGCACACAGCCCCGCCCACGCGGCGCGGCTTTTGTCCCGCCGCGCCAGAATGCCGCAGCCCAGCACCGCCAGCATGAGCGCATAGTGCAGCGGCTCCTGCATGGCGGAGAACACATAGCGGATCGGCGCGTTCATGGCTGCCAGCGCCGCGGCAAAGGCCAGCTGGCGCTTCCAGCCAAGCCGCGCGGCCCGGGCGAAAAACGTCCAGCCCAGCACGACGAACAGCATGTTGCACCACAAAAAGGCATTCTGCCCGCGCAAAAGCAGCCCCGGCAGCGCATAGACCAGAAAAACCGCCGGCCCCCACGCGGCGTAGGTGCCGACGGCGGCGTGCGACTCATTGAAGCCGAAGTACCCCTGCGGTGCGCCGTACTGCACGGCGGCGGCCAGCTGCTTGCTGTAGATGACCTCGTCGCTCCAGGAGCTGACCGGCAGGAAGATCTCCGTCACCGGCACCCTGTAGACGACCAGCTCATACGCCAGCAGGAACACCAGCGCGGCGGCAGCGGTGCAGAGTGTGCGCGTCCAGCCGGGCAGGGCTTTACTGCGCATAAAATTCCAGGACCTTGGCAATGACCTTATTGCGGTCTGTCTCGGTCAGGCCGTAGTACATCGGCAGGCGGACGAGGCGCTCGCTCTCGGCGGTGGTGTAGACGTCCGCGCCGTCAAAGCGGCCAAACCTCTGGCCCGCCGGGGCGGAGTGCAGCGGGATATAATGGAACACGGCCAGAATATCGTTTGCCTTCAGGTGGCGGATCAGCGCGGTGCGCTCCTCCAGATCCCTGCATTTCAGGTAGAACATGTGGGCGTTGTGCACGCAGTCCGCCGGGATGGTGGGCAGCTCGACCCTGCCCGCGTCGGCCAGTGGCCGGAAGGCATCGTGGTAGGCGTTCCAGGTCGCCATGCGGTTGTCGTTGATCTCGTCGGCGTGGAGCAGCTGCGCCCACAGATAGGCGGCGTTCAGCTCACTGGGCAGGTAGCTGTCGCCAAAATCGACCCATGTGTACTTGTCCACCTGACCGCGGAAGAACTTGGCGCGGTTCGTGCCCTTCTCGCGCAGGATCTCCGCGCGCTCATTGTACGCGGGATTGTTGATGACGAGTGCGCCGCCCTCGCCCATCGAGTAGTTCTTTGTCTCGTGGAAGGAGTAGCAGCCGAAATCACCGATGGTGCCCAGTGCCTTGCCCTTGTAGCTGCTCATAACGCCCTGCGCCGCGTCCTCGACGACCTTGAGGTCATGGCGGCGGGCAATGTCCATGATGGTGTCCATCTCACAGGCGACACCGGCGTAGTGCATGGCGACGATGACCCGCGTCTTATCGGTGATGGCCTGCTCGATCTTCGTCTCGTCGATGTTCATCGTATCAGGGCGGATGTCCACAAAGACGAGCTTCGCCCCGGCCAGCACAGCGGCGGTGGCGGTGCTGGAGAAGGTGAAGCTGGGCAGAATGACCTCGTCACCGGGGTGAATATCGCACAGCAGCATGGCCATGTCCAGCGCCGTAGTGCCGCTGGTGGTCAGCAGGACCTTCTGGGCGTGGAAGCGCTCCTCCAACCAGGCGTTGCACTGCTTGGTAAAGGCGCCGTCGCCGCAGATTTTATGAGAGTCGATGGCCTGCTTGACGTAGTCGAGCTCGTCGCCCACGCAGGGCGGTACGTTAAAAGGGATCATAGTAAAAGCCTTCCTTCCGACTGGATTTTTATAATCGTATTTAGTATAACACAGTTTGCGGTATTTGTCACTTTATCGCGGAACAGATTTGCGCAAAATCGCCTTATTTTTTTATGCGCGCGTCGTTGTAGGCGCGGATCATAATGGCCGCAAACCAGAGCATGACGACGCTGAACACCACAAAGCTGACGGCGGCGACGGAGGTCAGCGACGGGATAAAGTGCGTGACGGTGTAGACGGCCAGCGGCACGGCGGCAATGTACGGCATTTTGCTTTGCTGCCGCCCTGCCAGCCGCACCAGCACGAGCGCCGCGCCCCAGAACAGCCACAGGTCTGCCGCGCGCAGCGCCGGGGCCAGCCGTGCCCACGCCCCGCCGGTCTGGCTGCCGCAGAGGATCAGCTCCAGCACAAGCCCCGCCGCGCCGAACACGGTAGGCAGCCTGGTTTTGGAGGCCAGCAGCAGATAGCCCACAAGAGCCAGCACGGTGAGTGAGACCTCCTGTATGGCGGCATTTTCCGGCACGGCCAGCAGGGCGCGCCCCGCCGCCGCCACACCGACAAGCAGATAAGCCAGAGCGGTTTTATTGCGTTTGTCCATGAATGTTATTCTCCTGTTTCTTGCGATTGTTCGCGGGATACCCCTCTTGGCCCCCTCTGCGAGGGGGCTGCCGCCGCAGCGGCTGGGGGAGAGAAGTTTGCGGCAGCCCGAAATATTTCGGGCAATGGCACAGTTCTCTCCCTCCGGCCCTGCGGGGCCACCGCTCCCCTTCTGGCGCTGCGCGCCACCTCCCCCGTCCCGGGGGAGTCTGTCTCGCAGAGGGAGGCAAGTATCCGTGCATTCAAATTTATTTTTTATTATACCTCTTTTATAACCCCCTTGCAAGCGCTGGCGCGGCGGCGTATAATGGGGATGTTTATACAAGAAAATGTGCGTTTTTTGTATAAAGCTACATCAATAAGCGAGGTTTTGGGATATGGAGTTTTCTCGTCGTCTGGACCTGTTCGGGCCGGAGATTTTCGCGGCGCTCAACGACAAAAAGGTCGCGTTGGAGGCCGAGGGCCGTCATCTTTACAATTTAAGCGTAGGCACGCCGGATTTTGCACCGGCGGACTACCTGAAGCAGGCGCTCATCGACGCCGCGCAGGACAACGAAAACTGGAAGTACAGCCTGCGCGACCTGCCCGAGATGCTGGAGGCTGTCTGCGGCTACTACAAGCGCCGCTTTAACGTGGACACCATCACCCCCGACGAGGTCATGAGCTTCTCCGGCAGCCAGGACGGTATCGGCCATCTGGGCCTGGCGCTCTGCAACGACGGCGATCTGGTGCTGCTGCCCGACCCCTGCTACCCCGTCTTTATGACCGGCTCCAAGCTGGGCGGTGCCGAGCCGTGGTACTACAAGCTGACGAAGGAGAACCACTTCCTGCCCGACGTCACCTCCATCCCGGAGGACGTGGCCCGCAGGGCCAAGCTCATGCTGGTCAGCCTGCCCGCCAACCCCGTGGGCAGCATCGGCACGCCGGAGCTCTACGCCGAAATCGTCGATTTCTGCCGTAAGTACGACATTCTGCTGGTACATGACAACGCCTACAGCGATATTATCTTTGACGGTGCCCACGGCGGCAGCATCTTCAACACCCCGGGCGCCGGGGAATGCGCGGTGGAGTTCTTCTCTTTGAGCAAGAGCTTCAACGTCACGGGCGCGCGCATCAGCTTTTTGGTGGGGCGGCGCGATGTTATCGCCGCCTGCAAAAAGCTGCGCACCCAGATCGATTTCGGTATGTTCCTGCCCATTCAGAAGGTCGCCATCGCTGCCCTGACCGGCCCGCTGGACGGCGTGCAGCGCCAGTGCGGCGAGTACCAGCGCCGCCGCGACGCCCTGTGCGGCGGTCTGCGCGGCATCGGCTGGAATGTGCCCGACAGCCACGGCAGCATGTTTGTCTGGGCCCCGGTGCCTGCCGGGTACAAGACGAGCATGGAATTCTGCCTGGCCCTGATCGACAAGGCCGGCGTCATCTGCACCCCCGGCTCGAGCTTTGGCCCGAGCGGCGAGGGCTACGTCCGTTTTGCCCTGACGATGCCCGTTGAGAAGATCGGCGAGGCCGTACAGGCGATCAAAAACAGCGGGATCCTGGGGTAATTTGCCCGCCTTTTAAGGCTGCTGGGGGTGCGCTGTGTTTGCCCGCCGGGCACACGCGGCAGCCGCAGATCCTCCGAACCGATGCAGGCATCGTCCCCTACAGCGTAGGGGCGGATTCCATATCCGCCCGAGCACCTTGCCCCTGCCGCATACGGCCAGCGGGCGAACGAAAAGTTCGCCCCGGCAGAGCCATCCTCCCTAATAAAGAACACCGCCGATCCGGGTCACGGGTCGGCGGTGCTTTTTTGAACAAATCATTGATTACTGTGCGTTTTCACGCAGGGCAGCACGCATTTCCTTCTGGATGGCAGGGGTCGTTTCCACCTTCTGCATCAGGGCCGCGATCAGCTCGGGCAGCTGCTTTGCGGGCAGCTGCTCTGCAATGACCGAGGCCAGGTACTCAGCGTGGGACATGGCAGGCTCAAACGTGCGGGCATAGGTCTTACCGCTGCGCACGAAGCCAACCTCCCGCAGAACACCCTTCTCCATCAGGCTGTTCAGCATCGAAAAAATCGAGCGTTCCTTCCATTTACGGTCAACACAGGTTTTCACGACTTCCGTCTGTGCCATCGCGTGATCCGCCTGCCAAAAAATTTCCATGATCTGTTGTTCGCTTTTTGTCAGATGCACGTTGGTATACCTCGCTTTAAAAATTGTCTACACTTCTATAGTATCCGCTTGTCAGCAAAATGTCAATGAGTTTCCGAAAATTTTTCAAGTTTTTCTGGTTATTTCATAACAGTTTACAAATCTGACACATTTAGCGGGCAGCTTCGTGCATTTCCCGATTTATGTCATAGATTCGACAGTTTACAAATGTGTGGCATATATGTGGCGCGTTCTGCCGCATCATGCCACACTTTTGCCGCAAATTGTATTTCGTGTACCCCCCCGTCATTTTTTAGTTGATTTCATCCTCTTTGCGCCGTTCCTGTCATTCCGCCGGCCACCGCCCGCGCAGGTACTCGAGCGCGCGCTTTTCCAGCCGCGAAACATAACTGCGGCTGATGTGCAGCGCCTGCGCCGTCTGCTGCTGGGTCTTGGGCGCACCGTCAAATCCATACCGCTGCCGCATAATAGCGCGTTCCCGGGCAGGCAGAGCGTCCACCAGCGCGCGCAGCCGGGCAGCGTCGGCGTGGCTCTCGCAGCCGGCCTCCATGTCGGCTTCATCGGGCAGGGTGTCCGCCAGCGTCAGCTGCCCGTCCGCCTCGAGCGGCTCCTGCAGCGACAGCGTCACTCCCGTCCGCCGCCCCCGCCGCAGGTCCATGCGGAGCTCATTCGCTATTCTCCCCCCAACGCGCTTTTGCGGAGCTGAGGGGCTGCGTTTTTCCCAAGGAGTCATCCTCCTCGTCCTCGTAATCCACATCGGCAAACGGCTCCAAATCATCCGTGTCGTCCTCATCATCGCTGCCGCCGCTTACCGTCGGAAGGTCCGGGTACTCGATTTCTTCGTCTGGCACCCCAAACAGCACCACATGGGCGTTCGTGCCGTCCCAAACCACCTTGCGGACAAGAGTGCGAATTGCTGCGCGTTTTTCCTCCACGGTCATGGTATCAATATTAGATTTGAACATCGTCAGCAGCTGCCGGAACACATCAAACTCAATGTCACTAAGGTGGTACTGCTCTGTCAAACTCTCCAACTCCTGAATCCGGGAATCAATGTTCCGACACTCCTGACTCAGCTTCTCGATTCGCTTGATGACAAGCCCCTTCGCCGTGCTGTCATCCATAGCCGCGAGAGAGTCCACCAGCGCTTCGACCTTCTTCTCGGCCTCCGCCTTATCGCGGCGGGCAGCTGCAAGGCGGTCCTCATAGTCGGTGCGGTTGCCTGTGTAGAATTTTCGGCTTTGCTCCAGCTGTGCGATGAACGTGCCCTGATTGTCCTTCATCACTTTGATTTGCTCGATGATTGCCAAGTCCAGCGTATTGCCGTTGGCATTCCGCTCGTCACACAGCTTGTGCTTGCTGCGGTCTTTTATTTTGCAAACGTAGGTGTAAATGCGTTTTCCGTCTGCCGTTTTGCGCTTGCTCAGCTTCGGGTACATTCGGCTGCCGCAGCGGCAGAACAGAAGTCCCGTCAGCAGCGCTTCATTGCCGCGCGGTTTGCGGTAGGCTTTCGACTTATTGCGGTGCAAGGATTCCTGTATCCGTATCCACTCCCTGCCGGGAATAATACCGGGATGCTCCCCCACCGATACGATCCATTCTTCCGGCGACAGATACCTTGTGGCACGTCCTTTCTCCTGATCGGTTCGATTGTAGACCATCAGTCCATGTACACCGTCAAAGGCCGCTTTGTCCGAGAAGAGGTCTGCATCCTTATTTACAAGGTAGTTATGCACTTCATCGTCGGCTATAACATACACAGGGTTTTGCAAAATCGACTTGATGGAGAAGCGCGTGTGGTATTTGCCGTTTTTCGTCTTGATGCCGCGCTTCATCAGCTCCGCTTCCGTGTACGTCAGTGAATCCGATTCTTGAAAAATCTTGTAGATCAGCCGAATCGTATCTGCTTCTTCCGGGACCAGCTTCAGCTTGCAGGCCTTTTTCGATTTACCGTCCACCGTTATGTGCTTGACGCTCTCCGATGCGTACCCCGTCGGGGTCGTTCCGCCCAGCCATCTGCCGGTCTTTGCCAGTTCGTGCATATTGTCGCGGATGCGCTCGGCAATCGTCTCACGCTCCAGCTGCGAGAAAACCGAGGCAATGTACATCATGGCGCGCCCCATCGGCGTGCCGGTGTCAAACTGTTCCCGGATGGAAACAAAGGCAATGTCCAACCGACTTAATTCTTCAATCAAGGTGGAAAAATCGCTGACATTACGGCTGATACGGTCAAGGCGGTACACGACGATTGCCTTGAATTTGTGCTCATGGGCTGCCTTCATCATCCGCTTGAAGTCCGGGCGGTTCAGGTTGCCGCCGGAAAAGCCTTCGTCTTCATAGACGACCATCGACTCCGCATAGGCATCCCCATAGTGAGTGCGGATATATTCCCGGCTCAGTTCGACTTGGTTGCCGATGCTCTCGCCCTTGCCGGTAAACTTTGACTTTCGGGAATACACAGCAATACAGTCTTTATTTTTTGCCATTGTCAGCCCTCCTTACGATAGCGTATCCTTGTCACACAAGGGTGCGCAGGTATTCTTCCACATTTTGATATTGAATGCCCTCTACCACTTGGCTTTTCCCACGGTAGAGGACGAATTTCCCTGTGATGGGGCCATAGCGGTGCTCTGTCTGGGCGCATTTTTTCTCGTCCACCAGATGACGATACTGCTGTGGCTGCTCTGTCGCCCGGATGTCATAGAGCGATTAAACTCTCTGCTGTTGCAAGAACTCCAGCTGCCTTGCCGTACAATGTTATGTAGAACGGCGTAGACAATGTTTCATATTCTTCCTGCGCCTCGATTTTAGCACCAATCGCTTTCTCTATTGCAGCCCTTTCCAACACCAGAATGTAGCAGTGCTTGAGTTCATTTAAGATTTCCAGCGAGGCATAATCGGCATCACCACTTACAAAAGCATGTGCATCAGCATACTGCATTTTTGTGCGGCTAGCTACTACGATAGTACTATTCGGATACTGTTCCTGGTACGATGCGACCGCCCATATTTTATGCCTGTATGACAAAAAAGTACCCCCGCACGGCTTGCACCGTGCGGGGGTGTTGTTGTGTTGAATCACATGGGGCTTGGTGGATGCTAACCCGCCCAACCAGGAGCGGCAGCATTGGGTACCGCTACCCTATGGGGAAACCACACAATTAGTCTTTCTTGCGCAGAACGAGGCCGTAAACGCCGTAGCCCATCAGCAGGGCAACAACTGCCAGGCTGCCGCCGATCAGCGGAGCAGCATTGGTAGCACCGGTCTTAGGCAGAACCTTGGTGGTGTTAGCCGGGGCAGCGGCAGCCTTGACGACCTGCTTCTGGCTGGCAGAAGTGTTGGTCGTGTTGCTGGAAGAAGTGTTGGTCGTATTGCTGGAGGAAGAACTGGAGGAAGAGTTGCCATTGTCGCTCTTAACATCCTGGAATACGGGGGTCAGGGTAACCCAGGCATTGCCTTCGTTATCCCAGTTGCCGTTCAGCAGAGCCTTCAGGGTGTCGAACTTGACATGCTCGCCCTTGACAAAGTTAGTGGTCTTGCCACCGTTCTTGTACTGCCAGCCGATCAGCTTCTTGCCAGCGGGAACCTTGCCATCGTACAGGTTGTCGGTCAGGATGGTGAACTCGTCCTTAGCGGTGAAGTTGTTCTGCGGAGCAGCAACATCTTCCTGAGCGCCGTCCTTATCCTCGACATACTTGATGGTGATGTTCTTCAGCTCGACATCGGTCTTGAGGTCAGCGTAGAAGTTCAGGTAAGCAACACCGTCCTTATCGACGTTCTTGCCAGCCAGTTCCTTCAGGGACTCGAAGGTGACCTTCTCACCAGCGGCATACTTAGCGCCGTTCTGGAACAGAGTCCAGCCAGTCAGCTTCTCACTGGCAGTCAGGTTGATGACGCCAGCAGCGTCGGGCAGGACATACCACTCGGAAGCAGCAGTCAGCTCACCGGTAGCGAAAACAGAGGTAGCGCCGTCAGCCTTGGTGAAGATCATCTTGATCTTGGTCAGGGAGACTTCAGGCTTCTTGACCTCGCGAACCTTAACGTTCACGGTGTCGTTGGTGCCGATGTAAACATCGCCGGTCTCGCACAGTTCATAGCCAGTGGGGACTTTCTTCAGCAGAGAAGTGCTGAAAGTGGTAGCACCGTTCTCCAGTTCAATCTGCTCGATAGCGTTGGCCAGAGGCTCGCCGCTCTCCAGAATGTAGCTGACATGGACAACCTTGGCAGGCTTCTTAATCTCGCGAACCTTAACGTTCACGGTGTCGTTGGTGCCGATGTAAACATCGCCAGTCTCGCACAGCTCATAGCCTGCGGGAACCTTCTTCAGCAGAGAGGTGCTGAAAGTGGTGGCATCTGCCTCGAGTTCAATCTTCTCGATTTCAGCATCCAGAGGCGCACCGCTCTCCAGAATGTAGCTGACGTAAACAAGTTTGGAAGCGGGCTTCGGAGCCTCGAAAACGGCATCCAGAGTCAGCGTGCCACCCTGAGCATACTGGCTCAGCTCATCCCAGCTATAGTTGGTACCGGGCTTCAGGGTAACTTCGGAGTGACCCAGAGGTACCCAACCAGTCAGTTCCTTGCCTTCGGGAATAACGCTGTCATCTTCAAAAGCATTGCGCAGAGCCCAAGCGTCATATTCCTGCTTGAAAGAATCCGAACCAACTGGCTGATTATCAACATAGTAGTTGATAGTCATTACTGCGTCATCTGCAAACGCTGCAAACGGTACGCACATGACAATCATGAACGCGGCCGTCAGCAGAGCAAGCAGACGAGTTTTGAAATTCGTTTTCTGCATGTTATTTCTCCTATTCATTAAGTATTTATCTAAAGCGTTTTGCAGGCAGGTGCCCCAAGCGCACCGGCTTACTGGCGCAGTAGATACGGACATATATCCAACACCCCCACTTGGGATGAGGGCGGTGAATCAGAGGTTATTATTTCCTTTTTCAAAGGAAATACAAAAGCCCTAGGGCTTTTGGCCAAAATTTTTGACCTTATTTGCCGGCAGGCCAGCGGGCAGGGAGAAGCGGATCGCTGTTGATGTGTACCTCATCCGCCGCAGTGGTCTCACCGTCCCGCAAGGGGCGTGCCAGAATGACCATACGCGCATCATCCATCTGGTAGGTGCAGGTGCTTAAGGTCAGCAGACGCTCGGTGGGGTAGGCATAGTCACCGGTGGTATAAAACGCGCGCTTGGCCACCTCGTCCAAAAATGTCTGCTCGGTGGCATCATCCAGATTGATATACTGGTTGAAGTAGAACACATCACCGTCACTCTCGCGCGAGGTTACGGCATAAACCGCTACGATTTTGTAAATCTCACTTTTATATAAGGTATCCAACTGCAGGTAAGGGTGTGCTGTGTAGTAATCAGCATCGCGGTACTTTTGCAGATTGGAGAAGCGGTCGGTATTATTTACACCCATGTTATGCCCATAGATGATAAGGTGGCGTCCGTTTTGCATGTCGCACTCAAAATCTGCAAAGGGCATGCCGCGCTTATCATCGGCGCGATCCAGATCATGGTATAAGTAAAAGTAATTATCTGTCGTTTGCAGGATCGGCAGGTCAATGTCTACACCCGGTATTTCGATCCAACCCGCAAAATCCGGGTTGCGGGCGATAAGGTCCGCATATTTAGTCCGCTGGGCAGCTTCCTCAGCGGCCGGGTCAGGGGTGGCCTCGGGCTCCTCTATAATAGGTGCAGCCGTTTCTACCGGCTTAATGGCTTCCATCTCTTTTTTCTGCTTATAGGAAGGGAGCCAGAGGATCAGCCCGCCGACCAGCCCTGCAAAGGCTGCGCCGGAGATAACCCCTGCCAAAAGTGCTTTGGTGCGTTGTTTCATAAACTCAGATCCACAAAATAAGCGTTTCCGTTACTGCCATCTGCCAGCATTTCCTGATAAGCAACAACAAAATCATTGGTGTCCTGCGGTAAATTTACCAGCATCCAGCCGGAAAGGCTCTCGCCTGGCTGCAAGGTTGTCGCATCAGGCATCATAACATCATCCACAGCATCCAATGCTACGCCAAAGTCATCCTTGCCCCATTGGATTTGAAAATCGTCCTTAAAAATATCGTAGGTCTCATTGCTGGTATTTGTTACAGTCATCATAAAAATGACAAGTTTTTGGCCATCGGGAGTTGTAATGTTGTTATATCCATCCACCACACGGGGGGTATCGCAGGTAAAATCGAATAATGCCGTCTGTACCGTCTCACTGGCTTTTGCCCGAATAGAAGCATCCGATCCACCGCAGCCAGCCAGCAGCAGCGCCGCCACCAAAGTTAATACACAAAGGACTGTTTTGTACAAATTAAATGTCGTTTTACTCAAAACCGTTATATCTCCAAAAGTAATTCTATTCCATCGCATATTTTCTACGATGTCCTTTATAAGGATACAACAAATCCAAAAAAATTTCAAGAGTTACACACATTTTGTCCGCCGCTAAAATGCACAATTATTGTCCAAATTTTGCAGTAAATTGTGATCACCTCGTTTTAATTGTGTAATTTAGTGCGTTGTACGACAATTTATAGTGTTCGGTAAAAGTTTGGCAGGCAACAAATATTCCCGTAATTTCTTGCATCAGAGCGAGCGATGTAAAAAGGCATAGTAGACATCCTCTCTCTCATAAATTTTGAGTGCAGAGGGAGGTGTGTGGTATCGCCAGAAAAAGTGCTCCAATCCATGTAATTGTTTACTATCCTAAAACAGAAGCCGGTCAGCGTGAACTCGCAAACCGGGTTGCCGGTATCCACGCCGATATTGTCAACCACCGTCTTCAAGATTTGAATTGTTCTTCCGAGCAGAAGATTCAACTGCTGGATGCCATCATAAAAACTGCCAAAGAAAAGGCAGGTGAACAGCCCTGATTGGGGTTGTTCACCTGCCCTTTTATTTTATCCCACCCTTAAAACATCTCTCCCGGCTTTTTCGGCTTATGAGCTTCGTATTATTTTCCCAAGAACGAACGCAGGTATCCGATGTTCCTATTTTTCTCGCAAAGCGCGTTGGGGTGAGGATAGCATTCTCAATACACCTGCTCGCATAGCTGGCAAAGCGCTTGCCTTTGGCGGGGTCGAAGGTATCCACCGCCTTGATAAGCCCAATCGTGCCGATGGAGATCATGTCGTCCTGTGCGCTGTTCCCGGCATAGTATTTTTTGCAGATATGCGCGACGAGCCGCAGATTGTGGCGGATCAGCGTATCCCGCGCCTGTGCGGCGGCTGCCCCGCCCTTTTGCAGATCGGCAAAGGCCGCGCGCTCCCTGTCCGGCGGGAGCGGACGCGGGAAGGACCCGCTTTCGAGATGCAGCGCCAGATACAGAATATGCCCTGCCGCCGCCTGCAAAAACAAACCAAAAATGCCCAGCATACACACCACCTCGCGGAAGTGTATGCCGGGCATGGAAATTCTATTCTGTCTTTTGGTTGGCGAACGCCGGCGGGGACGTCCACATGGGCGATGAGGCCTTTTTCTTTACAGCGCAAACTGCACCGCGCAGAAGGCGGCGTAGATTGCCAGAAGCAAGATGCCCTGGGCGCGGTGCAGCTTGCCCTTGACGAGGGCGGGGACCGTCAGGATCAGCATGACGGCCAGCATGACCGGCAGATCCAGCACAAGGCTGGAATTGATGCCAAACAGCGTGGCGCTCTGCGGGATGGTGAAGGGTGCCAGCGTGATCGACATGCCGCTGACCAGCACAAGGTTAAAGACATTCGCACCGACGATGTTGCCCAGCGACAGGTCGCTGTGGCCCTTGACCAGCGAGGTGATGGCCGTGACCAGCTCGGGCAGCGAGGTGCCGAGCGCGACAAACGTCAGGGCGATGACGCTCTCGGGCACGCCGAGGGCCTGCGCGATCAGGGTGCCGTTGTCCACGAGCAGGTTTGCGCCGACGGCGATCAGCACCGCGCCCAGCACAAGCAGGATCAGCGTCTTGGCGAGGGGCATTTCCTCCTCCTCGGACGCCTCTTGCTCACCGGCGGGGGTGTTTTTCATCTGCAGCACGTTGGCGGCCATGTACGCCACAAACACTGCCAGCATGATGATGCCCATGACGCGGGTGAATCTGCCGAAAACATAGGCCGCAATGCAGTAGATGGCCGCCGCCGCGAAGAAGAAGGCGACGGGGGTTTTCAGCGTTTTGGGGTCTACCCTGCCGGGGCGCACCGCAATCGTGATGGCCGCGATCAGTGCCGCGTTGCAGATGACCGAGCCGATGGCGTTGCCGTAGGCGATCTCGCCATGGCCGGACAGCGCGGACATCGTGGAGACCATGACCTCCGGCAGCGTCGTGCCGATGGAGACCACCGTCGCGCCGATGAGCAGCTCCGGCAGGTGGAAGCGGCGGGCCAGTGCGGACGCGCCGTCAACAAACCAGTCGCCGCCCTTGATCAGGAACAACAGACCGACAATAAAAAGCAGCACAGGGATGAGCATATTGATTCCTCCGTTAAAAATGCACGTTATGTGTCGGAAATTATATTATACCACGGCAGTCCGGGTGCCGTCAAACGGGGCGGGGTTTAAAATGTAAAAATGCAGCCTTTCGCGCGCATGGCTTTCCCCCGGAGGGGGAAGCTGTCAGTGGCCCCGACCACTGACTGATGAGGGTCGACCTTGCAGATGCTGCCCGTTTACAGGCTGCTGCCATGCACACGCCCCTCATCCGGCCCTGCGGGCCACCTTCTCCCGCGGGGGAAGGCAAAAAATTCCCCAATTCTTGCACACTTTCCCGCGTTGTGTCCTGCCAACACAAACACAAAACCCCGCAGGGGATACCTGCGGGGCTCTGTGCATAGAGGGGTGGGAAAGTATATAAAGGTCAGTGAATGTCTTGATTGATTACGAATATTATTATAGCAAGTTTTCTTAAAATGTCAAATGTCAGACTTGCATTTTGGTTTTCAAAAGATTATAATAAAGTCATTCCCACTTAATTTTATTTAGCAAGCGCACAAAAAAGCATACTTTTCCAATTTTGTTAAAGATAACAGTGATTGTATACTTCACTTTATTTTTTTGTGCGCATTACACAAAACAACAACAAGGAGTCAATCCATGGACGATTTGGACCACAAAATCCTACAACTGCTGGCGGAAAATGCGCGTATGCCCGTTAAGGACATCGCCCAGCGGGTCAGCCTGACCAGTCCCGCCGTATCCAGCCGCATCCACCGCCTGGAGCAGGAGGGCGTCATCGGCGGGTACACTGTCGTGCTGCGCCACCCCGACGCGCCCGCCCGGGTCGAGGCGCTGATCTCGGTACTGGTGGACGCAGCGACCCGCGCGAGCTTTCTGACCATGATCGAGCAGGAGCCGCAGGTCTTGCAGTGCTTCCGCGTGACAGGCAGCTACAACTTTATAATTAAGGTAAGCTGCACAGACATTGACGCGCTGGAGCACCTGCTGACCAAGATGCAGAAGATGGGCTCCACCAACACCCAGATCATCCTGAACACCCAGCTGGACCGCGGTCTGGCATTCGACGAATAAGCGAGGTTTTTATGGCACATTTTTGCAAAAACTGCGGTCTGCTGACTGCCCCGTACGACGAGCGGTGCCCCAAGTGCGGCGCACCGCTGCCGCATATCCCGATGGGCGAGGCTCTGTTGGAGTCCATGCGTCAGTCCCCGGAGGGCACCGTTGAGACCGGCGAGCCGCTGTACGAGCAGGACCTGGAGGAGGACCGCATCGACGCCATGAGCCAGAGCGCGACGACGGCGGCCATGCTGCTGTTCGCCATCCCCATCGCCGGGTTTGTGCTGGCGGTGGTGTGGAGCTTTGGCGGCACGCAGGACCCTGCCCGCAGGCGGCTGGCCCGGGCGTACCTGATCCGTGCGCTGGTCGTGGCGGGGCTGGTCATCCTGTTTGTGGCTGTGGCCGCGATGGTGTTTACCGCCGCGCTGCACAGCCAGCTGGCCTACTACTATTACCGTTGAGGAGGCGCCATGAAAGCATCTGTCATCATCCCGAACCTGAACGGCGCGGGCTGGCTGCGGGATTCCATCGAGTCCGTCTGGGCGCAGACCGAGCAGGATTTTGAGCTGATCGTCATTGACAACGGCTCCACCGACGAGAGCCTGGACATCGCCCGCAGCTACTGCGGACGGGACCGCTACACTTTAATTGAAAACGCCGGGAACACCGGCTTTTCCCATGCGGTGAACCAGGGCATTGCGATTGCCAAAGGCGAGTACATGGCGTTGTTCAACAACGACGCCTTTGCGGAGCCGGATTGGCTGGCGGAGCTGATTAAAACCGCCGACGCCGACCCGAAAATTTTTGCAGTCAGCAGCCTGATGCTGCGCTACTATGAGCCGGAGCTGGCCGACGACGCGGGCGACTACGTGACGATCCTGGGCTTTGCCTGCAAGCGCGGCGACGGCTTAAAGGCCAGCCGCTATACAAAGCCCTGCCGTGTGTTCAGCGCGTGCGGCGGCGCAGCGCTCTACCGCAAGTCGATTCTGGACGAGATCGGCGTGTTTGACGAACTGTTTTTCGCGTATTACGAGGACGTCGATTTGAGCTGGCGTGCGAACAATTTCGGCTACAGGAACGTCTACTGCCCCACGGCCCGCTGCCGCCACATCTGCGGCGCGACCACCGGCGCGGTGCGCTACAACCCGTTTAAGAGCATCCAGAGCGGGCGCAACAGCATTCTGCTGCCCTACAAGAACCAGCCGATTTTGATGTTGGTTTTGAATTTTATCCCGATGCTGCTGGGGTATCTGCTCAAAGTGCTTATGTTCCGGCTGCGCGGCTTCGGCGGGGATTACGCGAAGGGCTTCCGCGAGGCGTGGGCGGCGCTGCCGAAGATAAACAAACCGAAATTCAAGTGGCGGAACCTGCCCAATTATGTCTGGGTGGAGTTCAGTCTGATTGCCGGGCTGTTCAAGTACATTGTGTACCGCGTGCAGCGGGCGTTGAAGATCACGTGATGGGGTACGTGCTGCTGTGCGGGGCGTCGAGGACGCCGCCCCCTACGGTGGTGACTGCGGGCTTTCATTTTGCTGCGCTGTAGGGGCCGGGCATGCCCGGCCCGCCGCTTCCCGGAAGGCCGGTGCTAGCGGGTAACGGCAAGAAGCCCCTCCGGCCATCGCTGCGCTCGGCCACCTCCCCTGTGAGGGGAGGCTGTAAAAGGCTCCTCGCATTGCGGGGTGACTCCCCGCTGCGCGGGGAGATGTCGCGAAGCGACAGAGGGGTTCGGGTCCGAAGGACTGGCCGAGCCTGCGAGGCCTGAGGGGCTTTGGCAGTTTTCCGCAGACTCCCTTTTCTCTTACTTTCTTCGAGAAGAAAGTAAGCAAAGAAGCTTTCAATATCTCAACCAAAAAGCACCTGCTGGCCGGTCACACGCATACCGGTCAGCAGGTGCTTTTATTTTACTTGTTTAGAATTTCTTTGGTTCTTTCTTTGCAAAGAAAGAACATCTCTCGTTTAATCCTCATCCGCAAAGTTGCCCAATGCCTTTGCCTGCTCGATGACCTTGTTCTCGAGCATCTGCGGCAGGGTCTCATACCGGACGAACTCGAACGTGAAGTAGCCGCGGCCCTGGGTCAGCTGGCGCAGGAAGGTGGTGAAGTCCTGCATCTCGGCCACGGGGACCTCGGCCTCGACGACCTGCAGGCCGTCGTCATCGGGGTTCATGCCCAGCACGCGGCCGCGGCGCTTCGTGACCTCACCCATAATATCGCCGGTGTTGTCGGCGGGAACGTGGGCTTTCAATGCGCCGATGGGCTCAAGCAGGACGGGGCCGGCCTCGGGGATGGCGGCCTTATACGCGAGTTTGGCGGCCATAATGAACGCCATTTCGCTGGAATCAACAGGGTGGTAGCTGCCGTCCAGCAGCGTGGCCTTCATGCCGACCATCGGGTAACCGGCCAGCACGCCGTGCTCGGCGGCCTGACGGACGCCCTTCTCGACTGCCGGGAAGAAGTTCTTCGGCACGCTGCCGCCGAACACGTTCTCGGCAAACTCGATGCCCTCGCCCTCGATGGGCTCGAACTGGATCCAGACGTCGCCGAACTGGCCGTGGCCGCCGGTCTGCTTCTTGTGGCGGCCCTGCGCCTTGCAGCTCTTGCGGATGGACTCACGGTACGGCACGCGCGGATTCTCGAGCGTGATCTCGACGCCGAACTTATTCTTCAGCTTGGCCAGCGCGACCTCCAGATGCTGGGTGCCCAGACCGCTGATGATCTGCTGCTTCGTCTCGGGGTCGACCACGAACCGGATGGCGGGGTCCTCCTCGATCAGGCGGGCCAGCGCACTGCCGACCTTACCCTCGTCGCCCTTCTTGGCGACCTTGACGGCCATGCGGTAGCTGCTGATGGGGTACACAGGTGCGGGCAGCGCCACAACGCGGGCGGGGTCACACAGGGTATCGCCGGTCTTGGCGGTGGCCAGCTTGGCAACTGCGCCGATGTCACCGGCGGCGATTTCGGGCGTGTCGGTCTGCTTTTTGCCGCAGACGGTCAGCGTCTTGCCCAGGCGCTCCGGCTGGCCGGTGCGGGCGTTGACGGCGTTGCTCGTCGCGGTCAGCTTGCCGGACAGCACCTTAATAAAGCTCAGCTTGCCGACAAACGGGTCGGCCACAGTCTTAAAGACGTAGGCGCACAGCGGGGCGGCGGGGTCAGCGGTGATCTCCACCGGCTCGCCGCCAGACTCGCCCACGGCGGACGCGGTGTCCGCGCCGGGCAGCAGCACGTTCATGTTGTAGAGCAGCATATCCAGCGCCTGCGCGTTGACGGCGGAGCCGCAGAACACGGGCGTGATCTGGCCGCTGCGCACGCCGGAGGCCATGCCCTGGACGATCTCCTCTGTGGTGAAAGCCTCACCCTCGAAGAACTTCTCCATCAAAGCCTCGTCGGTCTCGGCGATGGCCTCGCTCATGGCCTGGATCAGGCCCTCAAAGCGGTGGCCGATGTCGGGCAGGTCGATCTGGACCTGCTTGCCGCCTTCGTATTTGAAGGCCTTCTGGCTGAACAGGTTGATGTAGGCGACGGTGCCGTCGTCCAGACGGACGGGCACGACGCAGGGGCAGACACTGGGGCCAAATTTAATTTTCATCTGCTCCAGGATCTTAAAGTAGTCGGCGTTTTCCAAATCAGCCTTGGTGACAAAGATCATCCGCGCCTTGTTGTTTTTCAGCGCCAGCTGGTACGCCTTCTCGGCACCGACGGTCACGCCGGAACGCCCGGACACACAGATCAGCACGCTCTCGGCGGCCATGATGCCCTCGGCAGCGCCGGTCTCAAAATCAAACAGACCCGGTGCGTCGATCAGGTTGTACTTGATGCCCTCGTACTCGACGGGGACAACGCTCGAGTTGAGCGATGCCTTGCGGCGGATCTCCTCGGGGTCAAAGTCGCTGGCGGTGGTGCCGTCCTCGACACGGCCCATACGCTCGGAAGCGCCGCTCATGTACAGCAGTGCCTCGGTCAGCGTCGTTTTGCCGCAGCCGGCGTGGCCGGCCACCAGAATGTTGCGGATGTCTTTGCTTGCGTAGCCCATGGATCGTCAAACCTCTTTTCGCGCCGGGGCTGCTTCCGGCAGCCCTGCGGCGTAGAATTTCATTGCGGCGCAGTGATTTTTGAACACTCCCGCCTGTTTGATACTACTTTACCACATTGTTGTGGAAATTTAAACAGTTTTTTCGGATTTTTTGTAAAAATTTTTAGGCAAAAGATTGTGGAAAGTGTAAAAAATCGTTCCTCGACATACAGCGAGTGTAGGGGCGAGCATTGCTCGCCCGCCAACTTGGCGCAGCATCGTCTTTTCGGGAAAATTTATCACAGGGCAAACGGGCACGGGCGGGCAATGCCCGCCCCTACCAATCGTTTCTTTGCCGGTCCGTGCAGCAAAAAAGCCGCACAGCTTTCACTGTACGGCTTAACGGCTCACTTATTTTTCCTTCTTCGCCGTCTTTTTGCGACGGCGGACGCGCCCGCTGTCGGCCTGGGCCTCGGGAACATAGAGGCTATAGCTCAACAGGTAGCGGCCATGGGCAGGGATGCGGTAGAACGCGGCCTTGATGCGCTCCAGCGGGCCGGTGCCGCTCTCGGCGGTGCTGCCGCTCAGCATAACAACATACTGCATATCGGTGTAGCGGGCGGCCACATCGCACTGGCGCAGATTCGTGCGGATCAGATCGCCCAGCTGCTCCACCATCAGAGCGGTCTCGGCAGCATCGGTGTTCTGACTGGGAGCCACGGTCAGGATCGCCAGGAATACCTGCAGACCGTAGCGGACCTGCACGCCGCGCTGTACGCGGTAAATTTCCTTGAACGTCTCAAAGTCGCAGATACAGGCCCCCGTGTCCTCGGTATCCGGCAGAGCAGAGATCAGCTTGGAGACCTCGCTCTCCATATTGCGGTCTGCCTGGCGCATCTGGCGGTAGGCAGAGCCTGCGCGGCCCGGCTCAATGGCATGATGCAGGCAGCCCATGGCGCTGCCGCGGCGTGCCAGATCCTCCGCCTCCTCGTGGCGGCCCAGCGTCTCCAGCGCGACGATCTTTTCCAGATAAAGGCGCTCCTCGTAGGGGTCCAGCTCCAGCGCGCGGGTACACAGCGTAACGATGCGGGTGCTCTCGCCCCATTTTTTGCAGAGCTCCAGCAGGTTTAAAATGGCTGTGCGGTACTGCCCGTGCAGACGCACGCTGACGCTTTCGACCCACGGCTCGGACGCAGACTGCGGCAGCAGGCGCCCGTCATACAGGTTGACGATCTGTTCATAAATGCGGCTGCGCTTCTCGGCGTCGCTCTCCTTGCGGGCCAGCTCCGACAGGTCGTTGACCTCAAACACATCCACGCTGCAGTCCAGATGGGGGTTCCACTGGTAGTAGCCGCGGCTGGTCACGATACAGTCCTTCATCTCATCCAGACCCTCCGCGTCGATCATAAGGCGGAAGCGATGCAAGATGGCGCGCAGGGCCATGTCCGGGTTGGTGGACCGCTCCCCTGCCCACAGGGTATCGGTCAGTACCTTGTGGGAGACGCGCTCCCCGCGCCGCAAAACGAGATACTGCACCAGCGCCGTTGCCTTGCGGGACTGCGCCAGCTGTGCCAGCACGGGCTTGCCGTTCACACGGATCTCAAAGCCGCCCAGCATTTTGATTTCAATTGTTGCCATCCTAGTCATCCTCTCTGCTCTGATGCCCATGACGTTCCTGCATTTTTGTCCGGCACACAGGTATTCATGTTTTAAAGTATAACGAGTCCATTTGAATTTGTCCAGTACCTCCGCCGGGATTGTAATAAACTTTTCAAAAATCGTCCCGGAGGGCACCGCTCACGACTCCGACGATGCCTTGCCGTCCCAGGTGCCGGGTCCATACAGGATGACCGGCTCACCGGGCAGCTGCACAATGGCTTTTTGAGTGCATAGCGGCACGATCTGGTTGTCGGCGTCCCGCTTGGCCACAGTCAGCACCACCGTCATAGCCGTAATGCGCGGGGTCTTGGTTTCGTCGCCGTCCTGCGTCCAGCTGCGGGCGTAGAAATGCAGATCGCTGATGAACAGCCCCATATAGGCATCCCGGGGATAGGCCGTTGTGTAGCCGTAGGCAACGTAGGGCAACGTGCCCGTCACGGTACCGTCCGCGTCCTTGTTCTCTTTTGTGTGCTGCGGGTTGCCGTAGTGCCCGTCGTCATTCAGTGCATCGCGGTAAAAGCGCATGTGCAGGTAGCCGTTCAGCGCATTGGCCTGTTCCGGTGTCAGCAGCGCTGTGCCGTCTGTCTTTGTCAGCGGCGGCACACAGTCCTTGTCGATCAGCTCAATGTGGTTGGGGTAGACGCTGAATTCCAGTGCCGTGCCTTTGCTGTAGTCGTTACCCTTGGACGCAAAAACGCTGTCCAAATTATTAAGGTCCGTTGCGCCGTCGGTGAAGCGGATATAGCCATTCGCCTCGAGCACCTCGCCGCGGATCGTCTCAATGAGCGCGTCGGCCAGGTTTTGCGCGCGGGTCTGCTGCTGGATGTCCATGTACGCCTGTGCGCTGGGCTGTATCAGCGTGACCGCCGCCAGCGTAAAGATCGCCAGCAGCACCATGCAGACGATCAGCTCCACCAGCGTTGTGCCGTTCTGGTTTTTCAAACGCTGCTTCATGGGTTGGTCGCCCCTTCTGCCGTGCTCTTGCTGTAGCGGTAAAACTTGTGCTGTTCCGTCGTTTTTTGGCCGTTTTCCGTAACTTCCGCGCTTGTCTCCACGCTGTCCAGCTCGACGCCGTTCACCGTAAATTCATCGTAATCGCCAAAGGAGAACTCCAGCCCATCCCGCTCATTCACCCAGTTGGGGGCCGCGTTATTGGCCGGGTACAGCCCGGCGCAGAAGGCATAGGCTGTCTCCCGCAGCGACTCGGCCTTTTGGGACATAGCGCGTGCGTACCGCAGCGAGACGACAAACATAGCCGTGAAAAGCATAAGCAGCAGGAACGACACCAGCACTTCCACAATGGTCTCGCCGCGCTGATTTTGTAAAGTATGTTTCATAGCGGGTCACTCCTGTGTTGTGCCGGTGCTCTGTTTGGCACCGCGGGTGTAGGTGATGGAATCGGGCTGCTGGCTGGTGTCGCAGTGGAACGTCAGCTGGTTGCTTTTGATAGTATCGTCTGTGATTATCAATTTCTCATAACCGGCGGCAACAAATGTCAGGGCATTCTCACGGTAATACTTCGTTGTTCTGCCATTTACCGTGTAGTACACCTTGCTTGTTGAATTGCCGCTGCTGCTGTACTTTACCGTGCGGTCATAGGTCCGCGTGAAGGCAAAGCTCTCGCCGTTTTTCGTGACTGTCACCGTAATGTCCAGCTGTAAATCGACGATTGCCATGCCCTTGCGGTCTTCGCCCTCCAGTGTGTCGAGCAGGTTGCGCAGGTCTGTGGCATTGGTGCTGTTCGCCGTCTGGTTCAGCTTGTCGGCACCGTCGCCCGGGCGGCGGCGCAGTGTTACCGTGATGGCCTCGGCCCCGCCATCAGGCTGGCTGCCGTTCGGTTTCCAGGCGAACTCCTTGGGCTGGGATTCCAAATCATAGATGTCCTTGCCGTAGCTTTGGGAGAACATGAACTGCTCATTGACGAACTTGGCAAAGCTGCTGTCCCTCTTGTTCAGCTCCCCTTCCAGCACGTCGGAAAAGCTGGTTGCCAGCTGGTAGGCTTCCTGTTCCAGCAGCTGGCGGTTGGCATTGGCCGTCAGCACGGAGGCCGCATAGGCCAGCGCTGCCGACAGCGCCACAAACAGCGCGCCGATACAGAGGACCAATATCATCGAAAGCCCCTGCTCCCCGCGCAGAATGCTGCGTGCCCTGCGGTGCATAATGCCACCTTCTTTCCTGAAATAAAATTACGATGCGTCGCTTGTTTCTATCCGTTCCGGGGCGCGGTTTCCGCCGCGTCCGTCTCATCCGGGGCAGCGGCGGTCTCCGGGGTCGCCATGGGCAGTGCCGCACGGGCCCGCATCAGGACCGGGGGCACGCTTGCGGGGGCGCTTTCCGCCGCCGTGCTTTCTGCAGTCTCGGCGGGCGCGACGCTCTCCGCGGAATCCATACTCTGGGCATCCTCCGCCGCATCGGCGGTGTTCGTCTCGTTGACGGGGACTTTGACCGTGCCGGATTCGACGGTCTTACCCTTGTTATCCGAGTGCGCCAGCGTCTTCAGCGTCACACTTGCGGTGAACTTTTGCAGCTCGAGCGAGTCGTCCTGCACCTTTTCCTGCAGCTCGGGCAGGGTGATGCGGTAAACAGGCTCGGCACCGTCCTCCTGCACCAGCTCCAGCATGGGAACCGTCTTTGCCTTGTAGTACAGCGTACCGCCGTCCTTTTCCACCGTGCCGGTGACGTCATAGGGTTTCTGTTCCCATGTCACGTTGCCGTTCTCGTCGGTCACAGGCTCAACGCTCAGGTCGTACCAGATGCGGGTCTCGTTGGTCTCCGCGTCCACATCGTCGGTCTGCTCTTTAAGCTCCGTCGTTTCGCCGTTATAGGTCGTCTTGGTAACGGTTTTGATTTCCCCGCGCTTATGCGTGACATTGCCGTCTTCGTCCGTCACGTCCCTGTCGTAGGTCGTCACCGTAATGCTGTAGGGCTTTTTGTCCTTGTCCAGCGGCGTGACGGTAAAGGTATAGCTGTCGGTCAGGTTGCGCACCGTGCCGTCTGCCTGGGTGTACTTGTTCACCGCGGTCCACTCCACCGTAAAGCGGCGCAGCTCCAGCGGGGTCTTATCGCGCTCGACGGTAAACTCGGGGTCGTTGTACAGGTTGACTTCCTGCTTGTAAACGGCATTGCCAAGTGCGCGTTCCGGTTCGTCCACGGGGGCGTCCAGCGTGATGGCCGGCAACTGTGCCGCTTTGGTATCCTGCTGCAGGATGTAGAACCAGTTCGACGCTGTCCTGCCGTCGGTGGGCATAACGCGCACCGCGGGCAGCAGGTATTGTTTTGCATGGTCGGGCGTCAGCGTAAAGCCGTTGCCGTCGGGCACAAAGGTATAGCTGGCGGTTTTGTCGTTGACGCTGGCGCTCCCGCCCACCGTGCGGCTGTCTTTCGGGATGACCAGCTCGGCGTCGCCGCTGTCCAGCATCTCGTCCAGTGCTTGGGTCAACTTCTGCTGGGCCTCGTACTTGGCCTGCCCGGTGGACTTTTCCTGCCAAGTCCTGGCCAAACCGGCAATTGTATTGTAATTGTCCTCGTTGCTGAAGATATAGCCGGTAAAGTAGACATTGCCCTGTGCGGGTGCGTCCAGCGTCATGTTGAGCTTGAGGTCGTTCAGGAACGTCTCCTGATTCGGGCTGTTGTTGTCAAAAGCGACGTTTTCAACCACAGGTGCTTTGGCGCGGCTGACGATGGTCTCGGACTGGCTCAACGCGCCGTCCGGGCCGTCAAAGCAGGTATCGCTACCAGCCTTGCGGCGGGCAATGACGCGGAAGCGCAATGTCTTGCCCTGATACTGCTCCAGATCCAGCGTCAGGCTGCCGACGTTGCCCGTGGTGGGCAGCGTCAGCACAGTATTGCCGCCGTCATCGACGACGCACAGGTCATAGTGGTCAATGCGCTCGTCGTCGGACGGCGACCAGCTGACCGTGTAGAGCAGGGCATCCGCGTTGTCGGTCTCGCCGTTGACGCGGGTGATGGAGCTCGGCGCGCTGATGCCGGGCAGGCGCTGCTTAACGCTGTAATCCGCCACAGCGGACGCGCCGATTTCGGTGGTGCCAGCTGCCGCCACGCGGGTGACCTCGAGCCGGACCTTGTCATAGCGCCAGCTGTCGCTGCCGTTGGCCAGCATGGTATCCACGTTGACAGGCAAGGTAAAGCTGTTGCTGCTGTTCTGAACCTTGTCGGCCAGATTTACGCCATCCTTCAGCGCAATTTGCTCCTGACCGGTCACATTGCCGTTCTCGTCCGTCAGCAAGCCGTAGAGCTTGATCTGGTAGTCGGGGGCTGCGTCAGTGGCCTGCATGTCGTCCTGTGTCCATTCGAACGTGTAGGTCAGCTGATTGTTGTTATCCACTACGCCGTCCTCAATGGTTTCGGCCAGCGTCGGGGCTTTCAGGACATTCAGGTTCAGCTGCTTGAAGATGATCTGCGGGGTCGTTACCGTGGCCTGTTCTGCCCACCCACTCTTATCACGGTTCACGTCGGAGAAGCAGAGCGGCGTCAGATGGGCATAGGTATAGCTGTGCTCGCCCGTGCGGACGATCTCATAGCCGTTCTTCCACCAGATTTCTTTGTTGGTGTCGTTTGTCTCGTTCGCGTGGCTGACGATGGCTGCGGACACCTCGTCTGCCTTGGCATCCCAGCGATACTTCATATCGCCCTTGCCGCTGGTGACGGGCACCGCGACAACGAGGAAGTCGGTGTAGTTCGTCATAGCATCCGACGGCAGGCTGTTCAGGTTGAAGGTGACGGGAGACTCTGTCACAATGCTTTCCCGCGCGGCCAGCGTGATGTACTGGCCGTTCAAAGATACGCCGTTGACTTCGTCATTGCCCAGATATTTTGCCAGCAGCATGACGCGGTAGGTCGGGCTGCCGTGCTCGCTGCTGTCGCTCTTGACCTTCGGGGTAAAGCTGAACTTCACGGTTGCTTCAAAGCTCTCCGCTGTCTGGCCGGTGTAGGTCACATACTCCGTGTCGCCGTCCTGTTTCAGCGTGCCCAGCGGCAGACCGTCCTCGTCCTTGCCGTTATCGCCGTTGTGGTCACGCCACTGGGACGGGAGATAGGTCTCTGACTTGTACTGGGCCGAGCGCAGATACTTTGTGCTGTTGCTGTTGACCGGGGTTGCCAGCGCCGTAAGCGTCAAAGTGCGTTCCAAATTTTGGGTCAGGCGGATGTACTGCTTGCCATCCTGTCTGCTGAAATAATAAGTATGCTTCCCATCGGTCAGCTTGACGGTCCAAGCCTCATCTGTCGGGTATTCGGTGTAGTTTTTCAGCACCGCAACAACCTCATACTTGAATTCTCTCGATTTTTCATCCGGCGTCTGGCACTGATTCCAGTCAAAGCCGCCGTTATTCCGCTTTACCAGCCGGAACTCAATCTCCGGTGTCGGCAGGGCGTGCATAAAGGTCTGCACGGCGCTGGTGTTGAAGTTGTCATCCTGATTCGGGTCGTCGTTGGTATTGTAGGGCGTTACACGCACGACGAAGTTACCCGTCCATGCTTTATCAGCCACAAAGGTATAGCTGCGCTGGTAGACGTCCGCTTTCAGATAGGGAACTGCATCCGATGCGACTTTACCCGCAGCATCGCAGGGCAGAATTTCAACACGGTAGTAAGCGGCGGGGCTGGCATTCTTGTCGCTGTCGCTCGGCTCGGCCCACGTCACTTCATAACGGCCATAGACGTTATTGTCCGCGTCCTGCACCTGGCTGGCCTTGACGTGGATTTCTCCCGGCTGGGCGGGCTTGGTGCTGTCCAGCACATACTTATAGTAGTTCTGGATGACCTCGTCGGTGATGTCGGTAATATCAACGTCCGGGTTCGTACTGTTCGCGGCTTCGCCGAATTGCAGCATCACAGTCGCTCTCTGGTTGCCGGGATTGGTATCATTGCCCGCGCCGGTATCATCGAAAATGTAGGCTTTCTTACCGTCGGTCTTGATATAGGCAGAGTTTGGTTTGGCAGGCGAGCCCGCAGATGTACGACCGCTAATCCACCACAGACTGTACGCTGCGCCGTTCCCATCGTCTGCCAAAGTGGGCAGGAACGCAATATAAGGATAGGTTTTGTCATCGACGTTATAGCCTATGTACAGACGGTGTGCTTTTACTTTTTTCGAGGACGAGTTCCAATCTGTCTCGTTGTAGGCCTTGTCACTTCCTTGCTTATCCGCTTTCTCCCAGTTACCTGTTGTACTGTTCGGTTTTTCTGTGGTCAGTTTACGGGAATCATTCTTAAAGAAGCTCTTGCCTGCATCGTAGGAATTTTCAATATAATAGTTGCCGTGGCCGGTGACATTCTCGCCACTCAGGCGCAAATAGGCAATCGGGAACCAATCTGTACCAACCGTCGCAAAGCAGTTTGTGACATTGGTTGCTTTATTCGACCCAGAGCCATTACCGCGGCTGCCAACAATGCCGATTTTTCTGCTACACGTAAAGTCTGTATTAAGGTTTCGGCAGCGGTCAATATTTACTGTAACATAATCAATATTTCCCTTGTCGTACGGGCCGATCCATGCCAGAATGCCGACTGCCTGCGACGCTGCCTTGATTGCACCGCTATTGACGCAGTCGATGATGTTCAGCGTCATAATATCGGTGACCTTCTTCATCTCGATTTTGCCGATAATGCCCGCACAGTCATTTGCGCCGTTTGAATCATACCAAATCTGACCGTAGTTACGGCAGGAAAGCACATTTGTGGTGCCGCCGGAAATAGGCTGGTCAATAAAGCCGACAATACCGCCGACTGCACCGTAACCGCTGTTTTTGTCGTTCGTGTTTGTTGTGATTTTGCCAAAATTGAAGCATTTCTGCACGGTTCCGCCGTAGTCCAGCCAATAGGCGATCACGCCGCCCACATTGGCCGAGCGGCTGTTGAACACACTGCCGCAGTTGACTACCTTGCTGACAGACCACCGGTCATCGCTGCGGTTCTGCTGCTGGCCAATGACACCGCCCACATGGACAACAACACGGCTGCCGTTCTTGTAAATGTTGTCATTGTCTGTATCATTCTTGTTATTCACGCACGTAAACCGGCGCACGGCGGCACAGTTTACCACAGTGTCCAGCACGCTTTTGTCTGTGACGTTGGATTCGTTCTGGCCGACAATACCGCCGACGGTGGATGCCGTTGTCGCATTGTCAGAATAGACAAACCACTGGCCGGTGGCGGAAGTGTCGATTGTACCGCGGAGAGAGTTAAAGCCTGCCAGACCGCCCAGATAACCGGCGGCACGGACGGTCTCGCTGTTGTTGCTGCCGCGCAGGGCGACAAGCAGATCATTGGCGGCAAGGCCGCTTTGGTTATAGACATTCCTATAGCCGCAGCCTTCTTTGGACACAGTGTCAACACCCATGAGATTTGCATAGGTCTTGCCTGTGGTCAGCTCTGCCGCCATGCTGTTGATGCCGGCATTGGCATCTGCCGCGCCCAGCCAATTTTTAACCTGTGCAACAAGGGCGGGTGTTGCTTCTTTGTCGCTGACCAGCGCTTTTTTGCTGCCGCTGCCCGTGATAGTGCCGTTGTTGGAGCCCGCGACGCCGCCCACAAAGCCGTAACGCGCCGTGATGATGCTGCCCGCATTGCCGCTGCTGCGCACGGTGGCGACATAGCTGTTGACGATTTCGTCATTGTTGCGGCCCGCAATGCCGCCCACATGGCTGGCACTGGCGAGCTTTTCGTCTGCGGTCTGGGTCGTGGTGATGTTGCTGATACCGCTGACCTGCAGTTTGATGTATTTGACCTCACAGCCCTTGATTGTGCTGTTGTTCAGACCGGCAATGCCGCCCACCGTGCTGCCGGTGCTGCGTGCACCGACGGAGACAAGGCCGTCCTCGCCTGCCTCGCCGCCCATCGTGCCGGAATAGGTACACTGATCCAGGGTACCGTCGTTCTGGCCTGCGACGCCGCCCAAATTTGTATATTTATCAAGATTTTGTGTAAGGTCCAGCAGAACGTTGGTGCTGCTGACCGTGCCGTGCTCCGTGGTGCGGCCCACCGCGCCGCCCAGCGTGACGGTGTTGGTGCCCGCGCGCAGGCCGTTGTTCAGCGCCAGCGCGCCGTTTTCGACCTGACAGCCGGTGACGGTGCCCTCGTTCATGCCCGCAAGGCCGCCGATGGTGACCGCCGGGGTGCTGAACTGCACGTTGGCGTTTGCCGCCAGCTTCACATTGCGGATGGTCGCGCCCTTGCCGTTGTACGCCGCAACAGCGCCGATGCTCTCCGACGTGCCGGTGATCGTGCAGTTGCTTACGCTGCTGCTGCTTTCCAGCTCGCTGTCTTGGCCGATGGTGCCGAAGTTCGTGGCCGTGACGCCGCCCGCCGTGCCGTTGGCCGCGGTGACGTCGGCCTTGACCTGCACATTCTCAATCAGCGCGTCTTTATTATTATTGCCCGCGATGCCGCCCGCCTCGCCGTTGGTGGCATAGACCTGATTCTGGGCATGGACGCAGGCGCTGATTTTGCCGCCCGCGTCGTTCACGCCCGCAATACCGCCCGCATATTGTGTGCTGGCGCGCACCGAGGCACGGTTCTCCACACGGGTGATTTCGGCACGGTTCGTACCGGCCACACCGCCCGCGTAGTTGGCGGCAGTGACGCTGCCACTGACCGCGCCGGTGGCGTTTTCATCGCCGTAAATGCTGCCCTTATCCGTATTGATACCGGCCACACCACCCGCATAGTCGGTGGCGGTGACACTGCTTTGCAGCTGGCCGGACAGCGAAATGCTGCCGACGTTGGCACCGGCCACGCCGCCCGCATACCGGTTGGCCTCCACCGTGCCAGTGCTGTTGTTCTCTGTGCAGATGATGAGGCCCTTGCGGGTGCTTGCCGCAGCGTTGCCGCCCAGGTTGACGCCCGCAATGCCGCCGACATAGCTGTCGCCGCGCACGGCGCAGCCCTGCGCCGGGTAGGCAGACTGAATAAGACCACCGTTGACGCCCGCAACGCCGCCCAGATAGGTATGGCCGGTTTCACGGTTGCCGAGGGACGCCGCCATGTTGCCGCCGGTGATCGTGCCCTCGTTCCAGCCCGCAAAGCCGCCCGCGGCGCACTTGTGAGCCACTGTGCCGTAGTTTGTGCAGTTTTCCAGCTTCGTGTTGGGTGTGGCATAGCCGATGATACCGCCCGCCAGCGCGCCGCGCGCGGTGCCAAAGTCATAGCGGCCACCGGCCAGCGCGTTCAGCGATACGCCGCCTTTAAACGCGCCGTTGTTGGACGGGTTCAGGCCGCCGACGGACAGGGCGTTCTGCGTATCGCCGTTGGCTGCATTTTGAATCGTCAGCTTCGTATTGGCGTCGTTTGCACCGACGATGCCGCCGACGTAGATGTCGGCCTGCAGGTTGAACATGTTCTGGAAACCGGTCAGGATGATTGTGCCGTCCGCCGTTTTCACGTCGGTGCTGTTGCTGTCGGTCAGCACGCCGGTGCTCTCGTCAATCGTCGGCAGCAGCGCCTCCAGCGTGACGTTTGCGGGCTTGGGCGCCAGCAGACGGTTGTAGCCGATGATGCCGCCCGCGACGGCGTCGGCCTCGACGCGGCCCGAGGCCACATTTGTTATAAACGCGCCGTCCGCCACGGTGAAGCCGCCCACCGGCAGGTTGGCGCCGATGACGCCGCCGACAAGCTGCTGACCTGCCACGCGGCTGACCTTCACAGTGGCGGAGGGCAGCGTGGAGGCGCAGTTCAGGCCGATCATGCCGCCGACAGCCTTGCCCGCCGCCACGATCTGGCCGTTGATGGACAGCTTCTGGCCGGAGGTGTTGGAGATTTTCGCCTTTTCATCGTTATAACCGGCCACGCCGCCCACGTAGTTGTTGCCGTACAGGATGGCGCCCAGCGTCGGGGTGCCGCTCTTATCCCACGTCACAACGCCGTTTTTGCCGTTGCAGCCCGCGATGCCGCCGACGTAGTCGGCGTAGTCGCCCGCGGAGCTGCCCGCGGGGATGCTCAGCTCCTTTAACAGGTTGATGCGGCGGGTGTCGGTGGCGTTGTCGCCGGACATACGGTTGGCGCAGTTCTGCACGGTGGCTGTGGCAGTCTTGTCTTCACTGCCACCCCAGTCGGCATCATTGACGCCGACGATGCCGCCGACGTAGGCCGCGTTCTTTCCAAAGGCCGCGACCAGACCCGTATTGGTCATGCCGCTGATTTTGCTGTTGCTGCCGTTGACCGACACGATGCCGCCGACGTAGCGGTTGCCAAAGACGTCACTGCTGTTCGTATCGTTCTTTTGTATGTGTACGCCGCTGCCGGTAAAGCCACCGGCCAGACCGCCCACAAACCGGCTGCCGAGCACGTAGCCCTTGCCGGTCTTGCAGTTGTCCAGCGTAATATCCTTGCCGTAGCCGACAAGGCCGCCGACGAAATCTCCCTTGAGGGGGCTGGCGTCGGTCAATGTCCCGGTTGTGTCGAAGCCCGCCTTGACCTGCTCCTTGAGCTGGGTCTCGGTCAGGTCGCTGCGGGTCACGCTTTCGCAGCCTTGCAGGGTCACGCCCCTGCCGTAGCCCGCAATGCCGCCGAAGAACTGCCCCAGCACCAGGCTGCGCGCATCGCCCGCGGTATCGCCCTTATAGTTGGCGCCCGCGCTGACCGTGCCGTTGTTCCTCAGGCCCGTCAGGCTCTGGGACACGCTGGTGTCCGTCGTAAACAGGTTGCCGACGATGCCGCCCGTAAAGCCGTTGCCGGTCACAAAGCCGTTGTTGACGATGTTCGTATCACCGTTCGTTTTCATCTGGGTGGCGTCCACCGTGCCGAACACGCCGCCCACGCCGACGCTGCGCCAGAGGGAGCTCTCGTCATCCGGCCCGGCTGCCGCGGCAGCGTAGCGGGCCTTCTCGGCCTGCTGGTCTGCCGCTGTGTTTGTAACGGTTTGCGTGTCCTTGTCCACAAGCAGACCCGCTACCGTCACGTCCGACGCAACGGTCAGGTCCTGCATGACGGAATCGGCTTTGGGTATGGCAACGCCGACGAGACCGCCAATGCCGCGCGGCTCGTCTGTATAATAGGTATAGCTTTTGCTGCCAGCGTCCAGCGTCTGCGCTTTGCGCTGCGTTGCGGTGGTAGTGTTGTTAAACGCCAGCGCCGCGGCCACCAGCGCACTGGTCGAGGAGTTCGTGCCGCGGGTCAGGGCGCAGTTTTCCAGCGTGCCGGTGTTGACGCCGCAGAGTGCGCCGACGGCGCGCACATCGCGCCAGTTCTCGTCGTCCTCCGCCAGCGCCGTGACGAATTTGGTCGCGGTCAGCTTGAGCTGGTCTGCCTTCGGCAGCGTATCGGCGGCGACGGTCTCGGTCTTGACGTTGACCTGAATGTCCGGGTCGCGCAGTGTGATGTAAGAAATTTTGCCCTTGTTCTCGCCAATCAGGCCGACATAGTGGTCGGCCAGCTCGGTCTGCCCTAACTTGTCGGTTTTTGCAACGGACTTGCTGCTCAATTGCAGATTGAGGATGGGCACACGGGTCGTTTGGGTTGTAAGGCCCGCTGTTTTGCTCGTAAGTTCGATTTTTTCACCCAGCTCCGGGATCGTCGGCCAGGCGACAGGGTCATTGAGGGACGGCACCTTGGCCGCAGGCCATGCGCCCGCGGCGCAGTAGACCGTAACGCCGCCGCCCGTCCAGTTCAGGCCGGTGCTGTTGCTGGCCTGGGGGGTCAGTGTGTAGGTGCCCTTGTCGGTGATGTCCCAGTCGGCAGACCAGCGCAGGTTGTACAGATGGCGGAAATATTTCAGGTCTGCCGTGACCGCCGTGCCGCCCTTGGCCAGCAGGGTGTTTTCATCGGTAGGAGTCCACACCTCGCTGCTGGCTGTGTAGGCGTCGCTGTAGTTCTCCCGCGGCTCGGCGCGCATGGCAATGTAGATGTCCTGCGGGTCGTTCAGCAGGCGGGTGATGCTGTACAGGCTCGTGGCGGCAACGTCAGCGCTGTTCTCACACGCGCGCAGCAGCGCGGCGTCCGCCATGGCGTCCAGCGTCAGCACAAAGCTGCCCTTGTTGTAGCTTAGCGGGAAGTAGAGTTTCTTCTTCTCGGTGCCGGTCTGCTGGCCCGCGGCGTCGTATTGGTAGATAACAACAGGCATCTCTGTGATGACCTGCTTGTTATCATCCGCCGCACCCGCGGTGTCGCGCTTGATCGTGATGGTAAACAGCGGCTTCCGATTGTCGCCGGTGTCCCCGGCGGCGTAGGCCGTAGCCGTGTAGGAGGTGTCCAGATCGCCGAGGCTGGAGTTGCCGCTCCAGCTCAGGGTCAGCGTCTCGCCGTTCGTCAGGCGGGGATTCTTGACCTTCAGCTTCGTCTGCACCAGCTGCACAACGTTGACGCGGTCCTCGGCAGAGTAGTAGCCGACAAGGCTGTCATTGCGGCGGTGGTCATAGCTGCGGTCATAAATATTCGTAGCACCGTCCTGATTGAAGCGGAGCTTATCGGATTTGGTATCGTAAAAGACCGAGTAGACCTGCCCGCTCTGCACGTCGATCTCGACACAGATCGAGGCATTCAGCAGCGAGGCGTCGTAGATGTAATCGCCCAGCAGCTCCTTGACCAGCGCGTTATGGTTGCCCGCGGCAGCGCCCGTGCGGTCATAGTAGAGCGCGGCCACGTTCTGGTTCAGTTCGGTCTTGGTGCGGCTCACAAGGGGTTTGCCGTCCGCGTCGGTCACGGTGACGTCGTTCTGGAAGTGGTCGCCCGTGTCGCCCTCCTCCATGACCTGCCGGCGGAACGCATCCAGCTCACCCGCCGTCTCCATCCGGGTCAGGGAGATCTGCGCCGTCTGAAACAGCGTGCGGGCGTTGGCCTCGTTCTTTTCAAACCGGGCCAACCGCGTGTAGGCGATCAGCCCGCCGCCGACCAGCGCCGCCAGAATGGCCGTGATAGCCAGAACGACCATCAGCTCCACCAGCGTAAAGCCTTTCTTATTGTTTTTTATATTTTTATTGTACTGCACCATAGATGCTCCCGTCGTTTCTCCGGTGAAAGGTTACAATTAGACACAATATCACATTATATATATTGTCATTATACTCGGAATGTGACGTTTTCGCAACAAAGTCCGCGAGATTTCAGCAAATTTACACCAAATATAGTGGGTCAGCGGCAGGTTGTGCACGATTTTGCCATAATTTCCGTTAGCTTTGAACAAAAAGCAGCGTTTTTTTCGCGAAATTCCTTGCAAATACAGGCCCGGCACGGTATACTGAATAGCGTGTTATTATATGGTAGAGGATGTGTAACAATGCTGGCAGCACGACTGGGCGCATGGCTGCGCCATATCGGGGAACGCTGGGCCAAAGCTGCGTTTGCGGAAAAGCTCGCCGTACTGCTGGCGCTGGGCGCTGTCCTGTATACTATTGTGACCGGCGCGGCGGAGCTGCGCTATCAGGCCCGTGCGCGGGAGACTCTGGCTCAGGTCAAGGCTGCGCGGCTGGCGGCCAGTGCCGTGTCTGCCCAGTGCTACTCCGCCGGGCAGACGTTCGCCGACCAGACAAGTGCGGACGGCTTTGCGGACGGCATCGCCGAGGAAATCCGCACGCTGGGTTCACTGCCCGGCACAGTGACGCTTTTGCAGATCGACCCGAACGGCTACACCGTGCAGCGGCTCCTGTATCAGGAGAACGGCATGTACGCCATCTATGATGCCGACGGCGGTTACCGCGTTTTCCGCGCGGAGGACCGACTGCAATACGGCGCGGGGGTGGGCCATGCTGCTGCTTGAGCTTCTGTTGGGACTCATTCGTTTTCTGCTGGGCGCGGCGCTGTTCAGCTTTATGAACGTCGTCGCGTGGCGGCTGCCGCGGGGCATGGACCCGCTGAAAGGCCGCAGCGTATGCCCGCAGTGCGGCCACACGCTGGGTGCGCCGGACTTAGTGCCTGTGTTCAGCTGGTTATTCTTGCGCGGGCGGTGCCGCCACTGCGGTGCGCACATTCCGGCGCGGTACCTGCTGGTGGAGCTTCTGGGCGGCGTGCTGGCGCTGGGCTGCACTTGGCGGTACGGCGCCGCCTACGCCCTGCCGGGCGGGCTGTTCGGCATGAGCTGGGCCGCGCTGCTGGCGCTGGCGGTCTGCGGGATCTTGCTGAGCGTTTCGCTCATTGATGCCGAGACGCAGACCATCCCGGACCGGCTGAATCTGGCGCTGGCGGTCTGCGGCGCGGTGAGCGTGCTGCTCTCCCCTGCCGACTGGCTGCCGCACGTCATCGGTGCGCTCTGCGTCAGTGTGCCGATGTTTCTGCTCTGCCTTGTCATCGACGGCGCGTTCGGCGGCGGTGACATCAAGCTGATGGCAGCCGCCGGGCTGTTCCTGGGCTGGCAGAATACGCTGCTGGCGATGTTTTTCGGCATTGTTTTTGGCGGTATGTACGGCATATACCTGCTGGCCGCCAAAAAGGCAGGGAAGAAGGACCACTTCGCCTTCGGCCCGTTTCTGTGTGCGGGCATCGTGATCGCGATGCTGTTTGGCGGGCCCGTTTTGGAATGGTACTGCGCGTTTTTGTGAAGTTCAGACCGTCAAAAAATTGCATTCTTGCCTTATTGCGTGTGTAGGGGCGACCATTGGTCGCCCGTCAACTTACCGCAGCAACGCTTTTTCCGGGACAGTTGTCTTACAAAGCAAACGGGCGCGGGCGAGCAATGCTCGCCCCTACAAGAGTTTTTCGACAATCTGAAAGTTTTTAACCTGTTTTCGGAGGAATCTCCCTCATGCCACGTTTTCGTTATACTGCCACCAATGAGAAGGGCAAGACCGTCCGCGGACTGCTTGAGGCCCCCAGCGAGGAGGCGCTCTACGCCAAGTTGCGCAATGACGGCCTGTACATGACCGACGCGCAGGAGGCCCAGAAGGCCCTCGCGACGTTCCGCCCGCTGAAAACCGCCGTGCTGGCGGATTTCTGCCGCAACCTGGGCACCCTGCTGACCGCCGGTGTGCCGCTGGTGCGTGCGTTCCGCATCATGGCGGACGAGCGCACCATCGACGCCCGCCAGAAGGCCCTGTACGAGGCCATCCTGAGCGAGCTGCGCAAGGGCGTGCCGCTGTCCGATGCGATGGAGTCCTGCGCACCCGCGTTTCCCACCCTGCTGCTGGCCATGATCCGCAGCGCCGAGGGCACCGGCAGCATCGACCACGCCTGCGCCCGCATGGCGACCTACTATGAGCGTGAGCACAAGATGAACCAGCAGGTCGGCAACAGCATGATGTACCCCATTATCCTGTCCGTGCTGATCGTCGGCGTTATTGCGATTTTGATGACCTTTGTTCTGCCGCAGTTCAAACCGATGTTTGACCAGATGGAGACCCTGCCGTTCCTGACCCAGCTGCTGTTTGACGTCAGCGACTTTGTCGGTGCCAACTGGCCGGTGCTGCTCGTCGTGGCGGCGCTCATCGTCTTTGGCGGCAAGCTCCTGCTGGCACAGCCGAAGGTCCGCCGCCAGTGGGACCGCTTCATTCTGCACGCGCCGGTGGTCGGCGTGCTGAACCGCAAGATCTGCACGGCGCGCTTTGCCAGCACGCTGTCCAACCTGTACGGCAGCGGCGTGCCCATTATCACGACACTGGCCGCGGCACGCGACGCCATCGGCAACCGCTGGATCGAGAGCCAGTTCGGTGACGCGCTGGACAGCATCCGCGCAGGTCACAGCCTGTCGGAGGCGATTGCGGGCATCGACGGTTTTGAAGTGAAGCTCTCCTCCTCCGTCGCTGTCGGCGAGGAGACCGGCAAGCTGGACAGCCTGCTGGCGACCATCAGCGAGACACTCGACTATGAGGCCGAGATGGCGACCAAGCGTCTTGTCACACTGCTGGAGCCCGTTATGATCGTTGTTATGGGTCTCGTGGTCGGCGGCGTCGTGGCCGCGGTCATCGTGCCCATCTACCAGTCCTACGGCACCATCGGCGCGTCGAGCGGCGCGATTTAAATTCTATTCCGGGAGGCCCACCATGGCACTTCTTACCTCTTTATATCTGTGCAGCCGCACGGTGTATGCCGCCGTCGGCACGCCCACGGGCAGCGGGGCGCGCGTTGTCGCCGCCGCCCAGACCGAGCTGCCCGAGGGCTGCCTGATCAACGGCGTCATCACAAACGAGGCGGACCTGACCGCCGCGCTCAAAGAGTTTTTCACCGCCAACAAGCTGCCGATGAACCGTGTGGCGCTGATTGCAGGCGGCAGCCAGTTCATGCACCGCATCCTGACGCTGCCCGCCATGAGCGAGAAAAAGCGGATGGCCGTGCTCTCCCATGAGCTTGCCAGCGGCGGCGCCGAGGTCAGGGCTCCGCTGGACGACTACATGCTGCTCTCCCGCGATGCCAAGACCCGCGTGGATACCGTGCTGGCCACCCGCGTGGAGCAGAGCGTCATTGCCGGGTACGACGCGCTGGCCAAGGCCGTCGGCTTCAAGCTGTACAGCATCGACTTAGGGCTGGCCGCGCCGATCAAGGCCGTGCGCACGATCCCCGATTTGCAGCAGAAAACCTTCGTGCTGCTGCAATTTGACGATGACACGATCTCTGCCTGCCTGTTTGTGCAGGGGCAGTACACCTACTCGACCCGCAGCCGCCTGTTCAACCCGCGCGGCTCGGCGGAGTCCGGCACCGAGATCGCGCAGAAGCTCTCGGGCCTGATCCAGTTCCACACGACCAGCAAGAGCGAGCACCGCATTGAGACGGTCTGCTTTGCCGGCTCCACGGCGGACGACCTTGCGGTCTGCCGCCCGGGCTGTGAGGCGCTGGGCCTGCAGGTGGCCCGCTTCCCGGATTCACCCACCGTCAGGCTGCCGTCCGGCACCGCGCTGGCCGATGTGCTTTACGCGGCGGGCAACCTGATCGCACGCTGATTTTTACCTGCAAATACTTGCCCCGGGGGCTTATCATTATGGCTATGAAACAGAACAACTTTTATCTGCGCTGGCAGAAGGCCGCCGGTGCGGCCAAGTCGGAGTCCCGCAGCCAGGGCCTGCGGACGCTGGTGCCCGGCCTTGCTGTCGTGGCTGTCTCCATGCTGGGCTGGGGTGTGCTGACACTGCACACCTCAATGCTGAAAAGCCAGCGGGAGGACATCCTGAACTGGTGCAGCGACAATACCGAGCCATACCGCGCCGCAACGCAGGATTCCGAGTCTGCGGCGCAGTTCCGCTCGCTGACCGACTATTCCGACGGGATGACCGCGCTGCTAAACAGCTACCCCGACGTGACCAGCAGTCTGCTGCACCGGGTCGAGGCTGCCGGCGGGTCCGGCATCACGATCCAGTTCACCGACTACAACGCATCGACGGGCGAGCTGCTCTTTAACGCGAACTCCTCCCAGGTCATCGACATTCCGGCCTACATCCGTTCCCTGCAGAACTGCGGGGTGTTTTCCACCGTCAGCTACACCGGCTACAAGGCCGATGACGACGGCTATTCCATCGATCTGCGCTGTGTGCTGGCAGCGCCGCAGCAGTAAAGGAGGGCGCTATGGAAATTGCACCAATGACAAGGCGCGATAAAATTCTGCTGTACGTCGTTCTGATGCTGGCGTTCGTTGTGCTTTTTGTCCGGTTCCTGCTGATTCCGGGCATTGAGAACCACCAGCAGGCTGACGCCGATCTGCGCGAGGCGCAGGACGCCCAGACCTCCATGCAGGATGCGATCATGCTGGCCGGCACCTACGCCGCCGAGAAAAACAACAACTGGGGCGAACTGCAGACCGCCAACGCCAGCTACTACAGCCTGCTGAGCAGTGACGAGCTGGACACGCTGGTGACAAGCCTGGAGCTGAACCACAATTTACAGCCCGACTCGCTGACCATCGGCGAGCCCGTGACCCAGAGCCTTACCTATTATACCGCCAGTGAGAACGCCGGACAGAGCGCTGCCCCCAGCGCAGCCGCGTCCGCCCTTGCCGGTGACGACGACAGCATCACCGCTGACACCGCCGACACGACGGCCCAGGGCAACGCCATTTTGCAGCAGATCTTAGCCTCCGACCTCATCTTGGACTATGACCAGCCGGGCTATTACCGCAGCGTGGCGGTCAGCTTCTGCTGCACGGGCGAGGACAGTGATTTTCTTTCGATGCTGGACGACATGGCCGCGAACTACCCGTCCGTACAGCTTGTATCCTTCTCCATCGATACCCGCAGCTTCGCCGACACCGACGGCAGCGCCGTGACGGCCACGGCGTTCAATGTATCCCTGAACGTGATCCTCTGTGACAAAGGAGGCGTACAGCCGTGAAAAACATCCGCCTCGGCGACGTTCTGATCGAGTTCGGCTATATCACGCCCGACCAGCTGAACACCGCCCTTGCCTACCAGAAAGAGCACCGCGACTTGCGCGTCGGCCAGGCTTTGCAGGAGCTTGGCTATGTCAATGAGCGTCAGGTCCTGGAGGCACTGGCCCAGCGCCTCCAGCTTACAATGATCGACATCGAGCACACCAACGTCGATGTGACCGCCGTTGAGAAGGTCCCGCAGGAGCTTGCGCAGAAGTACGATATGCTGCCGATTGCGCAGAGTCCGCGCGCGCTGACGATTGCCGCCAACGACCCGCTGAACTACTACGCCCTTGAGGACATCCGCCAGCTGACCGGCCTCGAACCGGAGATCGTGCTGGCCGAGCTGGAGCCGCTGCGCCGCGCCATCCGCTACTATTACGCCGAGGTCAGCGCCCGCAAGGCGGCCCGCACCGCCAACGACAGCGACATGGCCGCCGCCCAGACCGAGGATCTGGCCATCGACATGACTGCCGAGGGCGGCGACCTCGACGCGCCCATCATTCGTCTGCTGAACAGCCTCGTGCAGCGTGCCGTCACGACGACGGCATCGGATATTCACATCGAGCCGTTCGAGGGCGAGACGAAGGTCCGTATGCGCATCGACGGCGTCATTATTGACTATGTGACGCTGCAGCGTGCTTTGCACCAGCCGCTGATCGCGCGTATCAAAATCATGTCGAACCTTGACATTGCCGAGCACCGCATCCCGCAGGACGGCCACTTCCGCGCGCGCCTCGAGACCGGCCCCGACGTCAACGTCCGTGTTTCGATCCTGCCGACGGTCTTTGGCGAGAAGGCCGTTCTGCGTATTCTGTCCAGCAACACCTACATCAAAAATGCCAGCCATTTCGGCATGAACGACGAGACCTACAAGCGCTTTCTTCCGCTGCTGAACCGCCCGAACGGCATCGTCTACCTGACCGGGCCGACAGGCTCCGGCAAAACGACGACGCTGTACATGGTCCTGCAGACGATTGCCGAGCGGCAGGTCAACGTCTCGACGATCGAGGACCCCGTGGAACGCAACCTGGCCCGCATCAACCAGACGCAGGTCAACAACATTGCCGGCCTGACGTTTGAGAGCGGTCTGCGCGCCCTGCTGCGCCAGGACCCCGACGTCATCATGGTCGGCGAGACGCGCGACGCCGAGACGGCGTCCATCTCGGTGCGTGCGGCCATCACGGGCCACATGGTTTTCTCAACGCTGCACACAAATGACGCACTGTCGTCCATTGTCCGTTTGGAGGATATGGGTGTCGAGCGGTACATGATCGCAAACTCCGTCGCGGGCCTCGTGGCTCAGCGTCTGATGCGCCGCGTCTGCCCGCACTGCGCCAAGCAGATGCCGGTCACGGCGGAGGAGCGCACCTATTTGGGGCCTGACATCCCGTTTGTCCGCCGCGGCACGGGCTGTACCCAGTGCAACGGCACGGGCTACCGCGGGCGTATCGCCATCCACGAGCTGGTCATCATCAACCGTGAGCTGCGCGAACTGATTTCTGCCGGGGCAACGCAGGCGCAGCTGACCGAGGCCGCCCGCCGCAGCCAGGGCATGACGAGCCTGCGCGAGGCCGCCCTGCAGCTCGTCCGCGAGGGCGAAACCACCCCCGAGGAGCTGCTGAAGATCACGTTCTATGAGGAGTAAACAGGAAAGCAGCAGTTGACCGCAGGGTTCTCTCCCTCCGGCTCGCAGGCTCGCCACCTCCCTCGCAGAGGGAGGCAAGGCGACTTGGCCCCCTCTGCGAGGGGGCTGTCGCGAAGCGACTGGGGGAGAGATCCTTCCGCCACCACCCTCTTTTCTGAAAAACGAGGTACACCATGCAGATTCATGAACTCACCGCGCTGGCGCGGAACAGCAAGGCCAGCGATATTCATATCTCCGAGGGGCTGCCGCTGATGTTCCGCATCGACGGGCATCTGGCGGAGGCACCGGTCCAGCTTTCGGCGGCAGAAACGCGCTCACTGATTTTGAGCCTGATGGACGAGGCCCACCGCGAGGCCATCACATCGGAGCGCATCGACGCAGACTTTGCGCTTGTCGCGCCCGACGGCACCCGCAGCCGTGTGAACGTCTTTTACCAACAGGGCAGGGCCGCGGCCACACTGCGCCTGCTGAACGACTCCATCCCGACCTTGGAGGAGCTGGCCATGCCGCCCGTTCTGACAAAGCTGGCCGACGAGCCGCGCGGCCTGATCCTGGTCACCGGCCCCACGGGCAGCGGCAAATCCACCACGCTGGCCGCCATGATCGACCACATCAATAAGACGCGCAGCGACCACATCATCACGATTGAGGACCCCATCGAGTACGTCTATCAGGGCCGCTGCTCACTGATCCACCAGCGCGAGGTCGGCGCCGATGTGCGCAGCTTTGCTTCGGCGCTGCGCAGCGCCCTGCGTGAGGACCCCGACGTCATCCTCGTCGGCGAGATGCGCGACTATGAGACGATTTCCGCTGCCGTCACGGCTGCCGAGACCGGACACCTTGTCATGAGCACGCTGCACACCATCGGCGCGGCGCAGACGATCGACCGCATCATCGACGTCTGCCCTGCCGGAGCGCAGAACCAGATCCGCGGCCAGCTGGCCGCCGTGCTGCGCGGCGTCATCACCCAGCAGCTGCTGCCGCTGGCCGTCGGCAAGGGCCGCTGCGCCGCCACGGAGATTCTGGTGGGCACCGACGCCGTCGCAAACCTGATCCGCGAGGGCAAGTGCTACCAGATCCCGAGCATCCTGCAATCCGGCGCGGCCCTTGGCATGCACAGCCTGAACGCCGACCTGGCCCGTCTTGTCAGCACAGGCCGCATCACCCGCGAGGCCGCCGAGCGCTGCGCCACGAACAAGAGCGACCTGAAAAATTACCTGTAAGCAAAATAAAAAAGGGGTATCTGCCGTTCATGCGACAGATACCCTTCTTTTTTACCGACTCGCAGGTTCACGTTGTCAGCCTTCCCTCTTGGGGGAAGGTGCCCGAGGCCCCGCCCGAGGGCGGATGAGGGGCAGCCCTGCGGTGATTCCCCGTTCGCGCTCTGCTTTTCGCAAGCTCATCCCTCATCCGGCCCTGCGGGGCCACCTTCCCCCACTTGGGGGAAGGCAAAGTTGCCGCCCATTCACGGGCAAAGCCCCTCCGGCTCGCGCTGCCGCCCCTTTTACGGTTTGCTTTGTAGGGAGGGGTCTTGACCCCTCCGCGGCGGCCAGAGGGCTGGCCGCCCTACGATCCCACTTGAAAGCTGTACGTAGGGCGGGGTGACCTCACCCCGCTGCACCCCTCACTTTTCTGCCCCTTCCTTCCCCTGCGCCAGGATCCTTACCAGCCACCCGGGCACGGGTGCGCCCATGGCGGCGGCGTTCTCGGCAATGGAACCGAGCTCGGTAAAAATGTACCACACCAGCACCACCGGCAGCACCACGCCGTTCACCTCAAGGCCCAGTCCGGGCAGGTTGGCAACGGCCACCGCCAGCACGGCGTCGGTCAGGGCGCACACCAGCACAACGACCACCATCCCGGCCTTGTGCCAGATGCCGGCCCGGGCGGCGGCACTCGACCACACGCCCCTGCTGGCCGCGGCGGCGCTGCCGCTGACCCAGTCCAGCGCCATGCAGGCGGCCCACGCCACAACAAGCCAGCCCAGCCAGCCGAACGCTGCCGTGAACGCCCCGCACACCGCCGCCACAACGGCCTTGCCGCTGACAAACAGATTTCGTTTCTCCATTAAGCATCCCTCCATTCGCTTCTGTACAGTCCGGCATCCACCAGCCCGCGGGCCCGGCAGACTTCCAAAACCGCGTCCGCATCGCCCTGGGTGACCGGCCCCACCGTGATGACCTGCATCCGTCCCGCCGCGCCGTACACGCCGACAGCATTCTCGCACCCCGCATACACCGTCGGGTCCAGCCCGACGCCGCCCGCTGCGGCGCGCACCTCCAGGTGGCAGTGCCGATACGGCGGGTCGGCCAGCGCCGCATTGCCGGTATTGCCCATGACAGCCAGCGCGTCCCCGCTCGTCACGCGCTGCCCGGCCTTGACCAGAAGCGACGCACAGTGGGCAAAATACAAAAAGTTCACGGCGTCGGGCGTCTGCCCGCGGTCCAGCTGAACACAGACATAATAGCCCCACTCCCAGGTCTTATCGCGCCTGTCCGTGACGATGCGCGCCCGGGTCACGCGGCCCGTGATGCGCTTGCCTTTATAGTAGGGCATTCGGATCGTCGCGTCGTCCATCCCGGCCAGGTCAAGCCCGCCGTGCCAGACCTTACCCCCGCCGCGGGTCCAGCCCCAGCGGGCGTAGGGGCAGCGCACCTCGGTGCGGCCCGCAAAAATTCCTGTCTGCTGCATCCTCAGCCTCCTCTGCGCAGGGTGTAGATGACCTTCATTGTCTTGTCGGCGGTCTTTTCCACCGACTTCGGCAGATCGTTGATCGTCGCCAGATAGTTTGCCCGCAGCACACGCTCGGTACGGATGCGGCTGTCGCCGTAGTAGCGGCGCAGCGGTGTCAGCGGCTCGCCCAGCACCGGCGCTGTTGTGGAAAAGCCCGACGTCGTGTTGTCGTAGCCCGCCGCCTCGCAGGAGAACAGCTCGTTCTTCCCGGTGTTCAGCACCACGGCGCGGGTGCGGTAGTAGCAGTACAGCCGCCCGTCGTGGGCGTCGGACAGGTACGCCATGTCGTCGCCGTGCATCGTCACGGCCTGCACATCGGTGGGGTCAGCCAGCGGAAAGCGATAGATCTGCTCAGCCTGGTCCTCGACCATGTAAAGGCTGCCGCCGTAGACCGTGCCGTTCAGCGGCGTGCCGCGGTTCTCGCTGATGAAGGACTGCAGATCAACGCCGGTGTTGTTCGGCACGGTGTAGTCCTTTGCCGCCAGCGTTTTTCTGTCGTACTCACGTATTTTTACAACGCCCGTTGCGTCAATGTAGTCAACCTCCGGCGCGGACACCAGATAGATTTTATCCGCCTCCGCGTCAAAGCAGATGCGGCAGTAGTCCTCCCCGGCGGAGGAATCCACCTGCAAAAAGTCCGCCACATTCAGCGTGTCGGTGCTCCGCAGGCTGTCCCACAGGCCGGTGGGGTCACGGCGGAACAGGTCCAGCGTTTTCAAGCCCAGCGCATGATGCCGCAGCTCCAGCACGCCCTCGTCGGCGTTCAGATACCCGGCCACGGCCTCGTCCGTCTCGGGGTCGGCGTAGAGCAGCACGCCCTTCTCGTCGGTGGGGTAGGTCGTTTTGGCCAAAAGGCCCGTCAGCAGCTGGTCACCGCCCAGCGCCCCGCCAAAGCCGAGCCGGTCCGCGTTGCAGGAAGCCGCGTCCGGCGCGTCGATCATCTCGGAGTAGTACGCTCCCATCGGGTGGGTCAGGCAGACCGAGCCGATAACGCCGTTGGCCTGGCTCGTCGCGAACTCATAGACGTAGGTCACGACGCCGCTCCACGGGTCGATCTTCGTCTCGGTCAGGTTGGCGCTGCCGCGCACCGTGTTTTTGGTCGCGTTGACCTGCCCGGCCATCGCCGTGCCCACAACGCCCGCGCCCGCCGGGGCAAACACTGTGGCCGGGTCGCTGCCCAGCGGCGTGTCGTACAGCAGCAGGCCGCCGTAAAACATCGTCACCAGATCCTTCGGGGCATTCGTGTACCCCTGGTCGCCGCGCCACAGCAGCATGGCCTTGTTCAGGCTGCCGCCGTAGCCATTAAAAATATCCGACACTGCGTTGGTGATAAGATTATCGCTCTCCACCACCTCCACCGCGCCGGTGTGCACATCGGTCAGTTCAATGCGCGTATGACCGTGCAGGGTCATTGCATCCGCTCCCTTCGTTTTATACATCGATGCTGCGTGCTTTTATTGCAATCGGCAGCAGTGTCTCCTCACATTCCAGCGTGCCGTCCCACGGCGTCTCGCTTGCCATGCCCTGCCCGGTCACGGTGGCCTTGATGCCGTAGGGCGCGATCTTCACCGTGCCGCCCGCGCAGACCAGCCGCACCGACAGCCGCGTGACCGTCCCGGCCTCCACCGACGCAAACGGGTAGAACAGCGCCAGCGTGTGTGCGCCCGTCTCCAGCCGCTGCTGCGGCGCAAAATTTTCCACCGGCACGTCGTTTATATAGTACCGCACGGTCAGCGTCAGTACCTTGCCGGTGTCGGGCGCTGCATCCAGCAGCAGCTGCGCCAGGAACATGGCGCTCGTCTCCTCCACTGCCGTGAAGGCAATTGCCACGGCGGGCGTCTCCACGGTCTGCACCGCCAGCTCCGCCGGGTTCGTGAAGCTGTAATACACGATCCGCTTGCTCTCGGCGCTGTTCTGTAAGCGGCGCAGCGCTTTTTCCGTCGCGCCGTCCGTTGTGCCGCCTAAGTAAGGGTTGCGGCCCACGCCCTTTAAGGTCTGCCGCCCGCGGTAGCGCCAGACGAAATGCGTCACGAGCATCTCGGGCGCAGTGCCGTCCTCCATCGGCAGCGCCACGCGGTCCCCCGGCTCAAACGCCGGGTCGCCGGGCATCGTCACGGTGGCCGGGACGTAGTCCAGCCTTTGCAGCGCCGCAAACAGGTTGTCGGTGATCTGCTGCCGTGTGGCGGGCAGACCCTTTTCGGCCAGCGTCATGTTGGAAATGCGCATCGTCAGGCCGGTATCCTGGCTGCGGCCCGCGGCAAAGCTGCCGTCGTCGGTCTCGATGCTCAGCGCCGCGTAGTGGCAGGCAAAGTCCGAGACCGCCGCCTCGCTGCGCGCCGCCGCGGTCAGCGCGGCACAGGGCTTTTCGGCAAAGGTGCGCAGCACCAGCCGCCCCGCGCGGTCCGCCGCCGCAAAGCCGCCCACCAGCTGTGCCACAGCGGCGGCGCACTCCCGCCAGGTAGACAGGCCGTCCGCGCCGCTCAGCTGGCAGACGAGGGCAGCGTTCGGGTTCAGTGCGCCGATCTCGGCCTCGGTCTGGCCCAGCGTCAGCCCGCAGGCCGCCGCGATCTGCCCCAGCAACGCATAGGCCGTGCCCTGCATCGTCGTACCATCGTATTTTTGCTGCAAGGCCAGAATGTTGTCATAGGCCTTGATGCTCACATACAGCGCGCGCCGCTCGGCCTCGGCCACCGTGTAAACGCCAAGCGGCACGGTCTCCCACCGCCCGCCGGGCAGCTGCAGGCCGTAGTGCAGCACGAGCTTTGCGCCGTAAAACGCATGGCGGCTCAGGTCGGTGCGCAGGTTGAGCGCCGCCTGGCCGAGGTAGGCGCAGCCAAAGGCCAGCTCCTCCCCCGTGACGCACTGGTTGTCCAGCGTCAGTGACCCACTCATGAGGTCTGCCGCGTCCAGATTCAGCACCGTGCCGTTTGTCAGTGTCAGCGTGCCCGTCACCCGGTCGGTCCGCGTCCGTGCGCGGATCGCGGTTTTGTAGGCATCCGATACGGAATAAATTGTCACTCACCTCGTTTCCACATCCAAGTAGGGGTGGGGCATGCCCCGCCCGCAGCCATCCCATAGACGGCCTGTTGCGGTAAGGCCGCGGGCCGGACATGTCCGGCCCCTACCACCTGCAAAATTCTGCATTAAAACTCGATCAGATTCACCGCCACCTCCCACACGGCCTGCCCGTCGCGGGCGGCCTTCAGGTCGGCGGTGCGGTCCCCGGCGTACATCTTCGCCGTGCGCACGCCGCCAAAAAAATACTGCACGGTCATGCTGTCCGGGGCTGTGGCGTTCAGCACCTTGGCGCAGTCCGCCGTCGAGAGCGCCGCCCAGCCGGCGCTGATCTTTGCCACGCCGCCGCGCACCCGCTCCCGCACAAGAACGCCGTCCTCGGTGCGGCCCGTGCCGCTGCTGTCCAGATCGGAGAGCTGCACCTTGTACGCACTCGGCGCAGGCAGCGCCGTGCCGTCAATGTTCAGAATTTCCACGCTTCACCTCCCGCCGCTGCGCAGGGCGCGGCGATTCTGGCTGTTGGCGATGACGCTGTCCAGCAGCTCCTCGCCGATGTAAATGTTGATGGGCTGGCCGTCCGCGCTGCCCTGCCAGCCGGCCAGCGTCTCCGCCATGGCCTGCTTGATGGTCGCCAGCGGCGCTTCCACGTTCGTGCCGGTCGTCTGGTCACCGAGCATCGCCAAAAACTGCCGGTTCGGCGGGATGACCGCCCCCTGCGCCAGCGCCGGGACCGGCACCGACGCCGCGTAGCCCAGCCCGGGCAGCGCACTTTGACTGCTGACCAGCTTGCCCGCGCCGCCCAGCACACTGCCCGCCATGCTTTTGGCATGTCCGATGGCCGACAGCAGCCCGTTGATGGCCGCCGCAATGGCCGCGACCATGCTGCGCACAACGCCCAGCACCGTGGAGACCGCCGTCTGCACAATGGAGACGATGCGCCCCCACACGGTAGAGACCGTCGCGGCCATCGCAGCCCAGGCAGCGTCCCACTCGCCCCGCAGCACGGCGGTCAAAAAGTCAGCCATACCGCGCAGCACCGCCAGCGCAATCGTGATGCCGTCCGCAATGATGCCCGCCGCACCGGTCACCGCCGTGCCCAGCGCCGCAAACACCTGCACGGCCACGGGGGCCAGCGCCGTGATGAGCCACTGCACAAACGGGGCCAGCACGGTGTTCCACAGCGTCAGCAGCAGCGTTGTCACCGCGCCGAGGCACGCCGTCAGCTCGTTCCAGAGCGGCTGCAGGTGCGCGGTCCAGAGCGCACCCAGCAGGTCAAACAGCTGCACCAGCACAGGCTGCAGCACCTCGCTCCACAGCGCCGAAACGATGCCGACGACGTTCTGCCACCCCTGCGCAAGGCCGTCCAGAATCGGCTGGCCGTAGGCGGCCCACGCCTGCTCCATGCCCGCCCAAAGCCCCTGCCAGACCGTGTCCAGCAGCGCCAGCGCGGGCTGGACCACCGCAGAGAGCGCCGCGCAGAGCTGCTCCCATACGCCGGCTGCCACCGCGGAAAGCCCCTGCCAAACCGTCTGCCACGCCGCGGCGAACGGCGCAAAAAATTCCTGCAGGTACGCCCAGAAATCCGCCCACGCACCGCGCAGGCTCTCCAGCACGCTCTGCCAGACTGCCGTCAGGCCGCTCAGGTCGCTGCCCGCTGTACCGCTGCGGCGTGCCGCGGTGCCGGTGGTGGATCTTGCAGCCTTCTCGGCCTTCGCCGCGGCCTCGGCGGCCTTTTGCTGCTTTTCCATTGCCGCCGTTTTGTCCTCCGCCGGGGCGGACAGGCGGTTGATCTCGTCAAATTTTGCCAGGCTGCGGGCCGATTTCACGCTCTGTGCCGCCGCAGCCCGCAGCGACACGCGCAGCTCGTCCACAACGCTGCGCGCCTGCTGCCCGGCGTCGCCCACGCTCCTCAGCGCCGCAGAAATTTTATCCAGCGCCGTGCGCAGGGACGCCGAGGGCTGCTTCAGCGTTGACAGCTCGTCAAAGGTTATCTCCTGCATTTCTCATCCCCCCAGCAATTCCAGCAGCCGCCTTTTCTCCGCCTGTTCCTCGGCGCTCTCCACGCCCCGCAGCTCCACCACGGCGCGGTGGGTGCGGTAATAGTCCAGCTCCCAGTTTTCCAGCCGCTTGCCGCGGCGCAGCTTATCACGGATGGCCACCACCGTCGCAAAGCTCCCCTCGCCGATGGCATCGAACCACGCCAGAAAGCTCCACCAGTGCAGGTAGGGCAGCGTGCGCACATCCTGCCCCGCGGCCTTGCTGATGCCCGCGGCGATCAGCGGTGCGTCCTGCTGCCAGTCCATCAGCGCGGGGCCGGGGCGGGGCTGCTCGCGGCGGCCCGCCGCCAAAAACTCCGTCAAAAACTGCGTGGCATCGGGCCAAATCGGCTGCGGCAGCGCGGCAAACTCCGGGTAGAACAGCCGCATGGCCACGTACCAGCGCTCGCTCTGGTCCAGCGCCGGGTCTGCCTGGCCGTTCAGCCAGCGCAGCAGCTCCAGCACGTCGCGGTAATCGCTGCGGATGGCATACCGCACGCCGCCCAGCTCCGCCTGCATCGGCAGTCCCCACGCCCCGGTCATACCGCGCCCCGCTCGGCGCGGGCGGCATCGGCCCGGGCTGCGGCGGCATCGGCGGCAGCGGTCAGGCGGCGCTCGGCGCCCTCGCGCAGGATCGGCGTCAGCGCCTCCAACAGGTTCTGCACCACACGCTTGCCGTTGGCCCCGACGCCCGCCAGGTTCACCCCGCCCAGGATCGCGTCAAAGTCGTTCTCCGCGCCAAAGATGCCGGTCAGCAGCTTCTTGATCTTGCCGTCGTACTCGTTCAGCAGGGCCAGCCCCGCCGCGGCGCGCTGCTGCTCGTCGCCGTCCAGCGCCGCCAGCGCCTTTGTCAGCGCGGCGTCGTAGCTGTCAAGCTCTGCCCCCGCCGCAAAAAAGCGGTGGTAGAGGTTCGGGTCTGCCGGGTTAAAGCGCAGCACCCCGCGCCCGTTGACGCGGAATTCCTCCACGCCGGTGTCAATGTTCAGCTCCATCGTACTCTCCTTTCTTCAAAGCCTTCCCCCTCGGGGAAGGCAGCCGCTCTTTTGCCTGTCACGCCTGCGTAAACTTCTTGGCTGCCGGGTCAAACGTACCCTTCGTCTTGACGCCGGTGTAATGCACGTTGAACGGGATCTGGTAGCCGGTGGTGTCGCCGCCGTAGCTGACGACCTCGATGTAGCATTCCTCGCGCACTGCGGGGTACGCCCCCGCCGTATCCTTGTCCCAGAGCTTGACCTCGACGATGTCGGTTTTCAGGTCATCCAGCACCAGATCGCCGTCGATGATGGCCTGCAGACGCTCAAACAGCGGGTCGCCCGGCTCGGCGTAGTAGGGGCTGACCTCGCCCTGCTTCTGGTAGCCGTTGATCGTAACCGTCGTCTCACCGACGATATTCGACTTTTTCTCCACGTTCGCGGTCAGCTCGGGGGAGTATTCCTCCAGATCGCTGCCCAGGCGGGTGTAGCTGGCGTCGCCGCTGCCAAAGGCGGCGTTCAGGTAGTGGGCCATGTACTTGCGTTCAATTTTCATGTGGTTTCCTCCGTATAAACTTGTGTGTATTCCGCTTGTAAACGCACGGTGTAGACCGCCGTGCCGCCCGCGTCGGCGCGCTCCATACGGCCCTGCTCGGCGCGCAGGACCTCGCGCCCCGCGTTGCCCAGCACCGGCCCGCGGCCTGCGGCGCTCTCCGCTGCCGCCCAGGTCTGCAGATCCAGCAGCCGCGCGGCGTTGTCGGCATCGGTGCGCGGCAGGCAGAGCCGCAGCGTGAACTCCGCCCGGCAGCGCTGTGTCATGCAGCCCAGCAGGTTTTCCCGCCGGTCCAGCACCGTGATGCCCCGGCACCACAGCCCCGCCGTGTACGGCGCGGGGCCAACGTCCCCCACCGTCAAAGAAAGCCCCTGCAGGGCAGGGGCCCGGGCCAGAAAGGCCGTCATTTTTGTAAGCATGGTTTGCCTCCTTCTCTAAAGCCTTCCCCGAGGGGCTGCGCTCGCAAGCTCGCCCCTCATCAGCCGCCTGCGGGCGGCAGCTTCTCCCCCGGGGGAGAAGCCAAAAAAATTCTCACCTCGTCAGGCTCCTCACGCCCGTTCCGCTTCCGTTCCACCAGGCACCGGCCTCGACATGGTGCGGTTTACCTCGCAGCCGCATCGGCAGCACGTACTGCACCAGTGCCGCACCCTCCACCGCCGCAGGCACAAAGCCCGGCCAGTCGGCCCAGGTCAGCGCCGGGCCCTCGCCGGGGAACAGCCTGTCCCCCGGTGCCAGCGTATAGTCCGCGTCGTACCGGGCCGTCGTCTCCGGGATGACCACCAGCAGCGCAGTGCCCCGGCGTGTGCCGCCTGCGTCGGGCAGCTCCCGGCGGCCCTGCTGCCAGCAGACGCCCCGCAGTACGGTGCGCACCACGGTCTGCGCCGCCGCGTCGGCGTGGTAGAGCGTCACGGTATCGCGGTACAGCTTATTCATGGGGCAGCCACCGCCCGATCCGCAGATAGTAGCCCGCCTCGTGGCGGAAATGCGCCGCCCGGTCTGCCAGCGTGCGGGAGCACAGCTCGGGCGGCGCATTGTAGGTCTCGCTCACGCTGCCGACGCTCACCTTCGCAATGCCCCGAGCTTCGTCCTCCTGCGCGAACTCGTACATTGCGTCGGCCACAGCACAGAGCGCCATGCTCTCGGCCAGCTCCGGGTCCAGCCCCTGGCGCGGTGCTACGGCGTACATCTCCCGCATACGGCGCAGCTCGTCCCCGGCGCGTCTGATGAAGCGGGGGAACTCCTTCTCCGGGATGTCCTCGCCCAGGTAATCCTCTACGTAAAAGGTATAATCCGGCACGCGCACGCCCCCTTACGCCTTGAACTTTGCCAGCACGACCTTAGCCTCATTGGACAGCACAGCGACGTAAAATTCGTCCGCCGTGATTTCGGTGGTGCGGGTCTTGGGCTTGCGCTCGGTCTCAATGTTGACCTCGCGCTTGCGGTAGATGGTCAGCGCCGGGATCTCGTCATCGACCTCGGGGTCGGCCTCCAGCTTGACGATGGGGCAGGCGTAGACGCCTTCGGCCAGCGGGACCTTCTTGCTGGGCACAAGGCGACAGCCCGCGATCATGCCGATCTCGCCGGTCAGGCTGACGCCGGGCGTGTACTTGTCGGCGCTCAGGAAGTCGGGGTTCTTGCGCAGCTGGGAGACCTGCTTCGGGTGGATGAACAGCACCTTGTCGGAGCAGCCCATCTCCTCCTCAAACAGGTCAACAGCATCGACGATGGCGTTGTAGCTGATCTGGGCCTGGCTGCCGTCGTAGATCAGGCTTGCGGTCTGCAAAGCGTCCATGCAGTCATTGTCGACCTTGGCGGCAATGGCCTGCGCCAGCTGGGTATTGGCCTCGCCCACCGGGTTGCCGTAGCCGGACAGCACGGCCTCGTCGGTCAGGCCGATGCCCTTCATGGCCTTTTTGATGGTGGCCTTGCGGGTGGAGGTCGTCATCTTCTCAATGGCGACCTCGCCGCCCTCGGCCACATCGGAGGCGTCGCCGATGTAGGTGTAGGCGGGCACGGTGATGGTATCGCCGGGCACGCCCTGCAGCGTATCGTCAATTTTGGCAAACGGTGCCACGCGCAGCTTCTTCGGGATGCGCGCGGACACCATATCTCCCATAACCTCAGGGTCGATCAGTTCGGACAGCTTCGTGATGAAATCAGACATATAGTTTCTCCTTTTTTAGTGATTGTTTTTACTTTTGTACGGTAGGGGCCGGGCATGCCCGGCCCGTCGGTTTCCGTTGGTTGCCCCTTTCACGGTTTGCTTTGTAGGGAGGGGTCTTGACCCCTCCGCGGCGGCCAGAGGGCTGG
>OLXE01000097.1_pt1 | contig 60988 bp, 48 predicted proteins | sample 1644571 | NCBI WGS metagenome assembly OLXE01 (sample SAMEA103958161, study PRJEB25191) | human gut metagenome | biome: human-associated habitat [ENVO:00009003]; feature: intestine environment [ENVO:2100002]; material: feces | place: Germany | collected 2013/2015
AGCAAGAACGAAAAATCGCCCATACCAGTCAGAATCCAACGCTGCTGGCGGGCATTGTCTACTGCGCCCACTGCGGAGCGAAGATGTCTGGCTTTATGCACACAGACCGCTATAAGCTGGCGGACGGCAGCATCCGCGAAAAAGTACAACCTAAGTATAACTGCTTTCAGCGCGGTCAGCGGAACAAAGGCGGCAGAGACTGTGACGGGCAAGCACTGTACCTTGCCGAGAGAGTGGATGCCATCGTCTTGAAAATTGTAGAGGAAGTATTCGAGCAAATCCGAGACACACCCTATTCCCAAGTGGCTGAGAATCGGATTCGACAGGAGTCGAACCTGCAAAAGACAAAACGTGCAGCAGCGGAGAAAAAGATAAAAGCCGCTCAGCACGCCCTGGAACGCTTTGAGGGTGAGATACTGAAATGCCTTGATGGAACAAGCAATTTTACCGAGGACATGATTGCCAAGCAAATCCGCCGATACCAACAGGAACTGGATGATGCTAAGGCAGAGTACGCGGAACTCCAAAATGCAAGGTTAAACGAAGCGGCTGAAATTCGGAAACTGCGTACTTACTACGATGACTTTAAAGGCTGGGCAGAAGAATTTGACACCGCTCCGCTGGAAATGAAACGAATGATACTGAGTCATCTGATTGATAGGGTAGAGGTCGGAAGAAAATACCAAGTTATTGTGAAGTTTAATATGAAGTACAGACAGTTTCTGGAATGCACAGCAGAAACTTACAATACAGAAATTGGTGCATAACAGAAAAGGCGGACTGTTCACGCAGGAAAGTGAATAGTCCACTTTTTGTGCTATGGACAGCACTATTGCAAAAAGTAAAGAAACAGCGTATAATAAAGGCAAGGAAAGGAGGCGCTTATCCCATGCAGCAGGAAGAAAATTATCTGGCGCAAAGCATATCCCAAGTAGATGCCGATGCCCGCTACGATGAGGGTGTTAAGCGTCTGCTTGCCAATAAAAGCATTCTGGCCGTTATTATGAAGGAGTGCGTTCCGGAATATCGAGGCTGTACGGTGCGAGAGATTGCGGAGAAGTATATCGAAGGTGAACCGCAGATTGGCGCTGTCGGCGTGGATGCCGATGAAACCAACCGTAATATCTCGGCTACAATCCACGGTGCGAACACGGAAGATGTGACGCTGACAGAGGGTACAATCCGCTACGATGTCCGCTTTTATGCCACAGCACCGAGCGAAGATGGTCTGATTGGGCTGATTTTGAACGTGGAGGCACAGAACCGCTACAATGCAGGGTATCCGCTGTTGAAACGTGCAATTTATTATTGCAGCCGTATGATCTCGGCGCAGTACGGCACGGAATTTACCAAAGGCGAGTACGGTAAAATCAAGAAAGTGTACTCGATTTGGGTATGTATGAACCCGCCGAAGAACCGCAGAAACACAATTACGCAGTATTCCATACAGGAAAAGCATATCATTGGTGATGCGGTTGAGCAAGTCAGAAACTACGACCTGATGAGCGCCGTGATGATTTGCTTGGGCGATGAGGACGACAAAAACTATGGCGGGCTGCTGAAATTCTTGGAAGTACTGCTTTCAGAAGAAAAGAGTCCCGAAACGAAGAAAGAAATATTAGAAACGGAATTTGATGTTCCGATGACACAAACGCTTGAAAGTGAGGTGCGCAGAATGTGCAATTTGAGCCAAGGTGTTATGGAAAGGGCAATGGAGAAGGGCGTTGCGAAAGGAATTGGCATCGGTGAAGAGAGGGGCGAGAACAAAGCAACTCTCAATGCGATTCGTAACGTGATGGACAGCTTTAAAGTGTCTGTCGATGCAGCAATGGATGCGTTGCATATTCCTGAAGCTGATCGCGCCAAATATAGAGCCATGCTCCAAAGTTAAAAAGCAAATTGAAAGCCGGTTGCAATGCAAAGCAACCGGCTTTTGCTTAATATATCGCGCATGATGTGAATGCTAATATATACTTGAGCCACTTTCCAGCAAAATGACAGCGAATATTTGAGCCACCTAATGGCTTCCCGTATAATAGATGTAGACTACTATGCGGGAGGCGATAGAAAGGTGGTCACATCGGTGGATGTCTACAAATCAATCCGCGCGCTGCAACTTGAAGGAGTAACCAGTCAGCGTGCAGCAGCTAAAATTCTGGGAATTTCTAGAAACACAGTCAAGAAATATTGGATGGGCGACGCAGTTCCATGGGATCGGAAAGCCTACCAGCGAGAAGCCTCTGTCATAACGCCAGAAGTAATGAATTACAGGAACCTTGAAAACAGAATAGACGTAACTATCCGAGAAGGATAGATGTCCACAGAAGCGGTCACCTCTACCGGGTGGCTGGCACAGGAAAGTAGTACGCAGGCAAGAGTCCTGAAGCAACCTTTCTGATTATCCTCTGGTTTCAGGGGATAGAGCGACAAGACACGCCCGTGCCTGACGAAATATAGGTACGGAAGGGCAGAGAATAGAACCTGGCCTATGGGTAAGGCAGATGTGCAGCAAGTAGAACCGCAGTGAGCGATTGCAGCAAAGGTTTTGAAAATTTGTGTTGTTGCTCAACTTGTTATTGCAATTTGCATAATAGAACTAGAGAATAACTCTTTCAATGGCGGGGGCAACCTCGCCATTTTGTGTATTCTACAAACTGATGGGAAAATGGATATGGCGAAAACTCCAAAAAATTCGCTGGATATTTGGGGAATATGTCAATGCGGAAACATTCCTGTTATGGTATAATAATCTATATGAAGGATAATCTCTAATTATCTGTTGTTCGAGGGTAATCTATTTGGGGAAGAATAGGAGCTATCGGCGGGTGAAATTATGGAGCACGGAATAATTAATGGTTTTTCTAACCGGGATAAGTTAATTGAACGGTTGGTCGATTCCTATAATAATAAGACAGCTCCAGAAATCATATTATTAACAGGACCTGCGGGTTCCGGAAAAAGCTTTGTGGCAAATAATGTTGTAAAAAAGTGCGAAAAAATATCTCGTATGCGGTCTTATATAAATCGTGGAGATAGTTTTGTTTCCCCTTCCGCTGTAGGGAATATGCCGAAACTAAGAGTGGATAACCTATCCCTTTCTGCAAGCTTCCTATATATGTCTGCTGGCTTGGAGGTCGGAGCACACCGCGAAGAGAGCCAGTATAACCACCTAAAGGCCTTGTTGCGATCATTTCAAAACCATCGGTTTCTGTTTTGTTTAGATGGCCTATCGAGTGCTCATAGTCAAGTGAAGTCGATGGCACAACTCCTGCTATCTCACCGAGAGGATTTGGAAAGGGCATTATCCTCAAAGGTTTATTTTCTGGTTACAGATACTAGTGATACCATGTTCTTAAGCATGGGAAGCGGGGCAGAACGAATTACACATTTTGAATTAAGTCCCTATGATTCAGATGATATTTTAGAGTATTTAAAAAGCAGACATTTGGAGCTGTTGATTACCGACACTGTAAAGCAAAACATTCTGCAAATACAAAAAATCAGTGGCGGAAATCTGTACCTTGCCGATTTTCTCTTTGTTGATCTAACTTTCCAGAACAAGGACTATTTTGCAGCGTTGGAGTATGTTATCAAAAGACGGCTTGCGAAACTCAAGGCAGATGGCCTGAACAAAGAAATATCTGAATCAGATATGGAAGATATTATTTTGTCATCATCACTTGCCATACAGCCCTTCACAACCACTGAAATTTCATCTATTACGAATAGAAATGATAATACAGTTGCAAACAGCCTGGACATAGCAAAAGAAGAGGCATTTCTTGACAAGAGTTTAGATTGTTTTTACGATTTTCCCTGCTATCAGATTAAATCTGCGCTTGAAAAGCAAAGTATTGAGAAGCGAAGAGAACGACTCCTACACTACTATCAGTACTATACTGTGAATGAGCAGGATGAGTATTACATCCGAGCATTTTACTTGATAAAATATTATAGGGCTATTGGACCCCAGGCATTTGCGTTGTTGGGACTTGCTTATACTAGCAGATTTTCAAGCATAGATTTTGATTTACTTTCTAAAATAGATGATGCAATAAATAAGTACGGAACAGCAGAGCAGAAAGAGGATTTCCAAGAAATCAAAGATTTTTACGAGATGATCGTCAAATCACCTGATACACAAGATCTTCAGGGATTGCATTCAGCTTACTTGAGATTAAAAAGGAAAGGCTTTGATGTGCCTCTCAAAGCTGAGCTATCACGAGCATATTTTCACTACCTATACCGGACACATTCCCCCTATAATCAAGACTTGAAACTGCTCTTTGAAGAATGTCTGTCATATGCAAATCATGAGATTCTTTTAACTGATTCTGTTAATCCCATTAAGCTAAAGCCAATGGATGAAACAATTGTACGTCTCAACATCATTTATACCGTGGCACCCTACCTTCTAGATGTTTTAAATCGAGATGACGAGTTTACCGAACTCTACAAGTTGAGTTTGAGTCTTTCAAACGCCTGTAGTTCAAAAAGCGCAAAGGGGCTTTGGCAGTATATTGAAAATGTATTTAACCGGAAGGCCTTTCTTTTCGTGAACCAGACCCAATGTACCCCTTATTATGAGCGTGCCAAGTCCTACTTTTCTAGAAATCAAATTTGGGATGAAATGTGTCTGACCTTGGTTTGTCAGGCTGGAACCGACATTGTAATCCAGCAATATGATGACGCTCAGGAACTGTGCAAACAGGCACAAGAAATTGCAGACCACTATGGAATCACATTGCCACAACCCGAAAAACTGCAGAACAATTTTCTGATTGCGGAATTCTTGCAGGCAGAGGCGCAGGCAAAAAGTGAAAAGGTCTGCTTGACCAAAGCCAGGCAGACCTTTTCTAAGCTGAAAAAATTATTACATAAAAAGCCGTGCGCCACAGAGTTTGTCATACTTACCAATATATGTTCTCTTTGCCTGTACAGTGGCAATGATCAGCAGTATTTGAAGTACAAGGCTATGTTAGAACGTCAAATGACCTGCAAGGATGTATCTGATGTTAGTGATTTGGATATTGACGATTTTTATCGGTACTACTTTGCCTGGTTTGAGGTTTTCCGCATGATTCGTGATGGAAACTGGGAAATGGCAGAACAGTTAAGCCAATCTGTTCATGGATTTATTCCTGCACTCTTTAAGAAGCAGGAGAAATTCTGGGAAATGAAAGACCAGGCCCTTGCTGACGTAATACGGAAACGCATTTCAATGAGTGCCTACGATTTCTGTCACAACCTAGTGCATGTCAATCGTAAGGAAAACACTCTGTCGCGTTTCTTTTTCCGTGGATTGATGCTTTCGGATCTGCAGTATACTTCGTACAATTAAGCATCTCGGTAGTTAGAAAGCATACAAGTCACAATTACCTTGTAAATGTCTTCATACTTCAGATCATATTGGTCAAAGAGGTAGGCAATCGAGCTGTGGCGGATTGTATACGGAGTCCCAGCGATGTCAAACAAGTAGGGAATTCCGTCCCTCACTCTAAAGTCGAAGCGAGCATAATCCTTGACATCCAATATTTCCGCAGCTTTGGCCGCCAATTGCCGAACATCATTGGCGGCAGCTCCCTCCAGTAACTTGAATGTGTATCGATAGGAGTTTGAGATTTCGGAATCCATGAATTCCTGATCATCAGGAAAAACGATTTCCACCGGATCCAGGGCTAAATATTGTCCTTGGTATTTTACGACTAACACCTCACATTCTGGCCCGGCAATAAACTCCTGTACTAAAACGCGTTTGGAGTTTACTGCTGTGGCCGTATTATAAAACTGCTGGTATGAGTCATGGCTCAGTCTCATTTTGCAATGGGGGGTTAGCCCTATGCTGGCAGACTCATCAATATTCTTCATCAGGATATCCAAACCATTAAACACGTCCAAGATGTCTGCTTGCGTGGTACGGTCAGGAAGAAATTCGTATGTAATAGGTACTGGGATACCGTTTTTGGAAAGAATGTCGCCATAAATCCTTTTGTTTCTAAGAAGGGAGATCACAAATGCGTTGCTCCCTGTATATTTTATGCCATATAGATCACAAAATGCTGGAATCAAGGATTTCTTGCCGGGATTCACTCCGTCACGCGAAAAATTATAAACGATGCAATCCTTCGGCTGTATTTTATTATGGATGACATATTCAATAAAAGATATCTCACTGTAAAACACCCGGGCAAATCCAAATACATTAAATAATGCGGACGCAATCTCAGCAAATTCCATACGGGAGAAAAACTCGCTTTCATCAGCATGGGAAATGCGGGGGTCACTTTCACGCACGGTTTTGGTTTGTGCATCGGCGACTATATACATGTCAAAATTGATATCTTCATGCTTGTATTGTTCTAGTATCTTATCAATTATTTGTTTCCCTTTCATAGTAGATCCTCCATAGGAAAGCGGAGCGTTTTGAAATAGGGCTTCATTCCTAGTTTTCGATAGAATTGTTCCGCATCCGCGTCATACACATTGACACGAAGTTCTTTGTTAGACAGTTTTGCGTACAGTTTGATGTAGCGAACGATTTCACTTCCGATCCCGTGTCTACGGGCCTCCTGAGCAACAAATAGTCGACGGAGCAATATGTAGTGGGAAGCCTCTGCGACATCAAAATAAGCCACATAGTCTCCAGTTTGTGTGTCCTTAGCCATGAATGGAAACTCACCACATGTGAAAACGGTAGGGTTTCGGCTCAGATTCCCCTCTTGACTCTTATCGCCAAGATAGTCCAAAAGCTGTTCCTGCCACTGTGTACACGAGTCTATATCCTCCACAAAATTAAGCCGATGAGAACGAATAGCTTGTTCTCGGCCATAATCCAAAATAAAGGGTAGACAATTTTGAAAATATTTTGAGCACATTTCTTGAGCAAATTTATATTCAATACCGGTGTTCATTTCACAGGCATCGCTAGAACTAACTTCCCGCACTCGGATTGGAATTTGCCTTAGAACGCTGGTAATACAGTCATCCCAAAAGATAGAATCATTTTTAAAGTTTTCTTCCGTAAAATATTCCCGTAGTACAGATTTTACCAATGGGCAATCTTTTTGCGCCCAAAACGAAACCCCCAGAAGACACGGTTCGTTAGAGTATCCAATTTGGAACGAGGTTATTTGTTCACCCTCAAGTATAGGATGCCAAGCGTCTTCTCCACATTGAGGATAGCGCATTACATAGTAAAAGCTATTGTCTTGCCGGGAAAAAATATTTCGAGCTAGGACCAAATCTCCTTCTATCACAAAGGTATCATGAAATAAGTCGATTGCTTGGTTCATGGAATATAATGTATTTCTGTAAATAGGATTATGCAGGATATGACAACGATATCTTTCTTGCAAGAATCGGTATTGCTCCAGAAACTCACTGTTACAGAGTACGGTAATATCTTCGATGCCAAATTCATGGAGCATCCATACTGTGCGTTCCAAATTTGGGACACCTAAAATGGGGAGCAAGGGTTTGGGCGTGCTATACCCATCTTTTCTCATACGTGAACCTTTTCCTGCAGCTAAAATAATCGCATTCATAATTGGTGTCCCCTGCTTAAAAAGATAATATTTCCTTGATTTCCCAAATAATAATAGATAATAGCTGATTACCCTCGAACAACAGATAATTAGAGATTATCCTTTATTAGTGGTGTGCGGGAAGGAGCGAATGAGCAGCGTAAACGTTGCTGTTTAGTAAGTAAACTTCAAGGTCGCTCGCGGATGCATGGCTGAAAGCACTTTTTTTTGACGTTCAAAACTTGCATGGACATAACGCTCAGTAGTTTTGATTGAGCTGTGCCCCAGAATCTCTTTTACTTCGTAAACGTCGCCACAAGCATCCCATAAATACGTGGCAAAAGAATGACGGAACATATGTGGAGTATAGTGGCCGGGCTGGTTTGATAGATCGGTGTATCGGTTAATAATCCTGCGAACAGACTGCTCAGACAATCTGTTCCCATCTCTGTTCAAAAAAAAGAAGGGCTCGTCGGCAACGCGAGGAACTCTAACTTGCAAGTATTTTTTTAGTGCTCGGACCACAGGGGCAGAAGCCAAGTAGATTTTTCGCTCTTTACTACCTTTCCCACGGATAAGAACAACCTGGCTATCTAAATTCAAGTTATCGCAGGTGATTGTACAAAGCTCGGAAACGCGTATCCCACTAGCGAACAAAAGCTCAAGCACGGCGATATTTCTAATTGTTTCCCGGTGAGCAGCTTTGGAATGGGCGGTCGAAAGTTCGCGGTAAGCGGCGGAAAAGATGGCACCAAGTATCGGGCGATCAATAGTTCTAGGAAGTAAAATTTCCTGGCGAATATGCAGTTGAATTTTTTCAAAGGGACTGTGTTCCAGAATTTCTTCATAGACTAGGTAATGGTAATACGCTTTTAGCGCTGCAATTTTACGCTTCACTGTAGACGCTTTGTAGCGTTCCATGAGATGCTCAATGTATAGTTCCATGTCAGTACGAGTAACCGTTGTTGGGTTTGGATAAAAATCGACAAACTGTTTGAGATCAATCTGATATGCCTTTAGAGTTTTATTATCCAGGTTTTTTTGCAACTTGCAGTAAGTGAAATATGCAGATAATGTTTGCGGTTCAGTCATAGGGAGGGCTCCTTTCGCTAATTAAAGTAATCATAATACTACAACAAAAGCAGCGCTCCGCAAAATAGTATTCGGAAGTATGAATTGCCGTCGGTTGAGTGCGGCTTTAAGTATATGGACACTGTGTATAAAATTATGGCACGAGCCGCAAAAGGTGATTCAATCCATGAATAGTAGGCATAGAACTATCATAATTAGTGAATGGTGTTCGACTTTGGTGTGGTATCGGGCTGCTTAAAAAATGCAAATTCGAATAAGAGCAAATCGAGTTTGACATGGAACAACGATGATAGTGCAATAAAAGAGGTTTGAACGATTTTGAGGATAGGCTTAGTTTGAGTCATTTGGGAGAGCAACTGACTCTTAATCAGTGGGTCCTGGGATCGAGTCCCCGATGGTGCACCAAAAAAAGCCTTACGGAAACGTAAGGCTTTTTTCATAATGATTGCCGCTTTGTGTGAGTGCTTTCGTTTTGCCGCTGACTTCAACCCAAGTCAGCGGCTCTTTTTGTTTTGTAGGAGAAATGCAAGAACTTTTATTGTAAGAGAAACGGTGGCATATATGCAGCTGCCAATAAAAGTAAGCAGCAAAATTATTTCCTGAAAACTCAAGCGTTCGCCTCCCTCGTAATTTGGAGGCGACAATCAAGAGCAAATTATATCAGAAGAGGAGAGGACTGTCAAAATAAGCTCTCCAAATCCTTAATGGCGGTTTGTTGGTACAATACCAATGAACCGCTTTTTTCATGCAAAAAATTACGGATGCCCAAAAGGCAACCGTTTCATATAGAGTGTAGAATACAAAAAATGGAGGTATTTCCCATGAGCATCATTATCGGCATCGACCACGGCTACTACGCAATCAAGACGGAGCATTGTTCATTCCCGGCTGGGCTGACAAGCTACGGAGAGCACGAACCCTATCATTTAGCCGTTGACTTGGGTTAAGGTCAGTGGCTCCTTTTTTCGTAGAAATTCAAGGACCTTTAATGTAAGAGATACGGTACAAACGAAAGACTTGCAGCAGCAGGATACTTTGGTATCCTCAACTGCTACGAGACCTTGCACGCATGCGGTTGAACCTCCGTGTACTGGTCAGTACGCACGGTGGTGTGAGAGGTCGGCCCTTTACTTAGGAGAGTCTCCTACTGGATGAAAAAGCTACAGAGACAGTATACAAATCAAGATGGATACCTTGTAGGATCGTACTCTGCAGAAGATAAACAGATAGGGGTATACGGCCTGGGCCATTTAGGAGAGAGCGTTGTCTGTCTGGTGACACCGCTCCAACCGCCAGGGTATCTCTTATTGATGTTTCGGAGACGATAGGTAATAGAATGTTCCTTATTACAAAATTCAAGGATGTCAATTTTTGCGGTGGGGTAATCTGTGTTTGAGGCGACGGTAATTGAGAATCTCCACTCACAGTCGTCCTCACTCATTTCAGACAAATCCAGAATTTGCTTGATCATGGCTTGCTTGACCGCTGCAGAAGAAGGCACGTAGGCGTCGTCGGCGGCGCTGTATACGAGTTGCCCTTTCGCATACGCCTCATCAATTGTCGCCTGGGCGGCGGTCATGAGGGAGCGAGCCTGGAGCATGATGCGCTTTTCAACGGCTTTGTCGATATAGCCGGTCAGGGACGGTACCAAAAGCGCTGCCAATACGGCCAGGATGACCAGGACAACGATCAGCTCAACGAGGGTAACCCCTCTTTTTTGGTTGGAATCACAGAACCGGGCCATAGCGCACGCCTCCCACATCAGTATAAAACCGTACAAATAAAGTATATTCACATAACGATGCTGCGTCAATTGTGGGGAATGCCGAATTCTTTATACATTATTTGTGAATAATGTGATATTATAATTCGGTTTGAAAACCGCAGACGACGGCGGCGGTAAGGGGTACTGCCAAAAATCCTGCCCCAAATTTGTCGATTGTGCCAAACGAATAAAGTTGCAATCAGATTTGACTTTTTGTATACTATACCTATATATATTATACAAAATAATCGGAAATATTATAAAAATTCTGGTTGGAAAGCGGGCCGGGTGTTGAAAAAGATTAGGATACAGCGGGTGAGCATCTTTGATATTGTCGCCACGCTGGTGTTGGCGGTGGTGCTCGTCGCGTTTGCGGTGCAGGGCACGGGGGAGCTGGCTCAAATGCAGACCGCCACGGACGATTACATCCAGTGCGAGACACTGGCCCGGCAGCTGCAAAGCGGGTCGGACTACCTGATCGAGCAGGTGCGGATGTACACCGCCACCGGTCAGCGGGAGTACATGGACAACTACTTTGAGGAGCTGAACACGACCCGCCGCCGCGAGAACGCGTTAGAGTATTTTGCAGAGCATTACGGCGACACCGATGCTTTCACGCTGCTGAAATCCGCCATGACAACGTCGCAAAATCTGAGCTATACAGATCGCGCAAACCCCGGCGAGAGCATCTTCAAGGATGCTGACAAGGCGCTGTACCGTGTCAAGCAGAACGGCAAGCACGGCTGCGGCTTCTATTAAGTGCGCACGGATTTTGCGCAGCTGCGCCGTCTGCCGGACCTGCTTTTCCCGCGGCGCTGTCCGTTTTGCGGGTCATTGCTGGGGCCGGACGCACTGCAGGGCACGGTTTGCCCGGCCTGCGTGCCCGAGGAAATGCGCTTACAGCACATTCCGGCGCGTCTGCCGGAGGGCGAACACGATTTTTACGCCGTGCGGGAGGCTGCCGCAGCGTATTATTACGAGGATATTGTACGTACAGCCGTTTTGCGCTGCAAGCGGGGCGGCTGCTTTTGGTATGCCCGGGAGCTGGCGGACCGTGTGGCCGTGCTGGTGTTCGGCGCACTGCCGGCCAAACAGCCCGGAAAAATGCCGCAGTATGCGGGTGTGACCGCGCTGCCGCTGTACAGCTGCATTGTGCCGGTGCCGCCCCGCCAGCCGCTGCCCGGTATGCCGGGTCTGCCGCTGCTGCTGGCGCGCCGGTTGGGCGCGGTGCTGGGGGTCCCGGTGGAGACACCGCTGTACATCAAGCGCCGGGGCCGCCCGCAGAAGGAGCTTACCCGCGAGCAGCGCCTGCAAAACGCCAGGGGCGCGTTTGGCTGCCGCCCCGGCACAGACCTGACCGGCAGGCGGGTGCTGCTGATCGATGACATTATCACAACCGGTGCGACGGCGTCGGCGTGTGCGCTGGCACTTTTGGAGGCCGGTGCGGTGGAGGTGACCGCTGTGGCGATTGCCGCGGCGGAGGAGCTGCCCAAGAGCCGGAAAAAGCCCCCTGAGACAAAACCATAAAAAGACCGAAGCGGCGTGCCCGGAAATTATGGGCGTACCGCTTCGGTCTTTTTCATAGGGCAATACCGCATAATTCTAAGTGCCGATACGGCGAGCGAGGTGCGGCAGCTGCTAAGCCAAAAGCGCAGATAATACTGGATGTCTTATCGAGCATTTTGGCAACGCAGATGCCGTGCCGCAGCCGCCGGAGCGGTGCTTAAGCCGTAAGGCGGGAATTGTGCGGTATTGCCATAGCTTATACGAGCTTATACGGGGGCATCTCCGCACAATCCGGCATGCCGTGCCTGCCCCGCTCAACGCCAGCCCTGCCAAAAATAGGGTGAAAAATTTGGCGGTTTTGCCACGCGCATAAAATCTGAACATCCTGTATAATAAAGGCACGGATCGATTTTCTGCTGTAAAAGGAGAAACCGCGATGACAAAGCAAAAATATATCATGGCGCTGGACGCGGGCACCACGTCCAACCGCTGCATCCTTTTTAACGCCAGGGGCGAGATGTGCAGCGTCGCGCAAAAGGAGTTCACCCAGTATTTCCCCAAACCCGGCTGGGTCGAGCATGACGCCAACGAGATCTGGACGACCCAGCTCGGCGTGGCGCTGTCGGCCATGAACGAGGTCGGCGCGTCGGCGGAGGACATCGCCGCCATCGGCATCACGAACCAGCGCGAGACGACCATCGTCTGGGACCGTGACACCGGCGAGCCGGTCTACCACGCCATTGTCTGGCAGTGCCGCCGCACAAGCGAGTACTGCGACGAGCTGAAGGCCCGCGGCCTGACCGACCTGATCAGGCAAAAGACCGGGCTGGTCATCGACGCCTACTTCTCGGCCACAAAGCTCAAGTGGATCCTGGACAACGTGCCCGGCGTGCGCGCGCGTGCCGAGCGCGGCGACCTGCTGTTCGGCACGGTGGAGACGTGGCTCATCTGGAAGCTGACCTGCGGCAAGATCCACGTGACCGACTATTCCAACGCCAGCCGGACGATGATGTTCAACATCCACACGCTGGACTGGGACGACGAGATACTGAAAATTCTCGATATACCGCGCTGTATGCTGCCGCGTCCCGTGCCCAACAGCGAGTTCTACGAGTACGCCGACCCGATGCACTTCGGCGGCGAGATCAAGATCGCGGGGGCGGCGGGCGACCAGCAGGCCGCGCTGTTCGGCCAGACCTGCTTTACCAGGGGCGAGGCCAAGAGCACCTTCGGCACGGGCGGCTTTCTGCTGATGAACACCGGCGAGAAGCCGGTATTCTCCCAAAACGGGCTGGTCACCACCGTGGCGTGGGGGCTGGACGGAAGGGTAAATTACGCGCTGGAAGGTTCGATTTTCGTGGCGGGCGCAGCCATCCAGTGGCTGCGGGACGAGCTGCATCTGCTGGAGGACGCCCGTGACAGCGAGTACATGGCGCAGAAGGTCAGGGACACGAACGGCTGCTACGTCGTGCCTGCGTTCACCGGTCTGGGTGCGCCGCACTGGGACCAGTACGCCCGCGGCACCATCGTGGGCCTGACCCGCGGCGTGAACAAGAACCACATCATCCGCGCGACGCTGGACAGCCTGTGCTACCAGATCAACGATGTGCTGGCCGCCATGCAGGCGGATTCCGGCATTGACCTGACGGCGCTCAAGGTGGACGGCGGCGCGTGCGCGAACAATTACTTACTGCAGACGATGGCGGACATCAGCAACCTGCCGGTCAAGCGTCCCTGCTGCGTGGAAACGACGGCGCTGGGCGCGGCGTATCTGGCCGGGCTGGCCGTCGGCTATTGGAGCAGCACCGAGGACGTGCTGCAAAACTGGTCGGTGGACCGTGAGTTTATGCCGGGCATCCCCGACGACGAGCGCACTAGACGGCTGAAGGGCTGGAATAAGGCGGTGCGGTGCAGCTACGGCTGGGCGAAGGAGGAGTAAGGCCCCTAAAGCCTTCCCCTTGGGGGGAAGGTGGCCCCGCAGGGCCGGATGAGGGGAGAGCTTACGGAAGAGGTCTTTTAAAAGCGTGCCTCCCGGTAGGGGCCGGACATGTCCGGCCCTCTGCCAAAAGGCAAAATTACGCTTGCGGAAAGGCCTGACCTGCGGCAGCGGCAAGGCCCCCGGGCGGATATGGAATCCGCCCCTACGCTGTAGGGGTCGATGCTCGCATCGACCCGGAGGGCTTCCAGAACCGCACACTCTCTGCGGGCGACCAATGGTCGCCCCTACATGCTCTGCAAACCAACAACACGAGGTACAACATATGCATGATATAATCATCATCGGCGCGGGCGTGTCCGGGTGCGCCTGTGCGCGGGAGCTTTCGCGGTATGACGCGAAAATTCTTGTGGTAGAGAAGGAGGAGGACGTCTGCTGCGGCACGTCCAAGGCCAACAGCGCCATTGTCCACGCCGGGTACGACGCGGCCCACGGCAGTCTGATGGCTAAGCTCAACGTCGAGGGCAGCCGCCGGATGCCGGCCCTTGCGAAGGAGCTGGATTTTGCCTACGACCGGTGCGGCAGCCTTGTCGTCTGCCTGAGCGACGAGGACCGCCCCGCGCTGCAAAAGCTCTATGAAAACGGCATCGCCAACGGCGTGGAGGGGCTGCGCATCATAGAACGGGACGAGCTGGTGGGAATGGAGCCGAACATCTCGGACGCCGCCGTCGCCGCACTGTGGGCGCCCACGGGCGGCATCGTCTGCCCGTTCGGCCTGACGTTTGCGTTGGCGGAGAACGCCGCCAAAAATGGTGTGCAGTTTCGGTTTGACACCAAAGTTACGGGCCTGCACCCGCTGGACGGCGTCGGAACCGGGTGGGCCGTCGAGACCGACCACGGCATGCTGGAAACGCGCTGCATCGTCAATGCGGCGGGCGTATACGCCGACACGCTGCACAATATGGCCGACGCGGCGCACCCCATGACAATCACGGCCCGGCGGGGAGATTACTTCCTGCTTGACCACACGGCGGGGCAGCATGTGCGGCACACGGTATTCCAGCTGCCGGGCAAATACGGCAAGGGCGTGCTGGTAACGCCCACAGTGCACGGCAATCTGCTGGTCGGGCCGACGGCCATCGACGTGGACGACAAGGAGGCCACGGCCACGACGGCGGCGGGCCTGGACGAGGTGCGGGAGAAATCCGGCCTTGCGGTCAAGGACATTCCGCTGCGCCAGACCATCACGAGCTTCGCGGGTCTGCGCGCCCACGAGGCGCGGCACGACTTCTTCATCGGCGAGATCGCGCCCGGCTTTGTGGACTGCGCGGCCATCGAGTCACCCGGCCTGTCCAGCGCCCCGGCCATCGGTGCGATGGTCGCGGACATCGTGCGCGGCAGTCTGCACTTACACAATAAGCCCGATTTTGACCCGACGCGCAGGGGCATTCTGGACCCCAAAGCGCTGGATCTTGCAGCGCGGGCGGAGCTTATCCGGCAAAACCCGGCCTACGGGCAGATTATATGCCGGTGCGAGAGCGTGACCGAGGGCGAGATCATCGACGCCATCCGCCGCACGCCCGGCGCACGCAGTCTGGACGGCGTCAAGCGGCGCACCCGCGCGGGCATGGGCCGCTGCCAGGCGGGCTTCTGCAGCCCGCGCGTCATGGAGATCCTGGCGCGGGAGCTGGGCGTGCCGCAGAGCGAGATCACCAAGTCCGGCGGTGCGTCCAAAATCATCGTCGGCACGAACAAGGATAGCCTGTGAAAGGGGGCGTCTGCCATGAAAAACGTTGATCTGGTCATTATCGGCGGCGGCCCGGCGGGGCTGGCCGCGGCGGTGGCCGCACGCAAAAGCGGCGTGCAGGACATCCTGATCCTGGAGCGCGACAGTGAGCTGGGCGGCATCCTGAACCAGTGCATCCACAATGGCTTCGGCCTGCATACCTTTAAAGAGGAGCTGACCGGCCCCGAGTACGCGGCACGGTTTGTGACGCAGGTACGCGAATTGAAAATTGAATACAAGCTCAGCACGATGGTGCTGGATCTGGCGGCGGACAAGACCGTCACCGCCATGAACAAGACCGACGGACTGTTTCAGCTGCACCCCAAGGCGGTCATTCTGGCCATGGGCTGCCGTGAGCGCCCGCGCGGCGCGCTGAACATTCCGGGCTACCGGCCCGCGGGCATCTTCACCGCGGGCACGGCGCAGCGGCTCGTCAACATGGAGGGCTGCCTGCCCGGGCGGCGGGTCGTGATCCTGGGCAGCGGCGACATCGGCCTTATCATGGCACGCCGCATGACGCTGGAGGGGGCAAAGGTGCTCTGCGTGGCGGAGCTGATGCCGTACTCCGGCGGCTTAAAGCGCAATATTGTGCAGTGCCTCGATGATTTTGGGATTCCGCTGAAATTGAGCCACACGGTAGTGGACATTCAGGGCAAGGAGCGCGTGACCGGCATCACACTGGCGCGGGTCGAAAACGGAAAACCAGTCCCCGGCACCGAGGAGCACTACGACTGCGACACGCTGCTGCTTTCCTGCGGGCTGCTGCCCGAAAACGAGCTGAGCCGCGCCGCGGGCGTGGCGCTGAACCCCGTCACCGGCGGCCCGGCGGTCAATGAGAGCCTGGAAACGAACCTGCCCGGCGTCTTTGCCGCGGGCAACGTGCTGCATGTGCATGACCTGGTGGATTATGTGTCGGAGGAGGCCGCGGCGGCAGGTGAGCACGCGGCGGCATACATTGCGGGCGGCGGGGCCGCGGCGGGCCGCACCCTGCCCGTGCGGTGCGAAAACGGCGTGCGCTACACCGTGCCGACCACCATCCGCCCCGACTGCGCGGGGGATACCGTGACGCTGCGGTTCCGCGTGGGCGGCGTGTACAAAAATAAAAAAATCGCGGTGTACCGCGGTACAGACTGCATCTACAGCCGCAAGCGGCCCGTGCTGGCCCCCGGTGAGATGGAGACTGTGCGGCTGAAGGCCGAGCTCCTGCGCGGCCCGGGCGACGCCGTGACGGTAACGTTGGAGGAGGGCTGACGATGGAAAAACGTGAACTGATCTGCATCGGCTGCCCGATGGGCTGCCCGCTGACTGTGACGCTGGACGGCGGCGCGGTGGTCACCGTGCAGGGCAACACCTGCCCGCGCGGCGACGCCTACGCCCGCAGGGAGGTCACCACCCCGACGCGCATTGTGACCACAACGGTGCGCGTGACCGGCGGCACCCTGCCCGCCGTGAGCTGCAAGACCCGCAGCGACATCCCGAAGGAGAAAATTTTTGACGTTGTCCGCGCGCTGAAAAGCGTCGTGGTGCCCGCCCCCGTACACATCGGTCAGGTCCTGCTGCCTGATGCAGCCGGGACCGGCGTGGATGTGGTGGCGACGAAGGACGTAGCCGAGGTGTAGATTCATCCCGTTATGAAAATAACTTTCCAAAAAAGTTAAATTTTCAAAGAAATTTGGGCAAAAATCAATGGCGTGTTTGAATATTGCACAAAGAAACCGTTTGTTTTTCGGCTTTTCGACAATTTTGCTAAAATCACTTTCTTTTTTATGAAGAATATGTTAATATGAGATTAACAAAGTGTCGCGGCTGCGGAACCAGACGGCCCGGCGCCGAGTTGGGAAAGACCCACTCACAATTTTTGGAGGAATGCTTTTATGATGAAGTATCTGCAGAAGCTCGGCAAAGCTCTTATGCTTCCCGTTGCTGCACTGCCCGTCTGTGGTATCCTGATGGGCATCGGTTACGCTTTCGCTCCCGCTGTTATGGGTGCTGAGGGCGCAACTTCCGGTTTCGCTTACACTCTCGGTTTCCTGCTGATCAAGGCCGGCGGCGCCCTGATCGACAACATGGCATGGCTGTTCGCCATCGGCGCTGCCGTCGGTCTGTCTGATGACCATGACGGCACCGCAGGTCTGGCCGGTCTGGTCAGCTTCCTGATGATGCAGCAGCTGCTCAGCCCCGGCGTTGTCGGCGCTGTCCGCACGCTGGAGGAAGGCACCGTCGATTACATTGCTTTCAGCAAGATCGCCGGCAACTCCTTCATCGGCATCCTGGCCGCCATCATCGGTGCTGCCTGCTACAACAAGTTCAAGAATACCCAGCTGCCTGACTGGCTGGCATTCTTCAGCGGCAAGCGCAGCGTTGCTATCGTGACCGCCGTTGTTTCCATCGTGGTTTCCGTTGTCCTGCTGTTCGTCTGGCCCGTCATCTTCGGCGCTCTGGTTGCCCTCGGCAACGGCATTGCCAAGATGAACGGCATCGGCGCCGGCATCTACGCTTTCCTGAACCGTCTGCTGATCCCCACCGGCCTGCATCACGCTCTGAACAACGTGTTCTGGTTCGACACCATCGGTCTGGGCGACCTGAGCCACTACTGGGCTGGCGATGTCACCGGTCAGAATGGTGTCAATTGGGACCTCGGCATGTACATGTCCGGCTTCTTCCCCTGCATGATGTTCGGTATTGCCGGTGCTGCTCTGGCCATGGTCCAGACTGCCAAGAACAAGAAGGCTGCTATCGGTCTGGTTGTTTCCGCTGCTATCTGCGCATTCGTCTGCGGCGTTACCGAGCCGTTCGAGTTCGGCTTCATGTTCCTCTGCTTCCCCCTGTATGTTGTCTATGCTGCTCTGTACGGCATCTTCACCATCATCACCTACTACTCCGGCTTCCGCGCAGGCTTCTGCTTCTCCGCCGGTGCTACCGACCTGATCTTCTCCGCCAGCCTGCCCGCACATGCTAAGACCTGGATGATCATCCCTCTGGGCATCGCCGCTTTCGTTGTCTTCTATCTGGTCTTCAAGTTCGCTATCGTCAAGTTCGACCTGAAGACCCCCGGCCGTGAGGACGAGGATGCCGAAGCTGCTGAGGCCAACATCACCCTCGCCAACAACGACTTCACCGCCATCGCCTCCGGCGTTCTGGCTGCTGTCGGCGGCAAGGGCAACGTTGCCAACGTTGACTACTGCGCCACTCGTCTGCGCTTTGAGGTTAAGGACAGCACTGCTGTCAACGAGAAGGCCGTCAAGGCTGCCGGTGCTGCCGGTGTTATCCGCCCCAGCAAGACTGCCTGCCAGGTCGTCATCGGACCCAAGGTCCAGTTCGTCTACGATGAGCTGAAGAAGATGCTGTAAAACAGGCATCACCGGATAAAGGTCTGGTTCCCTTTATCAACTCCGCCGCGGGCGGGCGATCAGCCCGTCCGCGGCTTTTTCTATGATTTGCTGCAAAGACGGTACAAAATCTTGGTACAAATCACATAAACCGGTCATAGTATCCCGCCCCATGGCGTGGTATAATGAAGAATAGGAAAACTGGGGCAACGCACCCCGAAAAATCAGGAGGTATTTTCTTATGAAGATCATCCGTGCAAAAGATTACTACGACATGTCCCGCAAGGCCGCCAACATCATCTCGGCCCAGGTCATCATGAAGCCCAACTGCGTGCTGGGCCTGGCCACCGGCGGTACGCCCGTGGGCACCTACAAGCAGCTGGTCGAGTGGTACAACAAGGGCGATATCGACTTCTCCGAGGTCACGACGGTCAACCTGGACGAGTACCGCGGCCTGCCCAAGGAGCACCCCGAGAGCTACTGGAGCTTCATGCACCGCAACCTGTTTGACCATGTCAACATCCGTCCCGAGGCCATCAACCTGCCGGACGGCACCAACATGGACGCCGACGCCGAGTGCGCCCGCTATGACGCGGTCATTCACAATGTGGGCGGCGTTGACCTGCAGCTGCTTGGCATCGGCAACGACGGCCACATCGGCTTCAATGAGCCGAACGAGGCATTCGAGCTGGGCACCCACTGCGTTGACCTGAAGGAGGAGACCATCGAGGCCAACAAGCGCTTCTTCGACGGCAACGCCGACCTGGTCCCCAAGCAGGCCTACACCATGGGCATCAAGACGATCATGCAGGCCCGCAAGGTCCTGATGGTCGCCAACGGCAAGGGCAAGGCCGACATCGTCAAAAAGGCGTTCTTCGGCCCCGTCACGCCGGAGGTCCCCGCCAGCATCCTGCAGATGCACCCCGACTTCATTCTGGTCGGCGACGAGGAAGCCCTGAGCGAGATCTGATTTGCGGAGGAACACTGCAATGATTATCAAAAATGCAAAAGTCTACAGCGACGGCTGCCGCTTTGTGGAAAAGGACCTCATCATCCGCGATGGCCGCATCGTCTTTGGCGCGGCCCCGCAGGAGGGCGAGGATGTCATTGACGCGGGCGGTGCCTATGCGCTGCCGGGTCTGGTGGACATCCATTTCCACGGCGCAGTCGGCCACGATTTCTGCGACGCCGACGAGGCCGGCCTGCAGGCCATCGCTGATTTTGAGGCGAGCAAGGGCGTGCTGGCCATCTGCCCCGCAACCATGACGTTCAGCGAGGAGATCCTGAACGGCATCATGGACGTGGCCGCGGCCCACAAGAACGAGCGCGGCGCGGATCTGGTCGGCATCAACATGGAGGGGCCGTACATCAGCCCCAAGAAGGTTGGCGCGCAGAACCCGAAGTACGTCATGGCCGCCGACGCGGGCATGTTCCGCCGCCTGCAGGCGCGCAGCGGCGGGCTGATCAAATTGGTTGACGTCGCCCCCGAGGAGCCGGGCAATCTGGATTTCATCAAGGAATGCCGCGATGAGGTGCGCATTTCGATTGCCCACACCTGCACCGATTACGACACGGCCAAGGCCGCGTTTGCCGCAGGTGCATCCCACATGACCCACCTGTACAACGCGATGCCGGGCATCACCCACCGTGCGCCGGGGCCGATCATTGCCGCGCTGGAGGATGGTGCCGAGGTCGAGCTGATCACCGACAACGTCCACATTCACCCGGCGATGGTGCGGTTCACCTTCAACACCTTCGGGGCGGATCATGTGATTTTGATTGCGGACAGCATGATGGCCTGCGGTCTGCCTGACGGCCAGTACAGCTTGGGCGGCCAGGCCGTCACGGTGCGCGGACCCCGCGCGACGCTGACCGAGCAGCCCGGCACGATTGCGGGCAGCGCGACCTGTCTGTTTGACTGCATGAAGCGTGCGGTCCTCGACATGGGCGTGCCCCTTGAGAGTGCCGTCCGCGCCGCGACCCTGAACCCCGCCCGCAGCATCGGCATCGATGCCGATTACGGCAGTCTCGACGCAGGCCGCTACGGCAACGTCGTGCTGGTCGATGATAAGCTGGATATTGTCAAAGTGATCCGCCACGGAGAGGTTATCGGCTAAAGGATTAGCGGCAGCCTCCCGGAAACTCGCTTTCTTTTGGCAGCAAAAGAAAGCTTGCAAAGAAAACTGCCGCTGTTGCGAATGCAGCGGACCCCGCCTTAGGGGCTGCACGCCCCTAAGAACCCCAATAAGGAAGTCGGAAGGGCCGATGGCTAAACGGACGCAGTATTACTGTCCGTTCTTAACGCCATCGGCCCTTCCTCCACTTTAGATTCGGGTGTTCCCCCGAACCCCCGCATCTTATCACGGATGCTTTGTAGGGGCCGGGCATGCCCGGCCCGCAGCCTTACGCTAACACCCTTTTCCGCTTTACACCCCTTTTCACCCCGCATCCCTCCAAAATTTCTCTTGCAAAATCCCCTTTTCCGCGTTATAATACCCTCAAGGTAAAAGGGAGTAAGGGACGCGCCCCTGCCGCGCGCCGTATCGCTTCGTCACCACGGGTGGCCTGCCGCCCCGGGGCATACTGTGAACACTGAGACTTTTGCCGCAGACTTTTCTGCGGCAGGGGTCTTTTTTTGTACCCTGCCGCCCACAAACGGGAGGTATCATACATGCAATTTCTGCAAACCTTCGCCGGGTTGTTCGCCAACTTCGGCAATCTCACATGGCAGATGGTGGTCATGTGGGTCATCGGCGGCCTGCTGATTTACCTGGCCATCGCCAAAAAGATGGAGCCGAGTCTCTTGCTGCCTATGGGCTTCGGCGCGATCCTTGTCAATCTGCCGCTGTCCGGGGCCATCACGCAGGGGACTACCGTCGGCCCCATCAGCGCGCTTTTTGACGCCGGTATGTCTAATGAGCTGTTCCCGCTGCTGCTTTTCATCGGCATCGGCGCAATGATCGACTTCGGCCCGCTGCTGGAAAAGCCGTGGCTCATGCTGTTCGGTGCGGCGGCGCAGTTCGGCATTTTTGTCACACTCGTGCTGGCGGGGCTGTTCTTTGACCTGCCCGACGCGGCGTCCATCGCGGTCATCGGCGCAGCGGACGGCCCGACGGCTATCTTCGTGGCGAACACCCTGGGCAGCAAATACCTGGGTGCCATCATGGTCGCGGCGTACAGCTACATGGCGCTTGTGCCCATCGTGCAGCCGCCGGTCATCCGCCTGTGCACGACCAAAAAAGAGCGGCTGATTCGGATGCCGTACCAGAAGGGCAGCGTCAGCAAAACCACCAAAATTTTGTTCCCGATTGTGGTCACTATGCTGGCCGGGCTTGTCGCGCCCGCCAGTGTGGCGCTTGTCGGCTTCCTCATGTTCGGCAACCTGCTGCGCGAGTGCGGCGTGCTGAACGCCCTGTCCGAGACCGCGCAGAACGTACTGGCGAACCTTATCACGATTGTGCTGGGCCTGACCGTGGCGGGTCAGATGACCGCCGACAAATTCGTCCGGCCCGACACACTGCTGATCCTGGCGCTGGGTCTGGTCGCGTTTATTTTTGACACCGCCGGCGGCGTTTTCTTCGCCAAGCTGTTGAATTTGTTCCTGCCCGAGGGCAAAAAAATCAACCCGATGATCGGCGCGGCAGGCATTTCTGCGTTCCCGATGAGCGGGCGCGTCGTCAACCAGATGGGCCTGGCTGAGGACAACCAGAATTTCCTGCTGATGTACTCGATCAGTGTCAACGTCTCGGGCCAGATCGCGTCGGTCATTGCCGGCGGCCTGATCCTGACCCTTATGAGCAGCTGCGTATAAGGAGGTCAACCCATGTCAACCGCACTTCTTCCCGTCACCCTCTCGATGCTCTGCGCCGGTATGGCCGGCATCTTCCTCGTCCTCGGCGTCCTCGTGCTGGGGGTGTATGCACTGAATAAGTTTTTCAGCGGAAAATAAAAAAGCTTCTCCGAATGGAGAAGCTCAACTTGCAGGGGCGAGCATTGCTCGCCCCTGCTTTTTTATATTTTACAGATTTACTCCTTTGCCACAAACACCACGCCGACCACGCCGGGACCGACATGGGTGCCGATGGTGGGGCCAAGCTGGGCCACCCGGCCGCCGGTCAGCTGGAGATTCTGGTGCATGTAGTGGTGCACCGGTGCAATAAGCTGCTTATTATCGCTGTAGAGCAGCGTATAGCCGTAGCGCGGGTCAATACCGCCGAGCGCGTCCAGCTGCTTGAACATGGCGACCAGCGCACCGGGGCGTCCGCGGCCCTTGTCCACGAGCTTGATCTCGCCGTCCTTCAGGGCCAGCACCGGCTTGATGCCGAGCGCGCCGCCCACAATGGCAACGGCGGCGGGCAGTCGTCCGCCCTTTTGCAGGTGCTTGAGGCTGTCCACTACGGCGACGATGCGCACCCGCTTTTTGAACTGCTCCAGCACGGCGGCGATTTCCTCCGCCGTCAGGCCCTCCTCATCGCGCAGGCGCACCGCCTCACGGACAAGCAGCGCCTCAGCCTGCGAGGCCGCCTCAGAGTCCACGATATGCACCTGCAGGCCGACATCGGCGGCGGCCAGATGCGCGCACTGGTAGGTGCCGGACAACTTCTGGCCGATGGTGATCACAAGGACCTCATCCCCCGCTGCGGCGGCATCCTCATACACCTGCATAAAGCTGGCCGGGCTGGGCTGGCTTGTACGGGGCAGCTTGCTGTCCTCTGCCAGGCGGACGAAAAATTCATCCTTCGTCATCGTGCCGTCATCGAGCTGGGTGGTGCCGTCTGCAAAGGTGACAGACAGCGGCACAACAAAGATGCCGGGGACGGACAGCTGCTCCGCAGTCAGATCGGCGGCGGAATCGGTAACAATACGGATCATGGCAGTAACTCCTTTATGGGCGTGCGGCAGCGCCGCATGTTGTTGACTGTTCAATAACTTGTTTAGTATACCACAGTTTTTCCGCGCTGTAAAGTGGATAAGGGCATAGAAAAAGCCCCCTTGCGGGGGCGGATTCTGGCAAAAATGACAGCGTGGAAAGCAAACAACCACACTGTAGGGGCCGGGCATGCCCGGCCCTGCCGTGTATAGCAAATGACCATTTGTGGGAAAGCGGCGGGCGGATATGGAATCCGCCCCTACGGAAGATGTGATTTTGGAAGAAGCTATAAATAAGGGCAGAGGGCGGCGCAAGGTGGCGGGCGGCATATATGCCGCCCCTACTGCTCTATAAACTTTTAGCAATGCAATAACCCGCACACGGCCCGGCAGGGAGGCTCCCCCCTACTCCTCAATGCCCAATAGCTCTGTGGCCGTATCCGGGTCAAGCTGCTGGACGGATTCGAGCTTACGGGTGATGGCGCGGCTGCGGGGGCCGATCAGCTCCTCCAGATCGGAGCCGGTCTGGTTCAGGTGGCGCTGCATCTGCTGCAGACCCGCGCCGAACTTTTCAAACTCGGTCTTGACCGCACCCAAGATCGTCCAGACCTCGCCGCTGCGCTTCTGGATGGCCAGCGTGCGGAAGCCCATCTGCAGGGCGTTGAGCAGCGCCGCCATGGTGGACGGCCCGGCTACCGTGATCTGGTAATCCCGCTGCAAAAGCTCCGTTACACCGCTGGAAACCACCTCGGCGTACAGTCCCTCAAACGGCAGGAACAGGATGCCGAAGCTCGTCGTGTAGGGCACCTCAATGTACTTGTCGTGGATGTCCCTGGCCTCGGCGCGCAGGACGTTGTTCAGCGCCTTGCGCATGGCGGCCACAGCGGCAGCATCGCCGCGCTCCTGCGCCGCCTGCAAATGCGCGTAGGTATCGCCCGGGAATTTCGCGTCGATGGGCAGCCAGACCGTGCCGTTCTGCCCCGGCATCTTGATGGCGTACTCCACGCGGTTCGTGCTGCCGGGCACGGTGGCGACGTTGCAGGCGTACTGGCCGGGGGCCAAGATCTGCTCCAAAATCGCGCCGAGCTGCACCTCGCCCAGGATGCCGCGGGTCTTGACGCCGGACAGCACCTGCTTTAAGCTGCCCACGTCGGCGGCCAGATTCTGCATCTCGCCCAGACCCTTGTAGACCTGCTCAAGCTGGGCACTGACCGTCTTGAACGAGTCGTTGATGCGCTGCTGCAGTGTGTCCTGCAATTTTTCCTCGACTGTGCCGCGGATCTCATCCAGCTTTTTGTTGTTGTCGGCGCGGATCGTGTTCAGACCCTGCACCAGCGCGCCGCGCACACTGTCCATCCGGGTCGCATTGGAGTCCTCAAGATTTTTCAGCCGCGTTTCCATCATCGTCAGTTGGGCCAGCAGGGCATCGTTCGCGGCCTTCTGGCGGGCGGCCCCGGCTCGGTCAATGGATTCCAGCCGCGCCGTGCTGGCGGCGGCGTTCTGGCGCTGGTTCTCGGCCAGAACGGCAGAAAAATCCCGCAGCGTCGCCGTCGTTGTGCGGGCGCTCTCGCCCTGCATGGCGCGCAGCTGCTCGGCCAGCAGGTCGGTCTCGCTCTGCAAAACCGGCGTCACCGCGCGGACAAAGTCATCCGCCGTATCAATTTTCTGCTGCGGTTCGTCATTTTTGTGCATTACCTTTGCCAGCACCACGGCCAGCAGGATGTCCCCCGCCACGGCCAGCACCAGCAGCACATACAAAATCCAGCTCATAGGCACCTCACCGGATCAGCAGCAGCGCCGCGCCGATCACAGCCAGCACCGCCGCAAAAAATTCCGTCTCCCAGCTTTTGCGCTCCACACAGCGGGCGTTGGGGTTGTACCAGACCTGCAGCACCTTACCCTTGTCCTTGTCGTGCCTGAACCAGAAGGCGTCGTTCGTCTCCAGCTCCAGCCGCCGACCGTTGGCGTACAGCTCCACCAGATAGCGGTAGCCGCCCGCACCCCGGCTGTTGCTGGTGGATGACGCACGGCGGCATTCCAGCACGCGGGCGGGCAGCAGCGCAGCCCCGCGGACCGTGCGGTATTTTTCCACAATGGCGGCTGCGGCCAGTGCAAAAAGCACGGTGCCCAGCACGCGATACACAATCAGTAATGTTGTCGGCATGGCAGTCTCCCTATCGTTATTCTTGCCTTCACCTGCGAGAGAGGTGCCCCCGGGTTCAAAGCTTCGGTGCTCCGCAGGGCTCTCTCCCCCACCCGCTGCGGCGGGAGCCCCCTCCCAGAGGGGGCCGGGTTTCTTCTATGATACAACATTTTGGTGTTAAATGCAAGCGGTTTTAACACACTTTCGTACTTTAGTGTATTGACTTGTTTGGGCAAATTTGCTAGAATATTAAAAGATGCCAAGACCGAACAAATGCAAATTTTACAAAGAAAGAGGTCGGCGCACCGCTGTGCGCCTTTACGCTATGCAGCAGAATGAACGTAACACCGCCCTGTATGAGGCGATCCTGCGACTGAACAGCCTGGATGAGTGCATCCGCTTTTTTGACGACCTGTGCGCCGTGACCGAGCTGCGCACGATGGAGCAGCGCTACGCTGTGGCCGGGTGCCTTTTGCAGGGCAAGGTCTACAGCGAGATCCGCCGCGAGACCGGCGCATCCAGCGCCACGGTCAGCCGCGTGAACCGTATGCTGAACTACGGCACCGGCAGCGTGGCCGAGAGCGTGCGCGAGGACCTGGCCGCACAGGGCGTCACCGCCGACACAAAGGAATAAGGAGGGTCCCACCATGTCCGTTTCGATTCAGGATTTCGGCAAGTCCACCAGCGGCCAGACCGTTAAGCTGGCGACGCTGAAAAACGATTTTATCGAGGTGCAGCTGCTGAGCTATGCCGCCATTATCCATCGCATCATCGTAAAAGACCGCAAGGGCAATCCCGTGGACGTTGTGCTGGGCTATGACACCGCCGCCGACTATGAGCTGAACACCGACAGCATGGGCGCCGCCGTGGGCCGCTTTGCCAACCGCATTGCAGGCGCGCAGTTCCCGCTGTACGAGGAGATCGTCCATATCACGCCGAACCAGAACGGAAACTGTCTGCACAGCGGCCTGCACGGGTTCAATCACACGATGTTTGACGTGGCGCTGACCCCCGGCGAGACCGACAGCGTGACGATGACGGCCACGAGCCCCGCCGGGACAGACGGCTTCCCCGGCAATTTTGAGCTGACCATCCAGTACAGCCTGGCCAAGAGCGGGCTGGTCATCCGCTACGGGGCGACCACCGACGCGCCCACCGTCTGCAATATGACGAACCACAGCTATTTTAACCTGAACGGCCACGCCAGCGGCAGTGCGCTGGGCCATCGCGTGACGGTGGACGCCGATTCTTACCTCGAAGCCGACGCCGCCAGCATCCCCACCGGGCGCAAGCTGCCGGTCAAGGGCACCCCGATGGACTTCACCGAAGAAAAGACGCTGGGGCTGGACATCGGCGCGGATTTCACCCCGCTGACCGATTGCTGCGGCTACGATCAGTGCTATGTCATCCGTGACAGCGGTCTGCGCCACGCCGCCTGGGCTGTCGGCCCCGAGACCGGCATCCGCATGGAGGTGCTGACGACCCTGCCGGGCGTCCACCTGTACACGGCCAACTTCCTGGCCCCGGTCACGGCAGGCAAGGACGGCGCACACTACGCTGCCCGGGATGCCGTCTGCTTTGAGACGGAGGACTTCCCCGACGCGCCGAACCACCCGAACTTCCCCGACACGACGCTGCTGCCGGGCAAGCCGTACAGCTCGACGACGATCTACCGGTTTGATTTGGCGGAGATGTGATCTTCCTTGCCTTCCCCTGCGGGGGAAGGTGGCCCCGCAGGGCCGGATGAGGGGCAGGTTTTTGGATATTGCCCGTAAGCGGGAAACACCATAGACTTTGCCCTCATCAGTCCGCTTTGCGGACAGCTTCAGTCTCCGCGCCAAGAGCCGCCTTCGGCGGTTGCGCTCCGACACGCGCCTGCGGGCGCAGCCCCGAGGGGGAAGCCTTTCCCTGCAAAAAACCGCCCTGCACGTTTTTTCGTGCAGGGCGGTTCTTTTTTACTTCTCTTTGCTCAGCAAGATCCGGTCATTGTCCAGCGCGTGGCCGACGTTCTCTGCGAAGCGGTCCAACAGGCCGTCCACGGTGGTGTGGGCGCGCTCCTCGCCGCTGATGTCCAGCACAATATGACCGTGGTCCATCATCAGCGTGCGGTTGCCCAGGGTCAGCGCGTCGTGCATGTTGTGGGTGATCATCAGGCAGGTCAGGTGGTTTTCGGCCACGATTTTTTTTGTCAGCTCCAGCACCTTGTCCGCCGTGCCGGGGTCCAGCGCCGCCGTGTGCTCGTCAAGCAGCAGCAGCTTCGGCGTGACGAGGGTCGCCATCAGCAGGGTCAGCGCCTGGCGCTGGCCGCCGGACAGCAGACCCACGGGCTGCTTCATGCGGTCCTCAAGCCCCAGACCCAGCGCGGAGAGCTTTTCGGCAAACAGCTCCCGGTCCTTTTTGTTGATGCGGGAGAACGCCGAGGTGTGCCCCGACGCGCGCAGGAAGGCCAGCGCCAGATTTTCCTCAATCGTCATGTGCGGGGCCGTGCCGCGCAGCGGGTCCTGAAACATGCGGCCAATCGCCTTGGAGCGCTTGAAGTCCGGCAGGAAGGTGATGTCCCTGCCGTCCAGCGTGATCGTGCCGGTGTCGGCGATGAACTCGCCCGCAATGGCGTTGAACAGCGTGGACTTGCCCGCGCCGTTGGAGCCGACAATCGTCGCAAAGTCGCCGTCGTCCAGATGCAGGTTCACGTTTTCGAGGGCGACCTTCTCATTGACAGTGCCCGGATTGAACGTTTTGCTGATGTTTTTCAGATCAAGCATGGCGGGCACCTCCTTTCTGGGCGTTGGCGCGGCGGCGGCGGAAATCTGCCTTGGCCTTGAGGGCCGGGGCTGCAATGGCCAGCGCGACGATGACGGCGGAGATCAACTTCAGGCACTCCGACGGGACGTTGGCACGCAGAGCCAGCGCAATAATGAAGCGGTAGATGACACTGCCCGCAACGGCGGCCACAGCCTTGACCCACATGCCGCCGCGGCCAAAGAGCGTCTCGCCGATGATGAGCGAGGCCAGGCCGATGACGACCATGCCGGTGCCGAGGTTGATGTCCGCCGAGCGCTGGTACTGGGCCAGCACCGCGCCGGACAGCGCGGTCATGGCGTTGGCGATGCAGAGGCCCACCGTGATGGTGAAGGCGGTGTTGATGGACGACGCACGGACCATGTCCGGGTTATCGCCGGTAGCGCGGATGGACAGGCCCAATCGGGTGCCGAGGAACGCGATGAGCAGCGCGCAGACCACAACGGTGACAAGCGCCGCCACGATGAGCTTATAGGGTGCGCTCTCGCCAAAAACGCCCTGTGCAGCGGTAAAGACCGTTTTGGTTTTCAGCATGGGTACGTTGGAGGAGAAGCCCATGACCGCAAGGTTGACCGTGTACAGCCCCGTGTTGGTGATGATGCCCGCCAGAATCGACGGCACAGCGAGCTTTGTCTGCAAAAACGCGGTGATAAAGCCCGCCGCCGCACCGGCCAGCATGGCCAGCGGCAGCCCCAGGAACGGGTGGCCCGTCACGGCGGCGGTGGCCGACACTGCGCAGCCCAGCGTGAACGCACCGTCGGTGGTCATATCGGCGATATTCAGCACGCGGAAGCTCAAAAACAGCGCCATAGCGACCAGCGCGTAGATAAAGCCCAGCTCCAGTGCATTCAGCACGGTGGCAACGGTAAACATAGGGTGACTTCCTCTCTGATTAAACTTGTCCCCCTCTGCGAGGGGGATGTCCGCAGGACAGGGGGAGAGAACCTTGCCACTGCCCGAAATATTTCGGGTGATGGCCAGGCTCTCTCCCCCACCGCCTGCGGGCGGAGCCCCCTCCCAGAGGGGGCCGGGATTTTTTTATTCCGCCGTGGTGACCTCGACGACCTGGCCGGCCAGATCGTTGAAGGCGCTGTAGTCGATGCCCAAGGCGGCGGCGGTCTCGGTGTTGACGGTGATGATGCCGCCGTCCATGACGTGGTACGCGGGGACAACGCCGGTCTCGAGGATGTCGAGCGCCATGTCGGCGGTGTAGGTGCCCAGCTCGGTGTAGTTGACGCCGCAGGTTGCAAACGCACCTGCCGTGACGAAGCTGTCCGCGCCGGTGTAGAACGGGATGCCGCCCTTGGTCAGCGTCTCGGAGACAGCGGCGGCAGCGGCCATGACCACGTTGTCCGTCGGGGTAAAGACGGCATCGACCTGGCCGACCATGCTGGACGCGGCGGTCATGATCTCGTCGTTGGTGTTGCCGGTCTTTTCGACGTAGGCAATGCCCTTGGCATCCAGATACGCCTTGGCCTCGGCAATCGGGGTCGTGGAGTTGGCCTCGGAGTTGGAGTAGAGCAGGCCGACGGTCTGGATGTCGGGCTGAACGGCGAACATCATATCCATGATGGACTGGGTGTTCAGCGCGTCGGACGTGCCGGTGACATAGTCAATGTCGGTCAGGTCTGCGGCGGCGGGGTCGGAGATGGCCGCGTAGATGACCGGGGTCTTGGTGGACTCGGCGGCGGTGGTCATGCACTGGGCGGCCAGCGTCGCGATGGGAATGATGGCGTCATAGCCGTCGGCGACGACCTGCGTGCCGATCTGGTTCAACGTTGTGGCGTCGTTCTGCCCGTTGAAATCCTTGTACTCGATCGTGATGCCCTTCTCGGCGGCCTTGGCGTCCAGCTCTTTTTCAATAGCCACGCGGATCTCGTCGAGGCTGGCGTGGTCAAGCTGCTGGACAATGGCGACCTTGTAGCTGTCAGCGGCGGCGGTGTCCGCGGTGCTCTCGGCAGCGGACGCGGTAGTCTCGGCGGAAGATACGGCAGTGTTGGCGGTATCGGCGGTGTAACCACAGGCGGCCAGGCTGGTCATCATAGCGGCGGCGGACAGAACAGCAACAAACTTTTTCATGGTAAATTCTCCTTTATTTGTAAAACAGGTGATGTTGTGGTTGTAGGGGCGAGCATTGCTCGCCCGCGGGCGGTCAATGACCGCCCCTACAGGGGTAATTGCGCAAATCGTTTTTACAAATTCAGGCTTGCCATCGCTCTTTCATCAGGTTCATGTTCCCTCTCCCCCACTGTTAAAAACAAAACTGCCCTTGCACAGAACTTCTCCTGTGCAAGGGCAGATAAAACAAATCTGTGGTGCCACCTTGCTTGCCGTGCTTACTATACAATCACGGCCACTCTGTAGGGAACCAACATTCCCCTGCTCTGTAACGGGAGCTGCCCGTCAGCGGATACTGCGGGCCATGCCCGTTTCCCCGTGCCCTCCGCGAACCATTATGCAGACCCGCTCTGTATCCCCTTCCCAGCATCGGGGACTCTCTGTAACTGCGCTGTGTGCTTTACTTTCGCTTCATTGGTTTAAAGCATTTATACCACACACGGGCGTGTTTGTCAACACCCAATTTCAAATTTTATTCAGATTCTGCGGTTTCCGGCGACGCCATGTTGTTTTTATCCAGCACAAACAGTTTTTGCACCTGCTCGGCCACGGGGGTGTCGGTGTCCTTCAGCAGGCAGTTCTCCGTCAGGTAGGGGCTGTCCTCGCCGTCCAGCGCCAACAGCATATCTTTTCCGCGCAGGGCGTCGCTGCCCAGATACTCGGTCAGGCTGTCAGCGTCCCAAGCGGTCTCGGTATCGTCGGGCGTGAAGCTGCCGGCGTTGCTCCAGGTGCCGTAGACTGCGCCAATGGCGCAGACGCGCTGCGGGTCCTCGTCCTCGCCGTATTTCTGCTTATCCAGCTGCGCCTGCAGCTCGGACGCCATGCTGCCCTCGGTCATCAGGGCGCTGGCCTCGTCGGTAAAGATCAGGATGCCGTCCTTCTTATAGGTTTTCAGCAGCTGCTTCGCGTCGTAGGTCGGCAGCTCACTGTCGTCCGCGACGTTCAGCGTGCCCTGCATGGCGTAGTACAGGCGGGACACGGCGGCGTAACTGCTGCCGAAGAACCGCTCCATCTGGCGCGGATATTTGGCCATCGCCGTCTTGAACCAGTAGACGGCATTGCTGGTCGTGCCGCTGCGTATGGCCTGCACAGCCTCGGCGATCTCTGTCTCGGGCGTGTTGTGGCTCGCATTGGCCAGCACGGTCAGCGCTTTGCCCACTGTCGCACTGCGGGCATCTGCCCCCAGACCCGCGGCGTGGAAAACACCGGGGTAGCGCGTGCGGACGTGCTCCCACAGGGTGCGGGCGCTGTCGCGCCGGTCTGCGGGCAGCACGGACAGGTAGCTGTCCAGGCTCCCGGTATTGCCGGTCTGCAGATAGTTGTCCAGCAGCACGCCCGCGGCGGCGCCGTCCGGCACGGCCACGACCCGCACGCCCGCGCTGTACAGCTTGTCGATCAGCGCACCACGCAGCTCATTGCCGCGCAGGTTGTCGGTGTCGGCCACAAAGACGCGGTACTCGTCGCTGCCGAAGTCCGACGCATCGAGCGCGTAAGTCATATCAATGCGGTGCAGATACTTACTATTGTACTCCTCCACGGGGTTGGTCACGTCGGCGCTCTCGCGGGTCGCAATGACCAGCTCGCCCGCAGCCTCGGCGGCAGCGGTCTCCGGCGTGGCGGCAATGACCTCCTCGGCGGTCTTATCATCGTACAAAAAGTCCTGCAATGCCTTAATATTCACGACCCAGTCGGGGTCGTACATCAGGCGGTCATCCATGCCCGTGCGGATGCCGTAGGTGCCCTGCAGCGGCATGGACATCTGCTGCACATCGCAGCCCAAAAAGCCCGGCAGCTGCACGAGCAGCGCGGCGATCTCGGACTTGGTAAAGTTCGTCTGGATCAGCGGCAGAATGGTGTTGAGCAGGTTGTCCAGCTCCATGACGCTGGCGTTCTGCACCTGATCCAGCACGGCCTTAATGACGGTGCGCTGGCGTTCGACGCGCTTCCAGTCGTTGTCGATCTTGCGCAGACGGGCGTATTGCAGCGCCGTGTAGCCGTCAAAATGGTTGGGGCCCGGGTCAACGTGGTTGACGATCAGCATCGAGTTGGAGGGGACCTCCCAGTTCAGGGCCTTGGCCTCCATCTCGGTAATATCAAGGTCTACGCCGCCGACGGCGTCCACGATCTGGACGAAGGAATTGAAGTTGACGCGGACGTAGTGGTCTACCTGCACGTTGAAGCAGTCCTCGATGGTTTTCATTGTCAGCTTTGCGCCGCCGTAGCGGAAAGTGTGGGTGATCCAGTCGTACTGGCCCTCATAGCCGTCCAGCAGGATCGGCACGCCGGTGCCGCGCTCGATGGAGACCAGCCGGATGACGTGATCCTTGATGTCGAGCGAGACCAGGATCATGCTGTCGGAGCGCGCGTCGTCGCTGAACTCGGTGGTGTCCTCCGTGCCGTCGAGCTGGTTCAGGTGGGTGAAGGCATCGGCGTCGTTGACGGCCTCGGTGCGCTCGTCGGTGCCGATGAGCAGGATGTTCAGCACGTTGTCGTCAGAGAACGGGCTGCCCTCGGGCATTGTCATCTCGCTTTCGGTGTGGGTCAGGCCGGTTCCGTCCAGGTCCTGGTCCTCGTCCGCACCGATCTCACCCATCTCGCTGACGCTGCCGTCATCATAGCGCAGCAGGTCGAGCTTGCCGTTGACGTAAAGGGCCGCCAGCACAGCCAGCACGGCCAGAATGCCGACAACAATGACTGCGATTTTGCCGCCCTTGGGCAGGCGCCGCCACGGGTTCCTTTTTGGCGCTCCATCGGTTGTTTTTTCGGTTTTCGTTTTCAGTTCGTTCATATTTTTACTTTCCCCTGTTGTTGCCTTACCTATAATCCTGTTGTGTAGGGGCGAGCATTGCTCGCCCGTGCCCGCTTGCCATGTGCACAGCTTTCCCGGAAAGAACTGCCGCGGCAAGGTCGGCGGGCGGCCAACGGCTGCTCCTACACGTATTACGTGCGTTTTAAGCGTTTGGCGATTTGCCGTACATCACAGCAATAATACAAAAACGCCAGCCCTGCAAAGACGGTCAGTCCCAGTGCGCGCCAGGTGAACCAGCCGTGCTGGATGCTGTGGGTGCGCAGCACGATGAACCACGCCGGGGTCATCAGCGCGCAGAGCCCCAGCGGCAGTGCGCGTGCGAGCTGCTGCCTGTCCCGGATGCTGGCCGCAAACAGCGTCAGAAGCAGAACGACAGCCAGCACCAGCGGCCAGAACAGGTGTTTGCCCGCCAGTGTCGTGTATACAAAATGTAAAATATTACTCCAGGTCAATTCCATGCCGTGCCAGCTGTCGGCGGCAGTGCGCACGCCCACCTGATGCAGCGCGTCGGCAATGACGTTCTGCCCGGTGACAAGCCCGGCCAGCACCCATTTGGATGCCCAGCAGAGCAGGTAGCCGACGCCCCACGTCAGGCTGCCGCCCACAACGATGCCGCACTGCCTTGTGCCGGCCCGCAGGCGCTGCTGCGGCTCAAGCAGCCAGCAGACAAGCGGCAGGCCAAGGGTCAGGACCGGCGTGACGAGCAAGTCACAGAACGACGTCACAACGCCAAGAACCAGCAGTGCCAGGCAGACATCATCGCTGCGGCGGGGCTTGGCCAGCACCCAGACGCAGCCCGCGTAGGCAACGGCAAAGCAGGTGAAAAACTGTACCTGATGCGGTGCCCAGAACGCCGTGACCAGCAGCTGACTGACCGCGAACCACACCGCGGCCCGCAGCCCGCAGCGGCGGCGCAGCAGTACCGCCACCGCGGCAAACAGCGCCGCCAGCACCAGATACTGCACCACGCGCACGCCGGTGATGTCGGTGACCAGCAGCAGCGGGCGCAGCCAGATCAGGTAGCCGTGCCAGTACCGCGCGTAGGAGAACGGCACAAGCGCGGGCGCGTCGGTGCGCTGTGCGCCCGCGGCCCAGTCCCTTACTATGTACCATTGCAGGTCGTCGGCCAGCGTCTCAAAGTTATCGACGTTGTAGGCCGTATTCGTCATCATGGCGGTCAGCGGCGGGGCCTCGTCGGCGGACGCAGCCTCGGTCAGCATGATCGTATCGGTGTAGTTGTCCATCTGGAACAGCTTGAAGTTCAGATATTCCGGGTACAGCCCCTCACCGGCGATTTTCACCGCTGAGTCGTAGACATGGTCCCGTACCGGCTCCCCGGGCAGGGCGTAGGCCGCCAGCAGCAGCGCGAAAAGCGCCGCCAGCGTCACGGCGAACGCCGCCAGCGCCCGCAGGGCAAAGGGTGGTTTTTGGTTTTGTGGTTTTGCCATGCGGCACCCCTTTCACACAAAAATACAGTCTAATTATAAAACAAAACTCCCGCCGTTGCAACGGTGGGAGTGTGAAAAAAGGTTGAACAAATGTTGGGACATCCTTGCCTCCCTCGCAGAGGGGGCCAGGGGAATATTCCCTACACCATATCCGTCTGCCTGGACACCGACAGCACGATGCCCATCTCCCCCAGCAGCATCAATAAGCTGGTGCCGCCCGACGAGAAAAACGGCAGACTGATGCCGGTGTTCGGGATCGTGTTCGTCACAACGGCCATGTTCAGAATCGCCTGCAGCGTGACCTGCACGACGAACCCGACGACGAGCAGTGCGCCGAACTTATCCCGCGCGCGCACCGCAATCGACATGCCGCGCAAGAGCAGCAGCAAAAACAGCGCCACGACCAGCGCCGCCCCGATAAAACCAAGCTCCTCACACAAAATCGAAAAAATAAAGTCGTTCTGCGGCTCCGGCACGTACAGATATTTCTGTCGGCTGTTGCCCAGCCCCAGCCCGGCCAGCCCGCCCGACGCGATGGCGTAGAGGCTCTGGATCGTCTGGTGACCTTCGCCCAGCGGGTCGGCAAAGGGGTCGCGCCACGACGCGAGCCGGTCCGTGGCGTAGGGCACCAGCTCCGGCAGCGCAATGACCGCCGCCGCAATGGCCGCCGCGCCCAGCCCCCCGGCCAGCCCGAACCACTGCAGCCCTGTGCCGCCCACAAACATCAGCACCGCGCCGATGGACAGGATCAGCAGCGTGCCGGACAGGTGCGGCTCCAGCAGCATGAGCACCGTGACGACCCCCAGAATCAACGCAAACGGCACAACGCCTGTGGAAAACGACTTCATCCTGTCGTGATTCAGTGAGATGATATGCGAGAACACCAGCACAATCGAGAATTTTGCGATTTCACTGGGCTGCAGCGTGCCCAGCCCCGGCAGCACGATCCACCGCTTGCAGCCGTTGTACTCCGGCATGAAAAGCACGATAGTAAGCAAAAGCAGCGAGATCCCCAGCATCGGCCAGGCCAGCCTATGCCAGACGTGGTAGTCCACCAGGCTGGCCGCGTACATAGCCAGCACGCCCAGCGCCGCAAACAGCAGCTGCGGGCGGATGTAGGTGTAGGCGTCGCCGCAGCGGTAGAGCGCCACCGCGTACCCCGCGGAGAACAGCATGATGAGCCCGTAGCTCAACAACAGCAGCAAGATCAGCAGAAACGGTATGTCGAATGTCGGCAGCGATGCCGCCCGCGCCCGAATCCTTTGTACAAGTGCAGCCATAACAAAGCCCCCTGCGCAGAGTGTACGCAGGGGGCGGCTGGTTTATGCTTTTGTCAGCGGTTCAAATCAAGGCTCAGCATCGTATAGCCGTTGGCGCCGTTCTGGATGCTCTGGGCGCTGGCCTCATAGCAAGCCTGCAGGACCTCCATGTTGGGCTGGGGCGCGTCCGGGTCGGTGATGGTCCCGGTGGCAAGGGCCTCGTTATAATTCTCAATAACCTGGGCACAGATGCGGCGGCGATCCCGCAGCGGTGTCAGCAGGTTGGCCATCCACTGCTGGTACATGCCGTGGTAGTCGCTGCCGTGGTCAGCAAACAGAAAGTAATATTCCTGCTCGACCTCCATGGGCGACGCCTGGCGGCAGTAGAAATCCCCCAGTGCCGCGCGCTTTTTATCGGTGGAGTATTGCAGGATGTCCGACAGTCCATTGGGGAAAAGCTCTGGGTGCCGAATCCATTTGGAGTAGGGCTCCACCTGCACTTTTAGTGCATCAAAGACGGCCAGAAAATCCTCAAGCGCGATTTTCATCTCGCCCTTTTCCCATTTCTGGATCGTGCGCTTATCCCGGCCCAGGCGGTCTGCCAGTTCCCGCTGTGAAACACCTGCTGCCTCCCTCGCAGCGGTCATTGCTTCTGCCACACGGTATCGATATGCGGACATAACATCTTCTCTCCCCTCAAAACGCGATTCACCGCCGGAAAAACAGCAAAGCGGCGGTGCAAAATGCGCCGCCAAAATTTCCGGCACTGGTTGTGTACTTTGCACACCGGGATATGCTATATTGTGAAGGGCGGCATCTATAAGTACACTAACACTACCACAATTTTACTCTAGTTACCATTTTTTGTCAATATATTTTGTTATGTAGCATAGCAGGAGTGGGTGAAAATCGTGTATACCTATCGCGTTGTCTGTCAAAAGCTCTCCGCGCCCGAGCTCGGGCCCTACACTACCTACGGCATTCTGGCCGCGCGGGACCTCTGCGGCTGCCAGCAGGTCGTGCAGTTTATCTCCGACGTATCGTTGGACCGCGCCTTCGTCGAGGCCCTCGCACGCCGCTGCACCGCCGCCCAGCTCGACCCCTGCCACCTGCTGGACGTGGTCGAGGATGCCATCAGCGGGTAAAGCCTTCCGCCCCCAAAGGCTCCGACCAGGGGCGAGGTGCGCCCTTTTGCCGGGTGTCCTATAGCGCAAGGGACACCCCTCACATGCTGTTCCCGGCAAGCGCAGTCCTTGCCCGGGTGTGTTTGCCGTGCGCCTTTTTGTGCAGCCACCGTAACTTGCTTGTCAGCTCCTGCTCATACTCCGGCGTGTCAAGAAATCACATTCGTGGCCTATTGAATATGTAGGGGCGACCATTGGTCGCCCGTCAACTTGGCGCAGCAACGCCTTTTCCAGGTAAGTTTTTTCACAGGCAAACGGGCACGGGCGAGCAATGCTCGCCCCTACAAGAGTTTTTTGACAGTCTGCATACTCATTGTCAGGCTCTTTGACCAGCCTGACCTTTGTCCGACCTCAAAAGGCTTGCTGCCAAAACGGAACTTCCATCCGGTGATCGTGATACAGGTCGTCAGCGTAACGAGCATTGCGCAAAGAATGCTTTCCAAATCGTATTTTTCATGGTAAAGGCAATACTGCATAAATCGGCGCGAGTTTGCCATCTGCACGGACTTTTTCCGCCATTTCGCCGGAGATTTTCTGCCACCTTGTCGGGATTCCTTGCCACCCAGACAATTTTCCTAAATAATGAAAGAGGCACGAGCAAAAATGCCGTGACTACTTTCAAGGAGGTCCATCGAAATGACGGACTACAGGAAAATTCTTATGCTTCGAAGTATGGGGTGCAGCCAACGCGAAATGGAACGCAATAAGATCGCATCCCGCGAAACCAGCAAGGCAGTATTTGAAACTGCGGATCGACTTGGGATTTGCTGGCCTCTCGATGATGACATTACCAATGCCGATCTGGAACGGTTGCTCTTTCCAAACAAGTACAAGAATGCTTGTTTGTATGTTGAACCTGACTACCAGTACATTCACCGGGAACTGGCTAAGCCTGGTGTAACGCTGACTTTACTACGGGAGGAATACCGCAGCAAGTGTTACGAGACCGGAAAGACGCCTTATATGAGCACGCAGTTCGGTGACAAATACCGAAAGTGGGCACGCGTCACCAAAGCGACCGTGCGTATCCAACACAAACCCGGAGACGCTATTCAAGTTGGTTGTACCGGCGATACGATTCACTCTGCGCAAAATCATATACATGGTATAAATGCTGTTTTTATTTTTCTTTCATATAATTCATACAATTTCTCGCATTCCATGCATATCCATCCTACTTCGCCTGTATATAGCGGATATTTTCGTTCCTTACCCTTACAATATTCTGTTTCATAATTTTCTATTAACTCCACAAGGTTATTGATATCCCCCCTCTGCGCAGCAGCCATTCCTGTTATTGCCCACAAAAAGCCAGTTCTTTTTTTATTCAGTTTCTGCCACTGAAACATTTCCGTAAACTGCTCATATAATACCTTTTGCTTTTTCTTCTCTTTCACCGGAATTTCATAAATCAGCGGATAAATCTGAGCAACACCATCCGGATAAAACTCTGTCTGATGATACCGATCACTGTTTCCAATAATTCTCCATCTTTGATTCGCATCATCCCAGAATATCTTTTCTATCTGCTCCTGTATTTTTTCACGCATTTCACTGATTGCCTGCGTATTTTCCAGTCCTGCAAGTTCCAATTCGTACAGACCTTTCCACACTTCCAGATTATCCATCAGATAAACTGTTGTGTTTTCTTCTGAGACCTGTGTAATTCCATCCTGCATCAGGCTTTGAATCTTTTTTAATGCAAGGTCGATTCCCTTTTTCCAGGATTCCGGCAGGTCAGTACTTCCTGTCTTTTCCAGATATTTTCCCATAAGAAAAAGGTACATACCAAGATATCCGTCTTCGGAATCAGCCTTTTCTTTATAAATAAGTTTCCCACCCTCTTTCCGGTAGATTCCCATTTTTCCATCTGTTTTCAGCAAAATCCCAGTATGCCAGTCCAGTGATCTTCGCCCCAGGCTTTGTACTCGCTATCCTGCACGGTGTAGTCCTCGCTCTGGTCAGACAGACTGAAATGCAGCTTCATGTCGTGTACGTCGGTGTCCATCCAGGCCACAAACTGCTCACAGTTCGTGTGCAGCATGACGTCCTCGGCCTTGGGGGTGCCCTCGGCGGGGGTCAGGTTCTGCACTTGGTCGGCGGGCACGGTATAGTCATCGGGGGCAATGTAGTTCAGCTTGATCGTGTACCAGGGGGAATACGTTTCGCTCAGGTGCTCAGCCAGCGGCAGGCTGTCGTCCTCGGCGGAGAGATACTCGTTCATACGCAGCATCACAACGCCGTTGTCGCCCACGATAGCGCCGCTGATCTCGCCTTCGGGCAGGTCGTACTCATGGCCGTTGCAGTCCACCAGCTCATACTGGTTCAGTTCCAGATTGGTGGCGGGGGTGCCATAGGTCAGGGGGTTCTTGATGCGCAGGGTCAGGCCGTCGGCGATCTGCGCTTTGCTCACGCGGTAGTTGCCGTCGCCGCTGGCAAAGAAGTCCGCCTTCTGGCAGTTGGCGTTCATCACGTCAACATAGAACTGCTCGTAACTTGCGTAATCGGTCTCGCCCAGAATGTTGCCTTCCTTGTCGATGCGGTAGATGTACTGGCGGTACAGCATGTCGGTGTTTTCGGTGTAGTCGCTGGGCAGGTAGCCCTTGTCGTGGGCGCAGATCAGGCACTCGCCGTTCAAAAAGCCCGTGCAGCTGTTCACGGTCAGATTGTCAAAGGCGGGCAGGTCTGCAAAGCGCAGCGCCCAGTCGCCGTTTTCATCAATAAAGCCCAGGACCGGGTACTCGGTGTAGGGGGTCCAACCCCTCTGCACATGGGTGCCGTTACCCCAGACGTGGGCCAGCCCTTCGGAGTAGAAGGAACACTGGTTGTAGCCCACAATGTCTAAGCCGATCAGGTGCTGGCCGCTGGGCAGCGCACGCCACTCCTGTGTAAACAGGTTAAAATATCCTTCCTCGCTGGTCGCCTGCTTCTCGCCGGGCATCCAGCCGGTGTTCAGGTAGATGTTGCAGGGGCCCCAGTTCTGCAGGTCGTAGGCGCCGGTGGAGTCGTAGACAAGATTGAAGTCACTGTCGTACAGCTGCACATAGCGCTGGTTGTGGTCGTCACCCACCTCATGGGCAAACAGGTAATACCCGTTGCCGTAACCGAGAAAGTCGTAATCGCCCTCAATCGGTACGGGCTGCAGGTCGGTGGTGCAGAAATAGCGGTAGTAGCCGTTCGTGCCGTTGCCGCGCGGGTGATAGTCATAGGCAATATTCAGCGCGCCGTCCTCGGCAAAATCGGTGCGCAGGATCATGCCAAGGTAGCCATTGTCATCCAACACCACAGTCGAAATGTTGGGGTTGCGGAACGCGGGGATCGTGTCCTGGATCTTTTCGTAGCTCACTTCATACAGCGGGCCTTCGTAGGCAGGCTCCGGCGTGGCGGTGGGTGCGGGGGCGGCCTGTTCCGCGATTTGGGCAAAGTCTGTCTGAGTACCTTGCGCGGCACAGCTGGTCAAAAGCATCGTTGCTATAGGCGCCGCTATAATCTGTTTTTTCATAACAACTCCTATATTACTTTTCCTAAGGTGCTAAGGATATGATGTCTCTTTTTCAGCAGGCTGTTTATCACTTCAGCCAGCTGAAAGGGGGTATGGGGGAAAACAAATCATTCCCCACCATTCCCGCAAAATGGTACACTTCCTCCCTGTATGCCATAATTTTACTGTAAAAACAAGAAGCGCACCACCTTTTTACGGGTGATGCGCTTCATTTTAGCTATTTATCGGAGCGTTTTGTGCATATTTTGCAACAATTTTACGCCCTGGGATTTTTAATAGCAGCCTGCTTATTGGGTCGTCATCATAGGTATGTACCCAAAAGCGCGTACTGTTTGCATCCTCAAGTATCCTATTGACGGCCCCATCCCCTTTCTTCGCTTTTGTTTTTCCCGGCATGATTTTTTCCGCCGAAATCGAATGGTAATTGTACGTTCCGCGCACATTGCATTGAACAGTGCATGACTCTTGAAATAGATTTAGTTCCCAGATGAATTTCTGTCCATCGATGGAGAAGATTCTCGGCACAAATCTGTCCAGAAATTCCCGGCTGATTTCATCGTTTGGGAACGACTCTTGCCAGCTGAGTGCTTCCTCTACCTTTTCACTATCGGCAGCTCCGTTTTCTTGTTCCTGCTGGTATTCTTCTAAAATATCCTGCCGGTGATCCTGCCAAACGTTTTTGTAGATTTCTCGCGCCATCAATTCGAGCTTCCATGCTTGCACATTGGGGGCGCTGCATTTGGGGGCTACATTCCTCAGCGACCGCTGATAACAGATATATCGAACAATGCCTTTCTCTGCGCGGAACGCCCGCATTCTGGCTCCGCAGCCACAAAACAGGCGGCAAGCCCATTTGTCGGCGTGTTCGCTCTTTCCATACAAGTAAGCCTGCGTTATATTGCCGTCTTTGTACGACTGCCATGCATGTCTGCGGCGCTGACATTTATCCCATAGTTCCTCTGAAATGATTGGCTCAAAACTGCCTTTCACCAGAATGTAATCCTGTTCGCTGTTCTTGATGCTTTTATGGCTGAGGAAATCATCAATATGCGATTTGTTGTATGTCAAATACCCTTTATAAATCGTATTCTTGGTGATTGAGAGAACCTGACGAGCGCTCCATTGTGGCATTCCTGATTTATTCGGTGCGCCTTCTTGCGTTAGTGTCTGGGCTATCTCGGTGCCATTTATGCCATCAGCATACCAAGCAAAAATTTTTCTGACAGTCTCTGCCTGACTTTCCTGCACCACAAGCGTATGAGCCTTTTTATCACGCTTATATCCAAACGGTGTCGGTCCCGCAACATAGGTGCCTTTTTTCTGTGACGTCTGAATGCCCGCCTTGGTGCGTTCACTCATTTTACGGCTTTCATCTTGCGCAAGGCTTGCCATAATGGTCAGGCGAACTTCTCCATCGCCACGCATCGTCCAGATGTCATCATTGACGAAGTACACTTCAACGCCGTACTGTTTCAGCTCACGGGTCGTAACCAAAGTATCCACCGTGTTTCGGGCGAAACGGGAAACCTCGCGGGTCACGATTAGGTCAAACTTCTTTTTCCGGGCATCTCGCAGCATCTTCATAAAAGAAGGCCGGGTTTTCATGCCAGTACCTGAGATTCCTTCATCGGCGTATTGCCCAACCACCGTCCAATTCGGATGATGTTCTGCAAGCTCCAGATACCAGTTCATTTGATTTTTCAGTGCTGATATTTGCGCCTCAAGTTCTGTGGACACGCGCCCATAGAACACGACTCTGCGCGGGCAGTTTTGCTGGTCTGCTTTATCATATTGCATCGGTTTTCCCTCCTTCCCCATCAGTATAATACTGCATTCAGTATTTTCAAAATGTACAAGTTAATGACTCAATCATGGTATAGAAAAGCCGTGGAAGAAGATTCCTTCCACGGCATGATTTTTATACTACTTTTTCAATAAGGCACTGATGTTTCTTCGTTTTCTTGTCATAGTTGATAGCTACCAAGAGAAGATTTCCTGTATAGCCACGCAGCGAATCCGGATATTTCTTTTCCTTAATCTGCTGCATCGCAGTCTCCGCTGTTTGGTTCCACTTCAACTCCACAACAAGCGCCGGATAGTCATTTCGGTACTCCGGTTTTGGAACGAAAACGAAGTCTGCGAAGCCCCTGCCTGTGGGCAGCTCTCGAACCGGCTTAAAGTAATATTGCATAGCGCTCAGGTATGCAATCGCCAAGACGCTGCTCAAGGAGTTTTCATTGTTGTACTGGATGGCAGAAACATAGTCATCATGGATTTTCTCAACCTGAGTGGCTACTGCATCGCCATCCATATCCAATGTCGCATCCAGCAACTTCTCAGACTCCTGCTGGAACAGCAACATCTCATTCCAATGCTTGCTTTCCACCGCAAGTGTCAATTCCTGCCGGATTTCCTCATTCGGAACGAACGCTATTTTTCGGTTCTGGTCATATCCCAAGTAGCCAAGATGGATCATATATGTCAAAACATCATCTTTGCTTTGGATATTAACGGTATCGTTCTTGAAGGTAGCCGTGTTTACTTTAACTTCCCCACCGGAAAGCATTTCAATGATTGCCGTTTTCAGCCCATCATAGTTCATGTTGATAAGAGGAACGATTGCTTCATAGGAAGCCGTTTCCGACCAGTAGCTCTTAAACTCTCCCTTCAGCATAACGCTGACAACAGCTCTGGGATTATAAACTTGGTAATCCCGCAGCAAGTAACCATCGTACCACTTTTTTACCTTGTCAAAGTCTTTGTGGTACTCCTCGCAAAGATTCTTAACTTCTTCTTCCGTAAAGCCAATGAAAGGTGCCAACGTGCTGGCACTGACCATGGTAAACTCATCGAAGTTATTCAAGGCCGACTGCGTTTTTTCCTTTTTGATTGGCAGAATGCCGGTGAGGTATGCAAGCTGAATGTATTTTGTCGGCTCTGTACCTTTGAATAAGCCTCTCAGGAAATAGATATATTCTTCTTGAACAGCCTTATTGGTTGCTTCATCTCGGATCAGAATATCCCATTCATCAATAATCACAATAAATTTCTGACCGGTCGAGTTTCTGATGCGCGACAAAGCGTCCGCCAATGTCAACACTTCGTTAGGAAGAACTTCAGGGTAGTACTCTTTTAGTTCCTCCAAAACCGATTGCGTAATGTAGGTTATAATACTTTTGATGTCTGCACAACTGGACAAAAACCATTGTACATCTATATGGATCACATCATACTTGTTGAGATGCTTTTTGAAGTCGCTACTCTTGCCGATTGTAAGCCCATCGAACATCTTTTCTGAATCGCAGCCTTTGCTGTAATAGGCTGCCAACATATTAGCCGTATAGGACTTACCAAATCTCCGGGGGCGGCTATTGCAGATATATGCTTCTGGTGTATCAAGAACGCTGTTGGTATATTCCAGCAGACCCGTTTTATCCATATAAATTTTTGAATTCAGTGCAACTTGAAACGCACTATTATCCGGATTCACGAATCTTCCCATTTCGCCAAAGCCTCCTTCAGAAGTCATTTATTTCTAACCATTCAAATGACATTAGTATAGTCATATAGTACCATTTATCGATACAAATAGCAAGTTGGAAATTTCCCTACCCTATATATAATAGTACAAAAGCGCCGCAGCAGGGATTTCTTTCATAGCATGATCTATCATCGCAGACACCTCATCTGCTATGGCGATGATTAAATTTTGCCACATGGAATTCTGCTTTCTGCATATAATCTTCAAAAATATATGCAGATAAAACTCGAAAGGCGCAATAAGCCACAAATTGCGATAATTTCCCTTCGATGAACCTGTCAGATGTCATCTGTTTGAACCATTCGGAATTCCCGAATAGTTGCCATCACGGTCTATTCCTCATCTGAATTATAATATTACCATTTACTGATTCAAATAGCAAATCTAGCGTCATTCCATAACGACACAATAATGCCGTGGAAGTATTTCCTCCACGGCACGATCTGTCGTTATAGCTGTGCGTTTCTCTCCCTCTGCAAATTCCAGACACGCAACCCTTCCCGGCGCTTTGCCTCGCATCGCTTTGCAGCCATGCGATATGTTTTCTCGCATCTTGGCACGCTCGTGGAATCCAGTCATGGCGCTGCTTCCCCAATGCGGTACAGCAGAGGACGCTATTCACTTTTTCGGAGGTTTGGAACCTCCTAATACATAAGAGAACAGCGAATCGGATTTTTTCCACAACTTTTTCAATTTTCTTTTTTTACCAGAAATATATCCACACGCATATCTTTCCACAAACCGGGGTGGATCTTAATCCCACGCGCTTTCTGATACTCATAGGCTGTCACAAAGTCAACCGCAAAACTCAAAAGTGGTATCTTTTCATCCAGCACGCTCACCTGATTTTCTTGACAGCTTTCCAGCCATTCCACCAACTTACGCTTTCTTTTGGTTCGGCTCATGTTCAAAAAGAAATCCTGTGGACGACATATTGTCGCGCAATCGGGTCCAGCACTTTCTTTATCCTGCTTGCCGATTTGCTCTTGCTCAATATCATAGGGAACGCCACTTTTATAGGTAACCATCGCTATCGGCTGCCTTTCCGATTGGATAGGCATGATCTGCTGCACATTCATCAACTGCAATATCCAAATGTAGCGGTTATTGCTTTTTACAATCCGGTTGGTATACCTGTCCAGAAAGCCCGGCTCTATTTTACCATCCGGAAAAGAGGCATCATCACTGAGTGCAGCCTCGATGCTGTGCATATCTAACCTTGCTTTAGGACGCTGTTCCTGTATGGAACTTTGCAGTAAGCCTTCGACATTTATAATCTCATTGTTGATTTCCGTACTTTTGCTTAAGAAATCATCCATAGTTATGCTTCGGCTTGCCCGCTGGCTGACAAGATCGTCCAATTCCTCATTCAGCGCAGAGAGCTTGTTCTCCAGCTGGTTTCCATCATTCGGTGTGCCGGTAGTGTTCAGATTTGCATCCAACGTCCGCAAAAGACCCAGTATATCCTCGGCATTTTCTTTCCAAACAGTACGGAACACTTCCCTTGCCATCAATTCCAGCTTCCATTCAGATGCGTATGGTGCCGGACAAGGAATACCGTTCAGTGTTCTGGCGGCATCTTTCTTTTTGAACATTTTCGACCGTGCACAGATAAGCCGCATATTTTTCCCTCCGTTGGCCGTTTTATCGTAGCCTTCGATTTGGAATCGCATCCCACAATCGCAAAACAGAATTTTCGTCCATTTGTTCTGCGGAAAGGACACACCAAATTTATGGGCACGACCATCTTTTCCTTTGACAAATGCAGCTCGCTTACTGCGGATCTGATTGCAGGTTTCCCATAGCTCCTCTGAGACGATTGGCTCAAAGTTTCCCTTTACAAGAACAAAGTTCTCCTCGCTGTGATTGATGCGGTTATGGCTGAGGAAGTCATCAATATGGGATTTATTATAGGTCATATAGCCCTTGTAAGTGGCCTTGCGGAGTACCCGTGATACCTTGCTCGCCGTCCAGCTCAGGCCACCACCGCCATCCTTGCGGTTTTCTTCTATAAGCATTTTGGCAACAGTCGTTTCTCCGTGCCCCTCGGCGTACAGATTAAAGATTCTTCGCACCGTTGCCGCCTGTTCCTCATTGATTACATAGGTTCCATCCACACGGTCATAACCGATAATATTACCGCTGCCATAGAGTACACCTTTCTCACGGCTCATCTTCTGTCCGGCTTTTACGCGCTCACTGGTCTTGCGGCTTTCATCTTGGGCAATGCTCGCCATAATGGTCAAGCGAACTTCTCCATCACCGTCCATTGTCCAGATGCCATCATTTACAAAATAGACTTCCACGCCGTATTGCTTCAGTTCTCGCGTAGCATTCAACGCATCCACCGTGTTACGCGCAAACCTCGACAATTCACGGGTGACAATCAAGTCAAAGCGGTGTTCCTTTGCGTGCTCTATCATCCGCATAAATGATGGACGTTTCTTCATTTGGGTACCGGTTATGCCTTCGTCTATGTACTGCGCTACAACGGTCCAGTTGGGATTGCGTAATGCAAAGTCTGTATACCATTCCATCTGATTTCCCAGCGCAGATAGCTGTTCCTCATGTTCTGTTGAAACGCGGCCATAAAACACCACCCTGCGCGGTCGATTCTTGTAATTTCCAATATAGTCTGTCATTTCGAACGCCTCCTTGTTCTTTCATTGTACAAGGGGCAAATTCATAAGGGAAATGTACAAAAAGCACTGGTACACTTGCCATCCTTGTATGAGCGTTGCTGCTCTATACTATAAGAGTACGTTCTCATAATTTTTTTCCACAATTACTATTTTTAGTTCATTGCACTTGACATACATCAAGTAGCCATGCCACGCGGATAGCATTTTTCAGAACATATCAACAAAAATGACCCTGCACGATTCTGTGCAGGATCAAAATATATATTCGTTTTATTTTCGTACATAACTGGTTGATGGGCCGGCTCCGACTTTTTCAAATAACTATTTCGAAAAATCAGCCGGGCTATCAAACTGGAATTTGTTATTCTCCTATGGAGGCACCGCTATCGTCTTTAAGGCCACAAATCGCAACTATACCATTATTTTTATAACTTACAACGAGAGTAGTGTCATTCCCACGTTTCCAACATGCAGTGCTGTTTTCACTGGTATCAGGCTTCCCCCATATCTCTCTAAGCTGGTCAATATGGTACCCTGGCAAAAGGCTATTAACATCGGCTTCACTCATTTCTGCGCAACGCCAGCGAGGGTCACGGCATTATCAAGATGGGCAACAGCATGATACCATTCTCCAATCTGGAACCCAAGGATAGTGATGTCTATCAACTCATCACAACGAAACCGGGAGAAAGGAAGAAGCAGGAATGATTTTGCATAAAGAAAAGGCGGGTCGAAGCCCGCCTTATAATTAGTGGCAGTCTAGTGTTGCCAGATATTGTTTTCCAGATCACGCAGACGCGCTTTGTAGTCGTTAATAAGCGCCTGCGTGTTTTCTGTATCCGGAAAGCTGACAATATAGCCGTCTTCGGATTCATGAAAGCCGACAAGGCCCGCATAACAGCAACAACCGTCACGGCGGGTAAAGCCGTGACGGCTGTTTGGGAGATCAGCTGCGTCCCATTTCGTTTTTGCGGTCAAGTGCTGTTTATCTGCGGCGTTTCTTTTTGCGCATCACGAAAACGCCAGCCAGCGCCACACCGCCGACAATCGGCAACGCAACCCACCATACAGGGAGCTTTGTTGCGGGGGCAGTTGGCGCGGGGGTCGGGCTGCTGTCCGGTTTTGCGGTAGCAGTGGGCGCGAGAGCTGGGCTGCTCTCCGGCTTTGCGGTAGCAGCAGGCGCAGGGGTCGGGCTGCTGTTTGGTTTTGCGGCGGCAGCAGGCGCGGGGGGCGTGCTGCTATCCGGTTTTGCGGCGGCAGCAGGCGCAGGGGTCGTTCTGCTGTTCGGTTTTGCGGTGGCAGCAGGCGCAGGCGTCGGGCTGCCGTTCGGTTTTGCGGTGGCAGCAGGCGCAGGGGTCGGGCTGCTCTCCGGTTTTGGGGTAGCCGTGGGCGCGGGGGTCGCAGGTGCTGCGTCCTTTTCAAAAATTGCCTTGATTTCCACATTTCCGTCCGGCATGGTGAACTTATCGTCCTTGATAGTCACATTGCCACGCATGACCTGCCACTCCTTGAGGTGATAGCCCTTGTCGGGCGTAGCGCTCAGGGTGATCTCCGCACCGGCAATAGCCTTTGCGGGAGAGGCGGAAGCCGTTCCGTTGCCGCCGCTGGTCACGGTGACGGTATGCTCGGTAGGCGCGGGAGGCGTATCCTCCTCGAAAATTGCTTTGACCTCCACGTTGTTGTCCGGCATGGTGAACTTGTTGTTCTTGATGGTCACGCCGCCGCTGATGACCTCCCACTCCTTGAAGTGGTAGCCCTTGTTTGGCTTGGCGGTCAGGGTGATTTCCGTACCGACCACCGCTTTTGCATGAGAGGCGGAAGCCGTTCCGTTTCCGTCCGTTTTCACGGTGATGGTAAACTCGGTGGGTGCAGGGGGTGCATCCTCCTCGAAGATGGCCTTGATCGCAACATTGGTGTCCGGCATGGTGAACTTGTTGTTCTTGATGGTCACGCCGCCGCTGATGACTTGCCACTCCTTGAAGTGGTAGCCCTCTTTGGGCATGGCGGTCAGGATGATCGTCGTACCGGCCGCAGCGGTGGAAGGAGTTGCGGCACCAGTGCCGTTTCCGTCATTACTGACGGTGACGGTGTAGGTGGAGGGGGTAATAACGCTGTTCTTCCATAGTGCTTTGATCTCAATATCCCCGTTCACGGTGTAGGAATCTCCCACCTTGTACTCCGTGCCGCCGATCTCCCAAGCCTTGAACTCCTGATCGGCGGGAGCGGTGAAGCCGCACTCAGGCAGGATGTAATTTGTCTCTGCCTTGACGGTAACAGGCTCCATGCTGCCGCTGCCGCCGTTGCCATTGAAGGTGATCGTACAATCCGCGAGTGGCGCACCCTCACCCACCGTGACCGCCACATCAGGGCCGGCAAAGTGGTTGTTATCCTCCGCATAGCGGACGAAGTAATTGCCAGCGGACAAGTTTTCAATCTCCGTGCCGCTGCACGCCGTATAGATGCTTTTGTCTGCCATACGGTATTCCATCTTGTCGGTCACGCCGCTGATCTTGCCGTCGCCGCCGCCCTCAGTGGTAGGCGCGACACCGATCAAGCCGTTAGGCGCTTCCTGCGTGGCTTTGCCGATGCTCCACGCCGCAGTCACGGCATCGGTGCTGCCGTCCGCCCATTTGCCGGTCTTGGATGTGACGCGAACGGTGTAATCGCCCGCGTCCGTGGCGGTGTTGCCGGAGATGTCCATAGTAGCGAGATCATAACCGTTCACGGTCGCGGTATGCACAGAGCCGTTATAGGTATATGTTCCCGTTACGCTGATGTTGGGCTTTGCGGGATCGGTGGGCACGGGAGGCGCGTCCTCCTCGAAGATTGCCTTGATCTCCACCTCGCTGTCCGGCATGGTGAACTTATCGTCCTTGATAGTCACATTGCCACGCATGACCTGCCACTCCTTGAAGTGGTAGCCCTCTTTGGGCATGGCGGTCAGGGTGATTTCCGTGCCGGCCGCAGCCTTTGCGGGAGATGCAGAAGCCGTGCCGTTGCCGTCCGTTTTCACGGTGACGGTATGCTCGGCAGGCGCGGCCTTGGCTATCGTAATAGACAGCTCCTTTGTATCGCTGCCCGCGCTGTTGGTAGCCTTGACGGTAAATTTGGCGGTGCCATCCGCAGTAGGCGTGCCGCTGATCTCGCCGGTATCCGCGTTCAGGCTCAGACCGGCAGGCAGAACGCCGTTTCCGTTTTCAACGCTCCATCTGATGGGCGTAGTGCCGTCGGCGGTCAGGGTCTGGCTGTAAGCCTCGCCCACCTTGCCGTTTGGCAGAGTGTTCGTGGTGATGCTGGGCACGGCAGTGTTTTCGCTGATGGTGAAGTAGTGCTCCGCCTTGCCGCAGTAGTTCCCCGTGCCGTACAGCGTCACCTTGGGGGCCTTTTCGCTGTCAAAGCCCGCGTCGTCCGGTGTGAGGGTGTAGGGATGGACGTTGTTGGAATAGATGGCGGTGTAGTCTGTGTTCTCCGTAAGCTGCTTCGTTTCGTTCTCACCCGTCAGATGGGAAAGCACCGTCAGCTTCTTTTCGCTGCCGTCTGAGACGCAGTCCGTCAGCCCCTCCATCGTCAGAAGCCCATGCTCATAGCAGTATCCAAGATCATACTTGCCGCAGAGCGTACATTTTCCGTATTCGTCAAAGCTATGGTCAATGCGTGTTCCGTTGACGGTGCTGCCGCAGATGGAGATGTTTTCCGCCGGAATACCGGGCAGCTCCTTTGTGTGCAGGTCGTCATAGACATAGTCTGTGCCCCCCTTTTCCGTAAGCCGGAAGGAGTCCACCGTGCTGTTCAGGATCTGGATTCCAATCTCTGGAGCCCTGCCGAGCGCATTTTTCCCGATGCCGGGAACATAGTTTCCGTCAGTCCTCAAATTGCCGCCCTTTGCGGTCACGGTGCTGTTTTCAATGAGGATATTTATTCGACCGCTGCCGGAGTCCCACGCTGCGCCGATGGCGGGTCCGAGCGAAGCACAACGAACGGACACCTCACTGTTCGCAATGCGGATACGGCTCTCACGATTGTAATAGACTTGCCAACCGTTGCCGATGGCCGTGTTTCCGCCTGAAGACGGAATATGGATTTGGCTGTTCTGAATGTCGATGCTGCCAAAGGAACCATTGGTGCCGCCGCCAATCGTGCAGTAATTATAGGTGTACGCATCGTTCAGGCGGATGCTGCTGTCGTGGATCACGACCTCTTCAACGGAAGAATATCCTCCACGAGCGCCGATGATATCGCCCGTCAACACGGTGCTGTCCGTGATCTCCAGCTTTTTCAGCGTCTTTGCGTCATTCGGTGATTGTGCGGTTTCGTCCATGAAAATGCCGTAGGTGTGCAGATTGGAATCCCGGACGGCGATGCTCCCATTGCCGCCGACGCGAATGCTTCTAAAATGCGGCAGCTTGATCTCGCTGTTTTCAATGACGAGCTCGCTATTGCTGCCCACGCGGATCCCATCGGTGAGAACGGAGAGTGTGTCCGTGGATGCAACGCGGCAGTTTCGGATGGTGAGCTTCCCGCCCGGCGAGTCTGCGTCCCAGCCGATCAGAATCTTTTCGGCGCTGAGAAGCGGAAGCTCTGCGTCCGAAATGGTGATGCTTCCGACGCTTCCGCCGGCAGCTCCGCCGATGCAGGCGCCGTCCTTACTGGAAATAGATTTGATCACATCGCCGTTGATGGTGATGCTTTTGCAATCCACACGCTCGGAATAGCTGTCCGTAAAGCCGCCGATGGCTGCACCGCTGCCCTCGGCGGAAACGGTGAGCTCACCGCCGGTGATACGGATGTCGCCCTTACTGCCGATGCCTGCCGCACCGCCTTTTCCGACCGCATGGATGATGCCGTCGTTGATGGTGACGCCGCTCTCGCCTTTGCCTTTATCGCCAATGGCGGCGTTATTGCGATTGGCCGTGGCTTCTATCTCTCCGCCATTGATGGTAACGGTCATTGCCTCGGTGTTATAAATTCTGGCTCCGCCGATACCGAAGCCATTTCCCTTGGCAGTTGCCTTGACCGTGCCGCCGTTGATGATGACGCTGCCGCTCTCATACGGCCCGATCCCGTTTCCGGAGAGCACCCTGTGCGAATTTTCTCCAAAGTTGTTGACGCCTCCACGGGCGGTTACATCGCCGCCGTTGATGGTGATCGTGCCGCCATATCCTGTGGTGATCGCATCGTTGGCAGCCTCGGCGATGACCGTGCCGCCGTTGATGATGACGCTGCCGCCATATCCCATTTGGCATGTGCCGATCCCTACGCTGTCCACAGCAAGAGGATTGCCTTCCGGCAAGGCAAAGGGTTCGGTACGGACAACGCCGCCATTGATGGTGATGCTGCCGCCCTGCCTGCGGTTGTAGACCTCACCGCGGTCGGTGGAGCGAAACTCAATTTCTTCTGCACGTGTCCCACCGATGGCGGAGGCATTATCCTGCCCCTTGGCGCGGATATTGCCGCCGTTGATGACGATCGTACCCTCGCTTTCGCGGATACCATCGTTGCCTTCTCTCCAGCGCGCACTGCTGCCGATGCCGGCCATCCCGGAATACGGCCATACAGAGTAATCGACCATCCTGTCGAGGTTGAAATCCGCCGGGAGGCACGCCGTCAGCCTGCCCATGGTGCCCTCATCGGTGCTTTGAGCGTAGACGGTGAAGGTGTCGCCCACCTTTACATCGATGCCCCACTCCGCCGTGAGGTGGCTGCCGTTCGTTAGGATCAGATTGACCGCGCCGTGGGTGTCCAGGCGGGGCGTGATGGTCACGTTGCCCTCCACCACATACCAGCCGGCGGGCAGATCGTACCATTTGTCGTCATAGTTGAGAATGCTTTCCTTGGTTTCGCTCGTCAGCACGGTGTATTTGTTACAGACCTGCTGATTACCGTCTTTGTCCAAATAGGTGATCGGTTCGGTGGAGATCGGCCTTGCCTCCATCCATTGCGCCACCAGCTCCATGTTTTCGAACACAGGGTAATCGAAATTCTACTCCGGCAGATTAATGTATTGCAGATCGGCTTTGTTATACCAGCCGATAAAGGTATAGCCGTCCTTGATAGGGTCAGCGGGTCTTTGTACTTGCTGCCCCTGCGGAACACTCTGGGGCTCTACCGCGCTGCCTCCATCGGAATCAAAGGTCACCGTCCTATACAAGTCTCCTTGGATTTTGCTGCCTGTCAGCGTACCAAAGAAGCTGCCGCCGGTGATTGTGCCATTGTTTACCACGTCGCCATAAAACTTGCCGTAGGAGATAATGCCATCTGCTTCATTCGTAACCTTGCCGAAAAACTCCCTGCCGGAGATTTCGCCATGGTTTGTCACTTCACCATAAAACTCGCCGTCGGTGATTTTCCCGCTACGGTCGTTTTCCACTTCACCCCGAAAAGAGCCGTTGTTGATGGAGCCTCGATTCTTCACCTTGCCGGAAAACGAGCCGCGGATGATTTCGCCCTCGTTTATCACCTCGCCTGAAATTTGGAGGGGGTAGAATCTGCCCTCATTGAGCACGTTATCGGTAATGCTTCCAGCGTCGGTGTCCAGATAGCCGCTTTTGGTTATATGGAACAGTGTGCCGCTGCTGCTCTGTTCCCAATCAACCTTGAGACTATGGTCCAGGACAAGCACGACCTGTCTGTCGATTACCAACGTTTGGCTGACGGTAATATCCGCCGTCAAGGTGATTTTATCGATTGTATTGTCTGCCAGCGCGGCAAGTAGCTCCTCCTCTGTGCCTACCCAAATTTTTCCCGCAGCAAAGGCCGCCGTCGGCAGCAGCGTCAGCACCATGCAGCACAGCAGCAGGATACTGAGGATTCGTTTTTTCATTGGCTTTTCTCCTCCTGTTCGTGTCGGGCGGGCTTGCCTGTCCCGTCTTTTCTCTGGTTCTCCTTGCTTTTGAGCCAGAAGCACAGCGCGGTGATGACCACCGCCGCTGCAAAGGAGACGACGGCCACCAGCACATAGCCGCCCGCGTCCTCCCGCAGCAGCATTGCGCCGAACACGCCCCATGCCTCAGGTTGTCCCGGCCCGACGACCGTGCCCGCCGCCTGCATCAGCGCCGCAAATAGCAGCATACACACAGCGCTCAGCCTGCCGATGCCGCGTTTCTGCCTTCGTCGGGTGTTTTTGCGTATCTGCCTTTTGACAAGCTCGACCCGTCTTGCGGTATCATACATATCGGGGAAGCCTCCTTTCCGGTGTTGCCTTAGGGTGAAAAGTCCTTTCACCTATATAGGTACAAAAATTCGGGAAAACTCTCACCCAAAATGCAAAAATTTACAAAAAAATTAAGAGCCGCCCAAAAGCGGCTCCTAAGAAGCGGATATTCGGTTATTCCTTCCGTGACATGCGAATTGCAGACAGCTTTCCCGCCGTTACAAGCAGCACCGGCAGTGCGTAGGCGATGTACTGCGCCGTGCCGCCGTGGGCGATGAGCAGATTGTATATGGCATGGAATGTGATGGCCGCGCCCAGCAGCCCGCAGGTTCCGGCGATTTTCAGCCATGTGCGCTGCCATGTGTAGGCAAGCCCGGCACCCACGATGATACCGCACAAAACGTGCATGGCACCCGTGCCGAAACCCCGGAAAAAGATGAACGAGAATCGGTCGGCACCGTTCTGGATGAGATAGCACACATTTTCAAAGGTAGCAAAGGCGAGCGCGACCGTGACGGCGGCGGACTTGATTTTCTCGTTCTCCGGCTCAAACACCAGCAAGTAGAATGCCAGCGGCAGCAACTTCATGATTTCCTCCACCACCGGCGCAATCTCCGCCGTGGCAGCAAGGGCGTCTGCCTGATAGACCGCCGCAAAAAAGGTGTTGATGTAGGCGGAAAGCAGACACACGCCCATTCCGGCGATACAGAACACAAAAAAGCGAAGCTGCCGTCTGCCCATGAACAGGGCGGCCACCAGCAGCGGGGACACCATACAGAGGAAGATATTTTCAATGTAGGTCATAGTTCCACCGCCTTTCTTACCGCGGGCAGCAGCCCCAGCAGGGCAAAGGTCAGGAGCAGATCGCACCAGAAGGCAGGGCTTGCGGGAGAGGTAGCCGACCAGAAGCAGCCCACCGTCCAGAGCAGATATTCCGAACCGACATAGCACAGCATACCGATGTGGAAATACCGCCGATTCCGCGCTTTGCCTGTCCGGGTGTCCGCATAAAACAGCCCCCGTACAGCGCAGAAGGACAGCCAGATCATCAAGCCGCACCAAATCAGGTTGGAGAGAACGTCCCCATACGTGCAGTAGAACACCAGCAGCGGCACACCAACCAAGAGGGCGAGCCACGCTTTTCGGCAACGAAAGCCGCGTTCCCCCGAATCGGTCAGCGTGGCCTGCAAAATTCGCAGAAAAATCACGCTGGCGACCCAGCCGAACTCAGACACATAAAAGACCCGCGGCGTGGTGTTGAACAGCAGCAGGTACAGTGTCCAGTAAAGCGACCCCAAGGCAAAGCAGCCGTAGAAGCAGAGCAGCAAAAAATACGCCTGTCTGCGGCTTTTTTGCCATGCAATACCCGAAAGCAGCGCGCCGAGGAAGGTGGTCAATAATTGCAACAGGTTCTCAATCAGCTCCATGCCGCCCCTCGTCTTCCCTATCCTGACTGTCCTCCCGATTTATCTGCCGAAGCCGGAAGCACAGAACAGTCACGCACACGCCCAAGAGAAAGGACAAAAGCCCGATGACAATATACCCCAGCGCCGCGCCGCCGCCATACATACTGGCAGCGGTTTCATAGCCCGCGAAATCGCCGGGGCGGACCCCCGCAACCATACCGGGCATGGCAAAGGACACACTCACGATCAGCACAAGGCACGCCGCCGCAGCAGAAAGTGTGGTGATCGTACTGCGTCGCCGCTGTTCCCTGCGCTGTCTTGCGGCGATGCGCCGCTTTGTTTCCGCAAAGCGTTCTTCATGGCTCCGCATTTGTGATTCCCTCCCGTTCCAATAGTTTGCGCAAGCTCTCTTTTCCGCGATACACCAGATTGGTGATCTGCTTCACGGTTTTTCCCGTGACCTCCGCCGCCTGCGCGTAGCTCATCCCCTCAAAATAGGTCAGATACAAAACCTCCCGATAGTCCGGGTTCATTTCACCCATACAGCCATGCAGGATGCGGTTGCGCTCCGCCGTGCCGATGACCTCCTCCGCCAGCAGCTGCCCATCCGGTTCGTCGGTCAGCGCATCCAGGCTGAACATCAGCCTTCGTTTGCTTCTATGGCGCAGCGCCATGTGCCGCGCCGCCTTGTATAAATACGCCTTGAAGCCACCTTCCCGGATGCGGGGCTTTTTGGTGAACAGATAGGCGAAAACATCCAGCATCAGCTCCTCCGCCTCGTGAACGTCGTGCAGATAGCCGTCTAGGTACACAGTCAGAGGATCGCCGTATTTTTCCATCAGGGCCTCCAGCCCTGCGTCATCACCGTTCAGATATTGGCGATAAAAATCCCCGTCACTGACCATCGTGTCCCCCTCCTTCCTGCGATTCATATGCGCCGTGCGGGTTATCGCGGTACTGCTGCGGCTGCGCAGCCCGCATTCGTGCGCCAGCTCCTCTAAACGCAGTTCCTCGTGCAGATGGGTGGAAATATACTGCAGGCAGTTTTTGATGACGGCGCTCTGTGCGCCGCCTTTTTGGTATCCACCACGCGGTTGCAGAAGTCCAACGGCACCGGGCAGAGTGTGTGCAGCTGTTCGCAGCATGGAAAAACATCCATAAAGCACTCCCTTTTCTCTCTAACTGTATCACAGTTCTTCCATTACAGTCAAGATATCGACAATAAATGCAAGGGCTGGCTGCCGCTGCAAAAAAGGGCGGGCTTGTAATTTTTTGCAAAGGCTATTGAGTGTTGGAGCTTGTTCTTGTATTTGTGCTTGGCGGCGTCCCATTCATAAAAGCCGGTGGCCGGCACCACACACCGCCGGGCGGCCACGCCGTCACGAAACATGGGCCGTTCCTCGGCCGTCTCGGCCCGGGCGTTGATGACATTCCTTCCCCCCTGCATACCGGGAAAGCCCCAACCCATCACCGCGGGAACGACCTTCCCCTCCCGCAAAACAAGCACCGGCGCGCCGTCCGAGGGGAACACCTCATCCCGCGGCGCCTGCGCACCCGCCTTCCGCACCGCCTCCCGGATGCGTGCCAGCATCCGGCTCTCCTCCCAGGAAAACTGATACCGTCCGCACATGGTATTCGCCCCTTTCTTTCGCGGCGCGCTTCGGCCGCCGCCCGCTGAAACATCAATACCAGTATGCCCTGTGGTGCGGGCAAAACGCAGCGCCGCGGCAAAATACCGGCCGGGGCGCCCCGCCGCCCGGCCCGCTTCGCTCATTCCTCCAACGCTTCTCCGGCGGCGCCCGCTTCCGGCAGCGTGGTGACGCTGCGCAGCTTTCGCTGGATCTGACGTGTGCGCACGCCCACCAGGCTCTCCAGCGCGTTGCCCGCCTGATTGATGCGCGTCTGCGCCTGTTCCAGCGCCGTGCCGAACGTTTCAAACTCGGATTTCACACTGCTCAGAACATCCCACACTTCACTGGACCGCTTTTGGATGGCCAGCGTCTTGAAGCCCATCTGCAGGCTGTTCAGCAGCGCGGCCATGGTCGTCGGCCCTGCGATGACGACTTTGAACTCCGCCTGCAGGCGCTCCACCATGCCCCGCCGCACCACCTCGGCGTAAAGGCCCTCGATGGGCAGGAACATAATGCCGAAATCCGTCGTTTCAGGCACATGGATGTACTTGGTATGGATGTCCTTCGCAAACTGGCGGATGCGCTGCTCCAGAACCTTGGCGGCCGCCTCCACCTGCGCCGCATCGGCGGTGTCGTAGGCGTCCAGCAGGCCGTTGTATGCGTCGATGGGAAATTTTGCGTCGATGGGCAGATACACACAGGAGGTGCCGTCGCCCGGCAGCCTCACGGCGTATTCCACGCGCTCGCTGCTGCCCTTCACGGTAGCCACGTTCTCTGCGTACTGCTCCGGCGCAAGGATCTGCTCCAGAATCGCGCCCAGCTGGATCTCTCCCAAAATGCCGCGCGTTTTCACATTGCTCAAAACCTTTTTCAGGTCGCCCACGCCTGTTGCCAGCGTCTGCATCTCGCCCAAGCCCTTGTATACACTCTCCAACTGCTCGCTCACACGGCTGAAGGACTGCTGCAGCTTTTCGTCCAGCGTTTTCTGCAGCTTCTCGTCCACAGTGTGGCGCATCTCGTCCAGGCGCTTGCCGTTGTCCGCCTGCATGGCCGCAATGCGCGTTTCCATCGTGGTGCGGATGTTCTCCAGCTTCTGCTCGCTCTCCAGCGCGCCCGTTTTCATGCGCTGCTCAATGAACTGCAGTTGGTCCGTCACGGCTTTTTGCAGCGCGGTCTGGCGCACGGCAAGCTGTTCGCTCAGCTCCCGCAGGCGGGTGTTCTGCGCCTCCGCCACCTGCCTTTGTGCGTTTGCCTGAAGCTCCGCCGTGGACTGCAGCGTTCCGTGGATGGTGCCGCCCACCTCCGTGCGCAGCGCGCGCATCTCTTCCTGCAGCTCCTGGGAAAGGTTCTGCAGGTCTCTCAGGGTCGCGCCTTGCCTGGGCCGGGTAAGTACGCAGACCAGCGCCAGAACCGCGGCAGCGCCCGCCAGCGCCAGTGTGATATATTCGGTCATTCGCTTGTCTCCTTTGCCTTGCCGCCCGGGTTGTGTGATATCCGCGGGGGCGCTTTCATAAAGTATAGTATACGAGGAATTCCCCTATAAAGCAACAACGAAGGCGGCGATGGATTTGTTTGACAAGCTGAAGCAAGTACGCATTTCAAAACGGGCGCGGCGCGGTGCCGTGCTGGGGCTGTGCCTGTGCGCGGCGGCGGGGCTGGGCACGCACCTGCTGCTGGGCGGCGGCGCGCCTGTGGGCTGTACACAGGAGGACCTTGCGGACACGCGGGCCGTCATGGCCGTGCAGGCCTCCGTCTCCGGCAGCACGGACGCGCAGAGCGGCGCGGCCGCGGACAAGGTGGTCTATCTGACATTCGACGACGGTCCCTCCGCCACCACGGAAAGCGTGCTGGATACGCTGAAGGCCGAGGGCGTGCCCGCCACTTTTTTCGTCATGGCGGCGGACAACAACGAGGAATACCTGCCCCTGCTGGAGCGCACCGTCCAGGAAGGGCATCTCATCGCGCTGCACACCTGCAGCCACGATTACAAAAGCATCTATAAAAGCCCGGACGCCTATTGGGATGATCTGCAGAAGCTGCGCGAAAAACTGCTTCCATACGTGCCCGCGGACCAGGAGATCAAATGGCTGCGCTTTCCCGGCGGCAGCACCAACACCATCAGCCACCGCTACGGCGGCAGCGATATCATGAAAAAGCTGAAAGCCGATGCGGAAAGCCGCGGTTTCACCTATGTCGACTGGAACGTTTGCGCGGAGGATTCCCTCGGCGGCCACCCCTCGGCCTCTACCATTTACAACAACATCATCCGCGAGGTTGGCGACAAAAACACCTGCGTGGTGCTGATGCACGACACCAACGCCACAAAGAACACGGCCGCCGCGCTGCCGGACGTCATCCGCTGGTTCAAAAACGCAGGCTACCGCTTTGACACCGTGGATCATTTGGAAAAAAAGATATAATCCGCCTTTGTGCATGCCTGCTGTGGACAAAATACGGCCCGAATATGAAAAAAATGCAAATTTTAATGCAAAAAGCCTGAAAATCCGTTGTGAGAATTGTAAAAAGGCACAAGATATTGTATACTGAATATGTTTCGTATCTTGCAGCGGAAAGGGCGTGCGCGCGTGTTCGGTTATGTTTTGCCCCTGACAGCAGAGCTGAAGGTGCGCGAGTGGCACGCCTACCGCGCCTATTACTGCGGCCTGTGCAAGGAGCTGAAGCGTGAATATGGCTTTCTTTCCCGTTTTCTGCTGAATTACGACCTTGTCCTGCCGGCTCTGCTGGCGGACGGTGTGGCGGGTACGCAGGCGCATATGTGCCCGGAGCGCTGCATGGCCAACCCGGTGGAAAAACGGTCGATGTGCCAAAGCACCGCGGGCCTTGCCCTGGCTGCGGACGCGCTGGTGCTGACGGTGTATTACAAGCTGGCGGACGACCTTGCGGACGAACGTTTTTTCAAGCGTCTGCCCGCTCTGGTCCTGTGGCCCTTTTTGAGCCGCATGCGCAAAAAGGCGGCCGTCCGCAGGCCCGCGCTGGACGAGACGCTGCGCGAACAGACGGCCGCCCAGCAGGCACTGGAGCGCCGCGCCAGCAAAAGCGCCGATGAAGCGGCGGACCCCACGGCCCGCATGACGGCCGCGCTGTTCCGCCTGGCCGCGCCGGGCAGCCGTGCGCTGGAGCGCATGGGCCTGTTTGTGGGGAAAATCATCTATTACCTGGACGCGGCCGAGGATTACGAAAAGGACACCCGGAACGGTGCGTACAATGTGTTTGCGCTGCAGGGCCTTTCCAAGGCGGAGGCAGTGGCCGAGGCACAGCGCCTGTGCCGCATGTGCGCGGGCGAGGCGGCTCTGGCCTACAACCTGCTGGAGCCGGGGCCCTGCAAGGCGATCCTGGACAACATCGTCTTTCTCGGCCTGCCGCAGAGCATCGCACTGGCCGGGCAAAAGCGCACGCAGCCCAGGCACGGCGCATAAAGCTGTGCGCGGAACGTGATGCATCTCCGCTCCGTGCGGCGGAAACATACAGCCTGACATCCGACAACAGAAAGGAATTCAAATGGACGCATACAAAGTTCTGGGCCTTACCG